>JGI24022J15233_10001210_pt1 | contig 20665 bp, 7 predicted proteins | sample Ectturendosymbi2_FD_15233 | JGI IMG/M metagenome (IMG submission 15233) | reverse complement strand
CTAAATCTGCGCAGAGATAGCTAAATCTGCGCAGAGATAGCTAAATCTGTGCAGAGATAGCTAAATCTGCACAGAGATAGCTAAATCTGCGCAGAGATACCTATCTCTGCGCAGAGATAGCTATATATGCACAGAGATAGCAGTTTTTGTGCTAAATCTGTCAGATATAATATTTTTACGCATGGCGCCCCATAGTAATCCGCACGATGTCTGCGACGGATGACAAAGTTGTGGGCCTAAGCCAGTGTTTCGCGTCGGAATGAGAAGTGAAAACAGGAGACATGCAAGAGTAAAGTTGGTAATATCTACTGGTAAAATAGCAACGGACGTATTTTTGAGTGCGGTATTGGTTACAAGCAATTTCTGCACCTTTAATTCTGCCAACAACTTTTTGAGAAGATATTTCTATGCTCATATCAAAAAGCTCTTGGTCGCTTTGTTTCTATTCAAGAATGGCTGCGGAACATCGAGCAGTACCAGTTTCTTTTAGTTAGACCGATGAAGCTTTTTATATTGTTACAACAACGTATTCCCTTTCCTGCTCGGCAGACATTAGAAACTACATACTATGCACACTGCAACATTAAGCTTGGTGCGATGACTTTCGCTTTTGTTCTGTCTCCTACGTGCTGTCCATTTCATGGTTTTATATTGTTATGCGTAAGTAACAAAATTGCCACGTGCGAAGTATATCAAAATTTAAAAATGCATTATTGTTATATGGAAAAATACTTTAGTTACAAATACACTGAAGTATGACATTCAAACTTTTAAAATATGTTTGCATATTACTTGGCGTCAACTCGGAAATGGTTTTCGTAGATAATTAAGACGTTGGTTGCTTCCAAATAGTTTGGTGAGTCATGTTTTCTCATAGACGAAAAGTAGCCTAAACTTTGTGGCGATATCATTGCGTGTTAGATATACAAGAAGGAGATTGATGTAGGGGAAAATGTTTGCTGTGCTGGTCAACTTACAGTAAACTTTGAAAGTTCTCTTGTCGGGATTTCCCATACCGATAGCTTATAAGCGTTACGGTATTACCGGTTGAAAACAGTTGCTCTAAACGTCAATTTCTGATAGATCTATTTCTCCAACAATGACAGTGATGTAAAAAACTAATTGACGTTTTCTGGCTGCAAATGCCTGAGTAGCGGCTGGAGGCTTACTGGTTTCAGTCTGCCAGAATCAAGAGATTGACTGATTTTTACTGCAACAGTGACTATTTACCTTTCTTGGCTTCACGTTGGAAGGGCTGTTAAACGATATCGCCATGCTCTCTCTGAAAAATAACAACAAAATTCGTTATTTTGCATAATAAGTAGTTCGTTGCATACGTAATGTGGCCAAGTAACGATCGCACCTGCGTTTCCTCCGAGTTTGTGGAATGTTTTCTTCTTTGTGTTTCATTTGTGGGGGTGGAGGAAGAAGAGAGGCTCTTCGCTTCATGACATCAAACACATTCTGGTCAAAAAGTTACTAAAGTGACTTTTGTGCGAATTTAGAGATGAAAGCTTAGGTTTTTTTACGTAAAAATTCAGTGTTTTTGTATGATTATTTATTCGAAGTAGAAGTGAGCAATATCCGGCTGAAGAATTCAAAAACTTTTAATCGAAAATGAAATGCCTGTCGAATATTCTGGCTACCTAATTACAGAAGTCCGAATCATCGCAACGTTATGAAGGCATGAGCAGGGAAGGCAAGTTCTTGGAAAGCTCACAGCAAACGTAGAGCCTTCAATTCTCCCTAATTACACGGAGTGTTATATACTTAAAATTTATCGATCTAAATGGTTTAATCACATTTTTTGCTCGTAGACTTATCGCTTTTTCACCAGCTTCACACCAATGTTGTTCCGGTTTTCTTTTGGCCCTAGCTTGTAAATCGTCAATGTTTTCCGAAGCACATCAGCGTGGCCATCACTGGGGTTGAATCCGAAAGCGTAGCTCTTATTCTCCTATGCCATTAACAAATTTCTATCAGAACTAGAATTTATCCACTGTTGCCAAGACACAAACTTATATATTTGCTTACTTTTTCCGCAAGGTCATTGTCCTCATTATGAGCTTCTTCATCAAACTTCACTGACTTCTGTATGCTGCTGCTCATACTGACATTTGGAATTTTCTTGATTTCCTTGCTACAGCTGGTTGGTGGTGTCCCAGGGGTAGGGTCTACATTTTTCCTCATGTTATCCTGTAAAATACAGTTTACTGACTTCGGAAAGCAGTGCTGCGGGTAATATTTCCACCCGTACTATTCTATAAGCAGCAAGTCGTTGGCCAAAGCGTGCTAAGGTGATTTATTTGCCAAGCAAACACGTTTTTGTGAAAGAAAAAGCAAATATCCACACAAAAAAAAACTAATTAAAAAACTACAAGGACTCAACTCGGAAATGGTTGCGTTAGTTACAAGCTACAACGCAACTTACAATTTCCAAATCGAATGAAGATTGCCAAAGCAAGTTATAAAATACTCAACGGAATTCCGTGTTATCAATGAAATCATTTGAATGATTGCTTGTTAACATGTTACAATTTGATAACACCTGTATTCACGCAGTGCACAAAATGGGTGCTTTGCTTAAATCAAATAAACACTTATTCCTATAAAACATTTTACGAAAATTTGAAGACAAGTAATAGCAACGTGCCCAATGTGAGATTCTGGTATTTAGTGTGTAGCCAAGTATTTCAGTCTTTGTCGATCCACACTGCATTTACAAATTCATAAGTCGAGTCAAACAACTTTAAAACAAGCAAAAGCTTCAGGAATCACTACACTTCAGTTTAACATGTGATCAAACTTTAAAAGCAGAATAATTAGAAAATATTGTCACTTGCGCATTTTTGATGAAAAATATACAAACAAAGGTTTGGTTTTCTGCTTGACTTAGCAAAGTTGCAATCTTGTACATCTGGGACCTCTGATAACTTATTCACAAAATTATATCGATTAAATTGCATTTACTGCTTTGTGTGGGCTGTTTTCTGTCTGTCCACTGCCACTGTTCTCAAGAAACTTCTTTTTTCAACGCAAGCAACTCTTTCAGGAAAAATAAACTAAAGCTGCTTCCATGCTCTGTTCTCTCATGCAACCAGCGAAACCTTTGACACACTTAAAACTATAAGTAAGCCCTGTGTGCGTTGTTACAAAGCATATCGCCAACACGAATGACGAAATCACGTTTCAAGTGCTGTTTCCATTGTCGTTTCAGATTTTGTTGCGCTCCTGGCTGACCGTCTTTGTCATGAATAAAAACTGTTTGGTCAGTGTCGCGGTTATTAGTTTTAGACTTGGCCGGCGTGTTTGACATAATGCAGATGTAGTTCTGGACAATCATGTTCACTCGAGAAATGTCGCTCGTTTATTGTCATGCGCCAGCTGGAGTTCCACTTCAGCTAAGCGAAAGCAGGTTTGTTTGACATGAATCAATCTTTCACTTGACCGCAGTTATTTGCCTGCCGTTTGAGAAAAACATGGCCGTGTGCTTTCTAAAGTCGGAAAATTTTATCTGGTTTCGATTAAGCAAGCAATGCCCAAACATGGAAATGAAACCAAGTCAAAACGTTTGGCTGTTTCGGTGTATGTGGTATAACAAGCTTCACTGAAATACTCTCAGGCTTGCGGGAGCCTGCAAGAAAAAAAAACAAATCATGTACTTCCCACGTAAAGTTGATTTAGGGATAAGNTTTTATGAAAGAATCCCTATCGAATGCACTGATAAAGTCGATCATGTTTTTGTTCCGGTGCCAACTGTAGACCTTCTATTTCTGCTTTGAGTATTTAAGATCTGCGCTTTGACTGTTTTTTTTCAAACGACTTGGTCGTGTGGTGCAGGATTTTTATAATAGGTCAATACGAAATAAAGTTTTATGATGGAATTTTGTACGTCATCTGACCCTTTTTTCACCACCTCGTAAAGAAGTTTTTCCAAAAAGGCAATTCTTATTTTGAACAACCCAGCTCTAATATAGCCTACATGATTGACCTGGAGGCAATTTAGTGTGGATTATAGTCCAGGAAGAACTCAACAGCTTAGATTTACCCAAAGCTTTTGATCACAAAACACACTCAAAACTGTGTATGTGTTGCTAATCAACATCTTCTACAGTAAATAGAAAGTTGCACAATTCACCAATTTTGAAAAAAGATTTCCAGTGACAAACGCCCCCACCCACGCGAAAAGTCAAAACACCGATAGCAGTGGGTAAAAATATTGAAGCACAAGTTGAAGGAAATTGATGATGCGGGCAAACTTTTCTGAGATTAGAGGGTAGCAGAACATGTTCCATCCGAAAAAACGATTGATTGCAAACGCTTTTTTCAAAAGGTCTGGCCACCGACATACATTTTAAATTTTTCTCGGAGTTTCTTTGTGGCCAGCTTTTTTTGGGTATGAAGAACGCGCATCATAAAGTCATGTGATTCGCGAAGACTTTCATGAGCAAAGCGTAAAAAACATGAGATTTCTATTCAGTGTTGCAGCGGACACCCTACTCCACTACACCCATTTTTCTGAGGTAATAATGAAACCATTAAGATAGATTTATTGCATATTTTTTCAAAACCACCGTGATTTTGAAAGGTTTTAAGTTTTTCAAGTTTTGGAAATGTATACAAAATTTTAAGTATTATCTAATTCTCGCTAAAGCCCAATTTCCAAGGATATTTACACATGGGTGATAATTAAAGAGGATACTCCACACACTTTTAAGAAGTATTTTATCTTTCAGGTAATATTTTCCACATTGAATCAAGGGCAATTTCTCGGAAAAATATGTTGACGTGCCACATTCGCACAAAGTAATGGCAGCATTGGAATTACTCTGCTTTCAAGAATAGTCCGCAATCTTGGGTTTAATTGATCTGATGTTAACTCGTAATGGTTTCCAGAACGTGATGAACGACAAAGATTAGGAAGATTTTTCAGTAGTAAAACGAGGAGACAAAAAGAAAGCCACAAACTCCTGATTAAAATCTAAACACGTGACAGTGAACAACGGAGTGGGTGTTTGTTTCATTTCCTGACCCTCGACAGCTTGAAAATTGCTGGCAAATGCTCTACCACATTGTAACACCTGCAGGTTTTCACAAAACTATTTAAAACTTCCCTTGTCAACTATAGGCGTGGTTCAACATTTGCATAGTGAGAGATTTTCACATAAAACACTACTGATTCAAGACTTCAGTTGCACCGTAATTTACATAAAACAAGAAAAGCTATGTTCTTTTGTGTGACCAAATAAAATGTTTGAAGCATCCTAGGAAATGTTCTATGGCGGACGTTATAAATTTTTGAAATGAACGGCTGTTTTTATCTGTTTTCAAAGTAAGTGTAAAGAGCATTAGTTGATAGTGATAGCTTCCTCTAAACAGTAAACATGCTCACGTGGGCATAGATCATTTTAGCCATAAAAACAGGCCATAAGTTCAGTTTGATTTTCCGAACCAAAAACTGATAACACAAAAAAGGATCGCACATGTCAGCTAAACTTGGACAGATCAGCATTTTCGAAATCATATAGCAAGGCAAAGCACGTTAGCGCACCAAAAGTAGCAATCTTAGAAAAAACTATGCCAATGACATTAAGTTACTTTGAACAAATACCAAGTGACGGTTAAACAAAGCATTTGATGAATGTGATCGGTTGGAATTGCGAGCAGAAGAGCAAGCGCAGAGCGACAGATCATCCGGTGAGGCGGAAAGGACACCGACCGGGGCGCCAAGCGTGTGGGCAAGCGAGCTGGCAGTAGATTTGTTGCTGCTTTGGCGAAGCTGGCTTGGCGGCAGTTGGCCTGATACCGAAAAGACAGGTGCCGGTTCTGCTGCTTGCTGCTTCGGTTTTGCTGCTCTGCAGCTGGAGCATAAGAAATTGTTGCGTGTCGGTTCGTCGCAGCGAAAATAAAATATGCTGCGCCCTGTGAAAATAAATTAACTAATTGTTAATCTTTATTCCGGTGCAAGTTAAAATTTACACTCTTCATTAGCCAAAGATCATTTAACGCAAGATTTTGTACGCAAAGGTCATTGAAAACAACTTGAGAAGGATTTTTCTAAAATGCTTTCAATTTACGATCACTTTCTTCATGTTAAAATTTATGGCTGACCAGTCAGTCGTCAGTGTGACTTCAATGAAATTTTTTTAGTTTTTGTCGCAGTGACTGTAGTCATGTTCTCGTTGGCGCCTTGTTTACAACTTGTGTACTTCACATAGTCTGCGATCATTATGCTTTTTTATGCATCCGCGTAATTGTATGCCTAATGGTTTCACATACTTGATGATAGATTTCTTCACAAGATGTCAGTTGGTTGATTATAAATCAGATATATGATCTGCGTATCATTCTAGTGTTCTAAGCAATAGGATACTTTTAGAAAAATGCATTATCTGGTGCAGAATGCGCTTGTGATTGGTGTACCCATATACACAGTCACATACCGGGGCTGCAGAAAAGCGCATCATTGCTTTTGCTTGCAGATACAACCATTAAAACCATATGTTAATATTCCTTTCTGTAACAAGTCCTTATTACGACTTTGCGACATGCATGTACGCAGATATGGTGGCAGTTAACGTAAATCTTCAAATGAGTGTGAAATTTTTTAATGGAACTGTGTCTCTGGCGAGGTTGTAATAGAGTGATTTAGGACCCCTTTTCCCTGATTAGAGTGCCAAGGGAAATTAACAAAGTGTGTCGAACCTGTTCATTAAAACATATTGTAAGCACAAGCGCATAACTTATCATACCAGCCTACCTGATAAATGTTTGTCTTCACGCACCATTGGACCTTTTGGTGAAAACATCAACTCCAGGCTGTGGCCGGCTTTTAAGGCATCTTTCCGATGAAGTTTAAAAAAGTGCTGACGGAAACAAGTTAAAACAAAACGGAACTGAAACAAATACTGAAAGACGTTTGTAGACTATTGTACCTTTACAGGGAATGCATAATTTCAACATATCAAAGGGAACTCTCCTCCACTAACAACGAATAAAGATGAAAATATTAGAAACAAACTTTATTAATTTAATTCGCAGATGATCACCACCTTACTAAACTGAAAAAGCTATTGTCTTTTGCATTATTATCCTCATAACTGGTTTAAACTCTTCGTGACAAAACATGNAGTATTGATTCGTTTGTCGTTGATGGTTAGTTTTTTCCTTACAGATAATTTATTCTTTGCTATACTGCCTGGTTTTGCAGGAGAACGCCACTGGCGGTATATCGCCAGTAATCAAGCGTAACGGTCACTGCAATGCGTCTAATGAAAGGTTTTATTAATTGAAAATAGTAACCACATTTGACCTTTGTTCTCACCAAGCAACACAAGTCTTCAATCATTTCAACAGATCGATCTTGGGCTGGACAGAAAATCATTTCTTGCGCTCCCACCTCTCTGTAATGCAGCTTTGGAGCTGGCTCGGCGGAGCAAATTGGCCTCTTGCTTTTTTTTGTGACGCACTGAACGAGTATCCACTGAATAGCACAAAATATATATTTAACTGTTCCAAAAGTTGCAAACTGCTTAGGTAATGATCGCTGAAACAGTTTTCTTTACTGAAATACCCAGCTTGACGCACCAACTTACATCATTCTTGCTTTTCTTTGGTGCTTCCACACATTTCAGTCGAGGGCTTGGAACGCCTGAAACGGCAACAGATGGGTGAAATAAAAATGTCGTAAAGCGTCACTTTGTTCAGTAAACACGTCACTACTGAAAACAACCACAGCTCAAATCTGTAGCAAACCAAGTTCGCTAGTTACGACGTTTAACGACACTTAGTGACTTGAAGGCAAGTAAGTAAGATTTTCTCCAGCTATCGGTCAGCAAGCGCTTGCTACACAATTAACCACAAGCGTAATTAAAGAATGTAAAATGGTCATACTTAAGTGTAAGTAAACAGAAGTATAAAAATTACTTTTTGGCCACTTAAACATGAATAAATTACGAAATCTCTTTTGCAGGCAGGGTTTGTGTTTTAAATATCCTTGTAACAACTTCCATTCAAGCTTTAGGTGTGTTTGAGGGTATCAGTGTTGATACAGATTCACGTCAATTAGGAATGTAGAAAAGAGTTTTGATGTCTTTCTCTAAAATTTCCTGAGCAATGGTTAATGGTTTCGAAAATTATATTTTCGTTTTTTTGCGAAGTGTGCTCTTTTCTGTAAATTGCTAGTTGCTTTAAATTGGATGTACAGACATTGGCCCAGCTGCACCTTTCTCTACGTCCTTTATGGTTTCTGCGGATGCTTCCAGTACGCCTGTTGTTTTGAAATTTGATTGTGTTGCTGGTGTCACGCGCGATACTAAACTGTTACATATTTAGAAAAACAAAATTTGGTATTTGGTTCTTGTGCGGGAATTTAAATTTTCTGTTTTTGAAAATCAGCTGAATCGCGATAGTATTTAGGATCACCGGCCGATTTGAATCAATATCGTTCCCATAAGAAATTCCATCAACAACCTCATAAAGTTTAACGATATTACACATACTTGCTGTAATATTGTTTAAATTGCGTATTAGTAAAACAGTTTAAACTTTTTAAAACAGTTTGAAACAGTTTAAAGAAAAACCGAAGTATAAGTTAAGGTTATGAGAAGAAGCAGAGGCTACGAGAAACAGGCTGGAAGCGAAAGTTTTTTTAAATGTCTCTTGAAGAAATGCTTTCTGCCAAATATTTTATGCTCGGTTGCAGTCGTAGAAGCTATTGTTGAGGTGCTGGTCAAGCCCAACAACACTGTTGTTACAACAGTATAAACATTTGTGAAAAACAACAAAAGCACTAATGCAAGGTGAAAAGCACAAAGCAATGAAATGGTAAACTCAATTTTGAATATAAAAGCTATTTACCTTTTTTTACAGTAACCGACCTCACCCAGAACAAACAGCTTGGTTTTATATGTTGTGGTCGAATTTGGCTGCAACTGCAATCGACTCCTTTGACAGTACAAAGATCCTTCAAGTAGATAGCTAAATTTATGAAGATGTTAGAATTCCAAATCAACACATAAATTAAACTCCATTCACCTTGTTTTTGTTCAAGAAACTGGATACAGGTCTTTTACTGGACTGACAGTCGGTGCTCTGCCGCAGCAGTTTGACGTCAACGCCCAAGTAAAAAGTACGATTTTCCATCCACAATTTCGAACACCTTTGAATTGTGCATGGGAGCAAGTTCACCGGACAGGTTTTAACTCTAGCAACTGGTGGCGAAGTTGCGACCTGCAAAAGTGTCATAGCGTTTCTCAACCAAACAGAAGTTGTGCAATGTAGCGTTGCGTCCAGATGTAGCGTTGCGAGCAGCGTTGGGTAGGCAGCGTTATGTATCTGTAGCTGCTGGAGTTGCTATGGTTCAGTTTCTAAGATAGACTCTGCTAGAATTGAATTTGTTGAATTTCGGAAAGGAGCCTTGCAAAAGCGATGTCCGCAGACGCATCTTCACTACAGTGCACATACCTTTTGAGCACTAGCGACTTCTCTGCGGCCGGACAACTGAAGCATTTTATCCCACCCAGATTTACATATTTGACATGACTGGTGACGAAAGCTGACTCTTGGAGAATCTAAGCAAATATACAGCAAAATGGCTTATTACGTATAAACAAAGTCAAAATCTAAAAAGTTAAAACTGAGTGGAAACTTTTGCGCACATGCCTACTCGTTGCTATAAATTGCGATAGTTCTTTTCGCTTGCGATAAATTCTTGTAGAAATATTTTAAACTCCTGAACAGAAAAAAAAAATTTACAATCAAAATCTAAGGTTTTGCAACTGACTTTTGAAATACACACTTTGTACAACGCTTAAAACTCAAATATGCCTAAAGTGCAAAATGTTCATATTCGTTTTATCTTTTGTCATTTACTAATATCAGCTGCGAGGAAAGGATATTTGTATTTTGCTTCGTACCACCAAATAACTGTTTTAAATCTCTAAGCCCTAAATCACCTTAAACGTTTTATCTTGTGTCAAACACTGGCTGATACTGTCAAATTATGGGCAAAACGTGGGTAATCGTGCAGTGTTAGAACTCAAAACTTAATGGATAACGAGGAGAGCGGAAAAGTTTGAAGATAACAATTTGCTTCGGGCAACCACCGAATTGAAAAGAATTGCGATGATGTGCTGTTGCTCGCCTGGTCATGTAAACTTTCTCCACATGGTCCAATCGTTTCAGTGAGAATGATGGTGTTCATGTTCAGTGGTACCAAAGGAACACGTATCCCACCATCATTCATTTTCTTGTGAGATTGAAAAAGAGCCGCTTCTAAAGTAAATATAAACGCTACGCACCGTGTGTTGGTCTGTCACCTTCTGTCTCTTCGCCGTTGAAAGAACATGGGCTAGATGGTCGAGCAGGAGGCGATTTAATGTCAGCGTAAGAATCATGCCGCCAGCAAAATTCTCGAAGCACAGTTTTTGCTGATCTTGACAATCTGCACGGCTTAACCAGAGGTGACTTTGGAACATCCACATCATTCGCTTCAGTCTGTGTTGATACTTCTCTGCTTTTTGTGCTCAGTGGAGTTTTTTTTTCAAGTGCCTCTTTTCCAAATCCACCATCAACGGCAACTGAAGTGCTTGCTGCGCTAAAGTACCCCGATGATCGATTTTTTTCTAACCGTGCTTTGCAGCTTCGCTTGTTTGCTTTCTGTTGAATAGATGAAAAACTTTTCCGACAAAGCCTCCTGTTGTGCACATTTTAATTGCGATCACAATTGCTTTGAACTGCAACAAACCAGAAAACTTTGTCACAATGTACGCGCATCACATATTGTACACTGTCCCAACGAAATTTTCCGTATTGACTTAGTACTCGGAAGTTACGTTCACATGTAAACGATAATTTAAAGTCAAATTTGCTGTCAAGCCGTGCAAACAGTCGGTTCCTTCTTTTCATTTTTCGTGGAAAACTCATATCTGGCCAATGCGTTTACCTTTACCAAACACACTACGTCGTTCATCATAATTCTAGAAACAAAATGTTAATGCAGCCGATTGTGGGTGAGTATTTCCATAATGTGATTTTACATTTTTTGCTTTTTCTTTATGCTTTCATGCATTGCGTACGATCGTGTGTTGCAAAAAAACTGTCGATTCCAAAAAGTATCCACTACTCGCCTAAACTTTTGCAATGAAAAAAGCCTGAAGTATGTTTGATAACGTGCTATAATTTTTGCTGTTCACAAATGCTTACACGGTAGTTATCTGACAAGTGTGCATTCTGTGCAACCAAGCAACGAGCCAATTTTTCTGACTTTCGTCTCCAAATCCAATTCATTTTTTTCTGTAACCTATTCTGTCCGTATCTAAACGTCGACAGTGGTCACAAATAATTTTCAACTTCAAAAACAACTTATGACCGATATTCAAATTTAGCGCAGATCTCCCTGCCTACAAGCAAAGCCTAATCATCATGAATCAGCCTTCCTATACTCTTTTCATTTATTCCATTTGAACGTCCACATGCTAGATTGAGCTTTGAGGTAAGCGTACATTCATAGATGTGTGGTTGATGACACACACTGATCACGAAAGACGAATCCAGGACTAACAAAACCCGACGTATCTGGCCTGAAAGCTCAACTAGTTCTCTGTACTCGTGCGCAGACGAGGTGACCAGAGTCTTTTTCCGTAATTGTAACGCATTTGGGTCAGGGGCGGCTACAGAGGGGCGATCTCCCCCCTAAAACCTACGAAAGTGACTTTACTCACCATGATTTTGTGCAATTCCGAAAACAACATTCGCGATATAAGGCCATTTTGTCGTCCATTGTTTTGTCACAGGAGTGTTGTGAAGTATACTTCATCTCTCTTGCAGTAGTGAAGCCGTTACCAGGCTTGACTACCAAATATTACTGAAATCGCCCCCTATCCTTATTGGCTGGATGCGGCCCTGATTTGAGTTAGAAGTGAGGTAAAGAGTAAAAGAGGCCAGTTTAAAAAATTATGTTATACTGTTTTTGTTACATTTAAGCACATTAAAAAAGTATTATATTGTATAGTGTGTAGTCTACTAAGGAATGGTGATGGTGTTGCATCTTGTATGCTAAGCTTATCCCGAAACATTTTTGTCCATTGACTCACTACATGCATTTGCAATATAAGAAGAATTTAATAAAATTGGTAGGGATTGCTTGTAACGTTGAATAAAACCAAAGGGTATATGAGAGAATAAAGGTTAAAAAACATGCACTAAAGCCAGATATACGATAAACTACTACCCTCAAGTTCTCCATAACATTATTGGTTCAACTCTTCCAAAAGTGTTTGAATACTTCATAGAGTTTACTCAAAACTCACCAATTCGGTGAAGAAAGAGTGCAACATCAAATACAATTAAATTCTGCTCGACCGTGGGAATTTCGCCAAATATGTGCTTATCTCCTTAACCCTTTAAAAAGCATGTCGGGTAAGCATGTGAAGATGTTACGGTGTTAAACTTTTCGCAAGGTGTGTGGTGCTAAACATTCACAAGACTTTCAACGCGCATTTGAGAACCTTTTGCCTTTTCTTCACCTTAAAAGTTCCGTGTGCCAGCAGTTCTGCAGCCTAGTTTTCCCACATAAATTCTTTACGGAACAAAGAAAAAAGCGATTGCAGTGTAACTGCTTGCTAAGGTAATTCATTAAAATTAATTCAGTATGTAATGGAGTATTGTCAGGAAGAATTTTACAGTTAAAACGTAACTTTATCTAGCAATACTTACATTAAATTAAACAGGTGCTATTCTAACTACCACTTCTCACTAATCAACTTTCACGCAATCACATTTACGCCGTAAAACGCCCAAAAGGTTGTTTGATTTTGTAGAACTGATCAAAACAATTCGCTACACACACGTGAAGAATTTAGAATAAACCTGGTTCACGCTTCAGATGGCAGACAGGCTGATCTACTCTCAATCCGTTGACAGACAGCTGCAGTGTTCAGGAACCCCACATGCTAGCATAATTTTATTTATAGCTCTAGAACGGGGGTCGGCAACCTTTTTTGCACTACGGGCCGGTTGAAGCCTTGCATTGTTTTGCAGACCAGCTCACAATAAAATAACGCGGGGCTTACTTCGCAGTCCAAAAAACGTGATTACTCAAGCGTCACAAAAGTGTTTCAAAAATTGGAAACGAAGTTCTAGATTTTGTGTTTTTGAAGAAAACTTGATGAAATTTTTGTTTTTTGGTGTTTCTGACCGAAAAAATATACTCATTACTGAAAAATAAATTTATATTTTTGCACTAGCCTAGCGGTGCAAACATTCTTGAAATCGTGAAGCCTAGTCCTATCTAGGCCCAACTGTGGGATTTTCCACAGACAGGCAAACACGGTGGCTTTGTCATGAAAAAATTGCAAATTTTTGGAGAAATTTAACCATGGTTTTGCACGGCCCGGTAACAAATTCCACACGAACCGGCACTGAGCCGCGGGCCGGTGATTGCTGACCACTGCCCTACAAGTCGGGAGAGCAATGGCTCAAGTTCTCTCCAGAAACCACCGCGTTTTGAGAAAAATTAAAATTTTTCTAAAGTTGCAAGTTGTGTTTGAAACCTAGAGTAGACGGCAAGCTTTTTTGCTTTGGAACCCAATTTCCTCATATTTTCAAGTACGTTCACTGGAGCCGCAGACGTAACACTCGGTTTTTAATGCTGAGCAGTGAAAACTATCTTACATAGCAGCCAAGCCCAGGTATCACAATCTACAATCACATGTTACGTTGTTATAATGACAAAGCAACTTTTTCATCAGAGGCTAGTCTACCGGTAGCTGCTGCTTATTACAAAATTACGCACTAGCAAACTTGGTAAAAAGCCTTTTACCGTCATGCGTCAAAAATTTTATAGCAACACTAGTTTTCTGCTACACAGCTGCGCTCGTAACGTAATTAGAAAAATGCGTCCTTCTCAAGACTTGCAGCACTCAGCCATTACATAAACGTGACTGATACTAAAAACTGTACCCTAATGTTAAAAAAAAAACAATCAAAAGAATTTAAAAACCTCACAAAATAGTTACTAGAAAAGATTTTTGCAGTATTGTTATGAAAATTTATTTCTCTAGTTGGTTGTTGACAAAGACGGCCACAAAATTTGTTATAATTAAAACTTACTAAAACAACGTGTTATGTACTGTTGAATCTATTAGGTACGTAAATGACAGCCTCAGATAGTTTCGGGCTTGACTGCTTTTGCCGCGAAGAGCCCGGATGATTTGCCAGAAAATTTTGTTGGCTTGCCAGTAAATGGAATCCTGTCAAGTCGAATAATTGGAATCCGAGTCGAGTCATTAGTCCGAGTCACGCCATCATTGAAAATCAATGAGTAACCGTTGACCCAAGGAGTCTCTGCACTACGTGTACTTGTGCACAGCCCTGTGTTGGAAGAAAGTGTTCATGTTGGAAGAAAGTGTTAATGATGGAAGAATGGTGATGCGTTGATATACCACAGTAGCAGCAGGGGTCTTCCGTTATCATCAACGTCAGTATCACCATGTCGACCGGTCACTCTCCTCCATACCCGGGCATCATTCCCAAAATGTGCATTGAAGTCTCCCAAATTTTAGCCCTTCACAGGGCATCACCATTCTTCCACAAATGCCGGGTACACAGTTTGGGTCATATACCTGCCTGTATCAAACACAGAGAGCGGTTTAACAACTTAAACCTCAACGTGCACATCCTTCTTCCTCGTGGGATCCATTCATCAACGCAGTTTGCCAGATGAGGGCTTACAACTGGAATCACGACAACAGTCACCTGGACAACTGCCACCCGGACAACTGCCACCTAGGACATCTGCCACCAGGACAACTGCCAACCGGAAAACTAACACCTAGGATAATTGGCACCCGGACAACCGCCACATAAGACAATGTGTTTTACACATCACACGAGCTATCAAATTCAGTTTACACTATGGAGTTGCGGCACGTGGAGGAGTTCTTGCGGCACGGCCGTTGGGAACCACTGTGCTACGGTATTATTGCTTCAAAACAGTCATGCAGTTTGTGCCTTCAATACAGATTTTGTTCCTGGACTTCTTTTGGAAGCTTTTAAATATTTGGAAATTATGAAGTAGCCTATAATTTCAAATGAGATTGCAAACTCAAGTCGTTAAACCTGTTCCGCTGTTTGTTTTGTTTTTTTATAATGTTAACGCTTGAAAGCTTGTTCGCAAAGGTATGCCGGCTCAAAGAATAAAAAAAAAACAGTTGCGATGTTGCTCATATTTCCAAAAGAATCAGGAAAACAATTCCAAATCTCAAAGACAAGTTGATCCCCCTTTTTTAGTTTGTGCAATTCTTTTCATCTGTTTTGTTGCAAAAGTGCTGCATGGGCAGTCTAAGGCACTCTGTATTCAAGTGCTGTCGGGTAGCTTGTTTGTATTTCTTCAAGCAGGGGATATATTGTAGATTTTTGTTAAGGTTTTTGACAAACAAGCCAAGCTTTTTTTTCGAAAAGAAAGACTTCTTCGAGAAGAGACAAAAATGAAGTACTCTCTTCTAGAAGATTTTATTAAGCCAGTTCAGATGTTGCGTAACATCTACCATAAAGTAAAACTTCTGTATCCATTTGTCGGTTGTCAGTTCTGGAAATTCAAGACCCTTTCCATCTAGAAAAACTTTAATTTACTCCAAGTATGCTAAAAAGCGTCTTAGTACCTGTCCTCAGGAAAGCGATCGGACGTTGTTTTGTAAAATCAAATTAGAATATTCGCTGACGATTTCTTGTAGCAATTCACGAGACTGCCTGCGAATTAGACGTTTTGCTAAATGTTGTTGACGAATTTTATCACTAAGTTCATAACTCTATGAATTCTTTAGGAAAGGACTAGATACAGAGTGCCTCTTTACGAATGATGCTGTGAAATGATATCACGTTTCGTTCCAACTCCATGAAGACAACTAGCCCTTTGTGAGCTTCTGTTACTCTTGGTTCCACATTGCAATAGATACAAAGCAGCTTTTGTCTATGCCTTTTATGTTAAATATTCAATTACAGCTGCAGGTATCTTCCCCCTTGTTTGGCCGGCAAATAGTAGCACATTCATCAGCTCCTGTTTTGGTCCTTCCGAATTCACGCAGCGGCCTAACAGCACTACCTGAGCGGTATCATCAAAATCTCATGATACATCGCAAGCAACAGAAAATGCTGAATCTGCAGTGATGTGCTTGACTTGCATGGCACTGATACTGTACTTTCAACCCCAACTGTCTTCGATGGCAAAGGCATTTCCTCAAATTTTGAAAATTTCAATCCTGTGTTTTAAATTGATGAGCAGATCTTCGGAAGCCATAATAAAACATGATTTCACGCATTTAAACCTTCAGTAAAAGGCTTAGTTATTTTCATTACTTCGTGGCTCATCACAAAACTGGCTTTAGTCACATCAAAATTTGCTTTATTATATTTGTCAAAGACATGTTTGCTCACGATAGATCTATGCAGGCCGGAACCAGCTTAGGACACCAAGGCGGGCGAAGAGTTTTCTGACAGGGGACCAAATTTTTAAAACCATGTCCAATAGTTTTAAACTTTGTCTAACGCAATTTTCCAGGAGGGGGCGAAAACATTTTCAGGGGTGCTTGGCCCCTGCGCCCCCGTAGTTACGGGCCTGGAGCTATGCTTTCAATTCTTCCACTGCTTTTTTCTTGTGATTCCATTGTGGCATTTTTCCCCAAACGACGCATGTTTTCTAACAGCGTCGTTCTAAGTTTTACGTCTTGTTGTTGGACAATTCATCGTCGCAAAACAGGCACAGGTGCAATTCTTTGATATTTGCAGTAAATGCAAACATGTCATCCATTTATTTTTAAACTCTCCATTCTCTTCCTCGATTTTCCATTTTTTGGAANCCATATTAATACCTTTTGTTGGCTATGCTTTACTTTTCTTCGCAAAGACCTGTCCTTCACTTTTCGCTGCCACAATTGAGAAATACAGTAGGTTGTGCTCGAGATGGGCTCACTCGGTGCTATTGCTCCGTCACATCACAAAAGCATGCAGCTAGCTTTGACGCGTTTAAAGAACGATTGCACAACATAGCTTCTATGTGTTACGTAGTGAATGTCTTTGACTGTTGTTGACCGAAAAATTTATTCTGAAAATTTTTCAGCATCAGAAATATAGTTGATAGTAAAGAACTTGTTTTCGCTAAACATAAATCAAAGTTCAGCTAATTTTTGTCGGAGTCGCTGAGATGTTCAAAAGAGTCGCAGGTTGACGACATATGAGTCTTGAAATAATCTTAATTGTGCACGCGCTTTTATTGTTTTGATAAATCAATTTTCGACCTGAACATTTTTGTTCCCTGTGGCCATTGCGCTGTTATAGCATTTCTCGAGAAGCTGTGCAAATATGTGACGTTACCCGCAGGGTTGCGGAGTCGGTGTCGGAGTCGCAAGGAGTCGGAGGCGCTGGGTGGAGTAGGAGTCGGATTTCTAAGAACACTAGGAATCGGAATCGGATTTTTTATCCGACTCCGACTCCTGAAATCCAATTGAATCATTTTTACATCGCATGCCCAAGTTAGGAATCCGATTTTGTGCCTGTTGAAATGGTACAATGTTTTTGAAACTTTTATTGAGACAGAGGATTCTTGCTGTGTACCACGATTTCCATTAATTGCTAGTTGCTACAAAATCGTTGACAGCCAAACTTTATTCACGTTACGTTACGGAGTCGGGAGTCGGAGTCGGAAATTTTGGAAAGGTCGGACATTTTACCTCCAACTCCGCAACTCTGGTTACCCGGGGCCTCGTTGCAGTTTTCCAGGAGGCAGCCTCATGCGGAGGCTCTATTGACAAACGCAAGTGGTTAAAGCACTGCAAGTAGCATGGACATTCATCGCTGAGGGCAATATGTAAATTTTTGAAACAATACAGTCAGGGTTGTAGTGGGACGGAAACGCGTAGGAACGGCGTTCCTACACTCTTTACCTGACTTGAAGATGTGTATTTTTACACAGATGTCCTGTGCATAGCTCCAGAGTTGTCACATAAATGAATAAACGACAAGTTATCTCTTGTGCAACGCCCTAAAAACTGTGAATTTTTTCGCTTTTAACGTAATGAAAGTGAATAGCCTACTTCATTAAATGCTAATTTAATAATGACTTTGAAGTGCTGTTGAAAATGGATAGTTTATTGAGTGCGTTCCACACTTCTTTGTTTAGCACTGCACCCTGAACTCAGTGCAAATAATGTTTGCCAGATCGTGAAATCACACAATGGCCACCATGAATATAACGCTTCAACCATCACGGTTGACATTCATTTGATTTTGCAAACTAGTCCATTCAAACGCCTAACTCTACATCCACTTACCGTACAAGGCTTATCGTTTTCCAATAAAAAAACATCGTCATCCAGCTCATCGTTCGATCTGAACTGTGCGTATGAGTCGCTGTACCCTCTGTCGGAACTTTCGCGACAAGTGCCGTGGAGGGAGCTGTATTCGTCTTTGCACGACATTGTTTCGTTTATGATGACGTTCTGTGGTTATTCTTTGTTTTTGGCAAATCTTTACAAGATGTTTGTTGCGCAAATGTAAAATGACTGAGTCAGCATTTGTTCAGGTTGGTCAAGAACAAGTCAAGTGGTCGCTTTCAACTTCTTTTCATGTTCCTACATCAAAAGAAAAATAAAGGTGAGGAAATTAATTAAAATGCGTATCAATGCTTTTTCGAGAGCAGGTAACCTCATTGAAGGCTTTTAACCTCTGCAATTAACAACTCTTATCTTTTTCTAACGTTTCATCGTTCTTCTTTATTATATACTAAAAAGATTTACGGTAAAAACCTAAATAGTAAACAGCACTTTAGCAACATGTCTCCGCAAGGGCGACTCAAGCGAATTACATCTCAAGTGTTTTACCCTTGCGTCGCTCTTAATTGTGGGCACATGTTGCTGAAATGTGAGTATGCGCAAGCTTGAATCATCGCAAAGTTATGAAATGAGAGCGCGGCAGGCTGATTCCTCGAAAGCCAACAACAAACCAAGAACTTTCAATTCTCTAATAAGCAACGCTTCGTGTTTTCATGATCGCTGTAGAATGCAATCATGATAGACAGAGCAATTTCGCTGACAGGAAAAAATGAATTTCTGGATCTACCCATTAGTAAAGATTTTCAGATTTTCTTTCTAAACATTACAAACAAAAGCAACTGAGTTTGGGATGAATCGGTAGCAAAGACTTCAGCTTTTTGATTCGAGCAAATGTGACACAAAAACGTTTGAAAAATGTATGCACGTGCAAAGCCACCGATTTAAAAACTTATTTGAAATCTCAGCTGGTGTAAATAAAAACGCAAAGCATTATAAAAACTTATTGCGGGCGTTTCGGTGGCTGTGCAACCCAAAAGCTTTTGGCTAGTTTCACGAAGCTTGAAGAAGACAATAACTTGAGAAGATCAAAATGCATTTTTCTTAGCAGTGAGTGAATGCTTCTTAACAAAATAATAATATTGTTGTACATTAGCTGATGCTCACATTTTGTTTTCTGGTTGATGAAATTTGTATTAAGCAATAAATCAACTGATTCATACAAGCTTCTCGTGAAAGGTGACATTTCAGATGTTTTTTTCACCCGTATTCTGCAAATATAGCAGTGCGCTGGCAAATTAAACAAACTCGCTAAGTCCATTGTTCATGTCCTGAATGCCTGCTACTGTTGGTCACAGAACTTCGGTTGATACTCGGTATAGGTCTAGCTAGGTCAAAGTACTTTGATGCTATGAATTCATGATGATTTCTTAAAAATAAGGTGTCAGCAATACTGTAGAAAAATAACACAAAAACTGAAAACATGAAGACAACAGGTTATAAATCTTTACGGAAACGTGCTGTCTTACGTNAAAAAATTCACCTTAAAAACAAATGTTTTCATGTCGGAATAAATTTGCTATCAACAGTGATTTTTGGTGATCAAAGTAAATTTTGCTTCTAGTGATTACTGTGCTCATTGCAACAAAGAAATCTCATCCCTATTTTTAGAGCAACTGATGCAGATTTGCACCAGAATATAGAGGATATTTAACTTTCGTTCAACAAAATAAGGGGAGATTTTATTGGAAAGTTTGAAGTCAGACGTTACGGCAACATAAAAGTGGCAATTACTCTGTAGGCTAATAGTATTTGATAATTCCTTTGCTTCCAATCGACATACCCAGATTGTCACAAACTGGAAGACGTGATATGTTCCTTCACTTATAACTCCGCAGTTCTTTCTATATTAGAACTTTGGGTGTTTACACGGCAATACAGACCACATGCACAAGCATGGCGATTCACTTAACACTTGGTTTCACGATCTTTATCTTTTGTAATTTTTAGTTTGATTTTTTCTATCAAGTTTTCAGCTTTCAGCATCTATTCATTCATAGATGTTTTCTCTTTGCTTTATCTTTCTAATATTTCTAGACGCAAGAAGATACTCACCGATGATACGCGAAAGATCATTGCAAATTACATTGATTGTATATTTAATTAGGTTTTGAAATCAACTTTGGACAACTACACTTTTTTGCTACCTGAACCGCTACTTATTCCACAGTAAACGACGCTAGAAATCAAGAGAGCTAGTTTCATATCGCACTGGCACTTCATCTGTCCTGTGAAAAAACTGGCAAAGAAGAGAAAGCTGTATGGTTGAGTGGCTGGGCAGG
>JGI24022J15233_10001208_pt1 | contig 20671 bp, 12 predicted proteins | sample Ectturendosymbi2_FD_15233 | JGI IMG/M metagenome (IMG submission 15233) | reverse complement strand
TCAGTTGGTCGATCGCGCCTGATTTTGCATTGAATTGACAAGATACCTAAAAAGAACACTTTTCAATCAATATTCCAGAAAGTACATAAAAATTGTCCATCTATTCGTTGGTCATGTATATCCTTTGGTGCCTCTTGCGATGGCTGACCATATGCTAGCACGACTGATGCCGCGAAGATGTGGTATTATGTTTTCCTATCATTGCGTGACAATCATGATTCAGGCGTTAACAGACACTTTGCCTGCTGTGCATCACTTACTAACGCGATGGTACACTGTATTTGTACGCGTGAACACCAACTTGGGAATTTTGTATTTGTGATTTTATTACTGACCGGTCGATCGCGAGTTAGCAAATGAATCCCAGTGGAAGACAAGTTGGCCACAGCTGATGTAGGCTATTCACTGTAGACATAGTAGTTATAGAACATTTTTTGATTCACAATAACAGGTGTGTTATAGGTTTGTACCGTTTTGTGGATCAAAACCCATTGTCTTGAAAATTGTCAAGACAGGAAAAAATTGTTTTGACCAGTGCAATCATTGCACAAGCCTGACGACTCTAAAGTGTAACAAACAAAATTGCGTAACCAAAAGCGAAATTGTAGATACCCGCTGCAGGAGGAAAGTATGGGCTGGCGCCGCTAACCCCTGACTCGGGATAACCACCAGGATATATGAATGGTACAGTAGGACCAACGTGCTGTTGAACTCTCTGAAAAGTAACGATACCTGCGTCAGTGAGAGGTTAATTCGACAAGACTCATGTTCTGAGTAAATTTAAAATACCATGTAAGGATTCAGAAGTGTCTACAGAAGCAACGTAAGATTAACAACGCCAATAATAGCCTTAGCAACCACTCAACAACCTATCTTTTTATTCAGGACCTTTTTCGAAAGGACGATGTGGATAAGGCCTTCTTTTTCTTCACCCAGTTTGCCACTTAACGACCACCAATCGTCCAGCTGCTGTCCGTTTTTGACACTTTCGGGGAGTTTTATTTGCGTTGATGCAACAATGCTGTCGCTTGAAAATGATCTCTGAAAGCATGATCAACATTTGCGAGATTGCAAATTCTATTGGGAATGCCACCAAGCAAACCGTCACGCACTGCACTTTACACCACTCCGTCAAAAACATACTAGCGGCATAACATTACATCCCTATGTACGAGCTTGTTGGATGGAAGTCAAATGGATTGAGAATGCTACTTAACGTACAATGCGTCAAAGGTCGATGTGCTTTTTGTATTCAAACATCGCTGCGTTAACTTAGATAGCTTACTTTTGCATATGAAAATAATTGAGGGAAGTCGTACTTTTCACAGCCCACAAAAAGTAAATGAAACATGCCACTACAAACAGCTGCACAAAAAGCGGCACCTCATCAAGTATTTCAACGTATATGTTTTCTATTGGCTCATTCATGGGAATGTGCATGGTTTTGTTCCAATGAGGATTCTTCCCACCATTGTAAGCCGTTTCTGTTTCATAAACATTGTGATTGACTCTCACTCTGCAATACGGATCCATTCGAGCAATTCCGTAATTCTTGTTCAGTTTCGCCTGCAATGACACAAGATTGTTTTGCGATGAAGAATAATGGGTTTTACTCCGCCGTGCTAAGATATGCTTGTACTGCCGTCTAACACGACTGTGACGTGTAATGCAGGGACGAAAAACGACCTGAACATCAAGTTTGATTTCAAATCAGCAACTCCAGCGATAACACCCGAGACAAGCGCCCGCATTTACACGATCTTGGAATTCACGATCAAACTCGAATTATCTGCATGTGCACCGAGTTTGGACCAGGGTGTGGAATGAGAGAATTGCTCCAAGCAACAAACAATTAGTGTGACTTTTTTTCCCGAATCCACACTACTGACGTTTTCTTAGAGAACATTCGAAACCTTACAGACACCTAGTTCGAGCTTCTTGTTAGGAACCGCGTCAACAAAATGCAAGTACATTTCCCCCATGCACGGAACAGCCCCTTATGCATATGATCATAAGTATGATTATGATAAAACAATCTTACCATGGTCGCCGCCAAAATGTGGCAACTTAACTGGCGAGTAGTGCGATGCAAGTAAAAATGGACAATGTGCCATCGTATTGCAAGCGATAAACAAGGAGTGTGCTAGTTGCACAACTTCAAGGCAAAAAACGCCATTTTATTAACTCTTCTTCCAAAGATATTCTTTCGTTTCTGTCGCAGACGCACAAAATGAATCACATGTTCCAGACCAGTGTTTCTCAACCTGTGTGTCGCAGATAGTTTTCACGTGTGTGCTGCCATATTTTGAAATATGCAGGACACGTTTGTTGGAAACAACAATTGCTTTATCCCTACAATAAAGTTTCAACTGTGCTTTTTACCGCCTCTGGTGCATCTGCAACAGCACGGACGTCACGTGACCGGACTGCGCAATTAATTCCTGAAATTGACTTTGTTTTTCCATTTGGAACTATCGAGCGAAGTGGTAATCAACCTGTTGGCACTGAGGATTCAAAAGTGTTTTATAAATTGCAATTCGATTTAGTCAGCACACCTGGAAAATTGTGGTTACTGTTTTCTTATATTGTCAAAGTGTTGTAGTCAAATAAAACCTTGGTGACGCAGCGAATCCTCACCGAGCTTCCAGCTTATCCGTTTACTTGAGTTAATCATATCAATACATTAAGCCCGTTTGTAGCGTTGACCGTTTGAAATGCATAAGTGTATGCAGTAATAAGCAATCCTATTCGAATATAATCTATTTGAATCCGATTACACGACAGAGGATAGGTAGAGTTAGGTGAAATTGATTTCCTATTTTTTTATTTTTGTGGAGACTGTTCATTTGACGGAATGTTTATGTTGTGGAAAAGTAAACTTTACACGAAATTTTCGGTGCGTTTCCTACTGTTCATGAATATCTGTTGAAAATGAGGATTATTCCAGAAGTACTGAACACACTAACTGATCTACAAGTATCACTTTGAAATTACTTCCCAGAATTCAGCGTAACAAGTGACTATAAATGGGTTATTAATCCATTCGAAAAAAAGAAACTACCAATCTATCCATAGAAGAATTGCTTATTGATGTACGAAACATTTTCTATCAATCAATCTTTTCCACAAAAACATAGCTGGCTGTCTGTACGAGAATTTTATCCGGTGATCAGCTTGAAAGCTGTCAAAATTTTCTTACCATTTGCATCTTCATGGTTTTTTTGAGTATTGGTTTTCATCAATGGCTGAAATTAGAAAAGGAAAGACTTATTGGTATTGACCATGAAATGCAAGTTTGCTTGACGCCGCTGGAATCTCGCAACAGTTTGATTTGCTCTCATTAGCAGGCACAGCCATCGCATTAAACAATTAAATTCTTAAGCATATTTACTGTATTGATTGCTTGAAATTGTGCCGCAAAAATATTTAATTTTTTATGACGTGCCGCAGCGCCAAAAAGGTTGAGAACCGTTCAATGAGTTCATTGGGAGAGATACTGCGTTTGACAAAGATTTGTGAAAAAGAAAAGGCTCGTTGAAGGCTTTTATAATGTGTTATAACAATAATTATTGTTCTGAACCAAGTTGTGCCAGCGGAAATGCCAACAATTAAAAAGGTTTGCTGTAAACTTTAGAAAAATCAGAAGACTGAGCTCTGCTTTCCTCTTTTTGCTGCGATGCAAACTTACACATATCTGTATTCAAGTAACTAGTCTCCAAGAAGGCGACGGGTTTCAATCCATGAGCAATTTTGTAAAATTGGTAATCGATTTCACGTAACATTCGTATCCTCAGTCCTAAAATCTTATTGAAATAGAATGAATCAAATCCAAAACCTTAAAAGATTTTCTGGATTTAAACCCGTGGCCATTGTGAAGACAAGTTACTTGAAAACGGACCAAGTCAGTGCGCTTAATTGCTCATCGTGATCTTCGACCCATTACACTGACATACCTCGGTCACAGATACCAACAGCCGTTCCACAACCACCACAGGTGCTTGAAGCCTTTGCTGATGAATTTCACGGGCAGCAAGCTGGTGCGCAAGCTGTTCATCACTCTGCAGTTGATTCTGCGCATTTGCATCCGGAGTCACTCTTAAAAACTCCGTGGGAAGTTCGCCAAGCAGGAGCTGGATAGCAACAAGATTTTTACTGAACAAGATAATGACTTTAAGTTAATCATGCTCTGCTCGTCGAGGTCTCGTCAAAGCAACGACACAACCCGAAATCAAATACGCAAACTTTTATTCAGTCATACAAACGTGAGCTTCATACGATTTCAACAAACCACCATTCACAAAAATGTTAGGACCATAGCATCAACGCTACTGGCAATGCCAAACAGCCATTATTGTTTAGGTCCGACCTCCTACGTGCATACCGACGTGCTAGCCAGCTGTTTGTATGTTTGAACAGTCATATTACAATCGTTCGCGTGCTACGAGCAATAATGCTTTTCGCATACTACATTATTTACGGCACAACGTGAGCGCAAACCAACTTGTAATTCAAAAAAGGTACACATTGTCACATGACGGTGTAAGCCTTCTTCGGCAAATCACTGCGCTTGCTATGTTGCGTGACAGTATAAGCCTCTTCATACACTGAACACACTATTTTTCTTGTTGAACAAAAAGAAACATTGCTAACATGCTACTGCAAATGTTTCGAATCAGGAAAGTTACCATAAGTCAGAGCGGGATTCTGCAACTGCCGACAAGTGGGTAAAACGCTTACTTCTGATCAGGTTGTGTGCGGTGTTTTCTTGCATCCACGTATGGTAATATATATATTCGGCGTGCAAATATGGTGCACGTTTCCGAAAAGGTAGTTAAAACTGTAAACGAATCATATAAAATTTGGCCATATTTTGAACGAATATCCCATACGTCCTTAAGGTGTAAAACATTTTGCAAATGGTGGCGTCCGTGAATCGAAAAACGATTTTTTTTTTCGATTTTCTGATTAAAAACAGAAACAGTGTGACAGATCCACAAAAGAAAGTCACCGTGTTTCCACGTGTAATTGTGATTAAAAAAAAAAACTTCAAATCACTGAGTCATTCGTCAACATTGAAATAAATATTCACCAAACTAATGAGAACCTAAAACAAATTTTGTCAAAATCTTTTAGATATGCACTCGTGCATCTACTTAGCTAAAACATCAAACACTGACACTAGTCTTGTTACGAGTGGCATTCTAGCAGCAACAAAGCATGACAAGGATTAGATGCTGTTTGCTCAGGAAACGTTAGTGACGTTTAGTACACCTCAACACGGTGTTAGCTCTCCCTTTTATCTCATATTAGTTGTTCGCAAACTGCCATGCACAGCAACAACATACAATGCTAAAAATTTTTAAACTAAAAAATCCTTGGTGTGATGCCTGTTAAAAATTCAAGGGCTGCTTCTTACTCCCTAACAGCATCCTGGTAAATCACTGGCTGTTACACCAAAACATAGTTGAAAATCAGCTACTGTGTTTTCTACATTAAGTGGTGTATACAAACAATTAGAAGAAATCTTAGTATCATGCCAATGGTTTTCATATCTTAAGATACACAAATGTTGCTGGACAAAGTGCACAAAAACTATATTTTTCTGAATTGTTGAAAACTAAGGTTTAAAGGGCATTCTTTTAGTCCAGTTTTTCTCAAACTTATCTATCTTGTGGACTCCCGAACACTTTGAACCAGTGGTTTTCAACCTTTCTTGTACCATGACCCATTATAGCAACCCACTATAAATCAATGAACCCCTCTAATACTGCGTTTCCATGTCCGCGTTTTGGGCCAAGCTTGTGGGCCATGCTTCCATATATGGACGTGACGCAAGTTACGCAAGCGGGCCATCAAATCAGATCAGCTTCAATCTTGGGCCATCAAAAGTAGGTGGACTTGGCCCGTGACTTAGCTCGTAAAGCTTGGCCTTCGCGACGTTGAAGATGATTAGCGGGAGATACAGGCCTACAAGCACAGTGTATGACTATTAGGCCTGACTGTAAACTGCTTGCAGTGCAGTATTGTAGAGGGTTTTAATAAAACAGTAATGATTACACTCATACTCCAGCAGCTGCTAAAACTTCTCTATTCAAGAAAAGTTTAGGCGCAATTCTACAGCACCTCCAACAATTCAAGTTTCTCAGTTCTAGGTTTTGCAGCATCATTTGTATAGGCTGTAGCATGTGAAATGTTCCGCAACTAACCTGTTTCGCATCCAGTACCTGCGGGACCTTCTGCAAGTAACGGTTTGCACTGTACGAACTAGTGCTACTTTATGCAAGACAAGCGATCTTCTTGCAAGGCAACAACACAAAATAAAAAAAGTTAGCAAACAGGTTCTGACTTTACGGCGCAGAAAAGCGTCCATACTCTACCACCTAATAAGTGTGGTATTTGCCGACAATTTCTGTACGCAAGCAACACAGTCGTTAACGAATGATATTTTATTGCTCAGTTGGAAACATCAACACAGCATGCACAGACAGCTAGGGCATAACTCAAACGTAATGCTTCAGTACAGCAATCTTAACGCCAGCTCATTTGGCGGTGTGAACAGCATCTCAGCAGTGAAGCTTCTGGGCCAACCAAAAACTAGACATGGAAACGCACGCGTTACTTAGCCCTCGCCGTTGAGCTATGAGGCCAAGCTTGCAGGCCATGTCACAAGTGGACATGGAAACGCAGTATAAAACTCGAATAAAGCAAACGTAATGCAGCAGTGCACACAAAATATCTACTCACGACCCCTCCATAAATGGATTACAACCCCTCTGGGGGTTGCGATCCCCAGGTTGACAACCATTGCTCCAATCCATGAATAAAACAATAGATGGCCTACACATGACGAAACATACTAGCCTTTTATTCAGGACAATGTACATGCGAAATTTTAGCAGAAAATCCCATGGGCAGTATGGACTATTGCATCATAAAGGTAGTGCTGGAATTACCTAGTTAGGCCCAGACATATATGTCAGACTACAATTGTGTGTTTAAGCTGAATAATGGCCCAAATACGCGGATAGAAACTAGTGTGCTCTTCTTGATTGGATTTTGGCTTAGGAAAACCACCTAAGGGATTCACAAACCCCACGTTAAGAAGCCCTGATTTGGTTGGTCAGCTGAGTAATAAGAAATACTTACAGTTCCTCTGCTTGTTTGCTTCAGAATTGAATCCGCAGAAGTTTGTGCCATAACAAGCTTGGCAGACAAGTCACACACAAAATTGCTAACAACACATTCTAAGACACAAAAAAACAGTTAAGCACCACAAAGAGAAAAATAACACCAACCTAGAACATGTTATATGACACCATGAAAACCAAAGCTAGGATATACAATACGCTGGTAACGTCAGCAAAGTGGACATTCACATAAAACTTCCACAAAAATACAAAGCTGCTTATGATTGCAACAGTGCGTGTTGTTCATATGAAAATAAACAAAACATTGCAACATGGATCGTTAACTTGGTGAAATATGGAAAGGAAAAGGTTGATGAGAAGGCATGAGCAACCAGAGAGCAAAACCTGTATCCTTAACTATTTTTGCAGGACAAAGTCCAACCTTTGATCAAATTCCAAAGGTGTCAAACAAAATAATTTAAAAGGTTGGATTACAAACAATACTACCATGTAAAGTGGTTTACTTCAACAGAACATAGAAAACTGATTGTGTCGAAATTTATTTCATGTGTGAAGATGCTTTAACAAAGCATTAACAAGCATGCTCATGAAAGTCTACTGATATAAAATGTCAATGTTGACTGTACCATTACAGAATAATACACACCTTTTTTGCAAATCTACTGATGCAAATGGAAGGATGAGACTCGGAATAGCAATTTTATTGATTACAATTGTGTTCACAAACGATTTCATACAGATCAATCAAATAATGAAAAGCACATGCCTACTCAATAACATTTCACTACAAAATATGATACTAAACACTGCAGTGATATACTGCAGAGATGCAGTGTGAAAAACTGGATAATACACACACTTTCTATAGAAATCAGTTTAGCAACAAAAGGAATATAGACACCAATTGGAATTACACAAAATTTTTCAAAATATCACACAATTTCACAATTCTAACATCAGCACTACAAAGTTAGACCAAGTTAAAAAAACACTTTGCAATGATTAGAACACAACATAAATTACCAAGGTATATAAAATCAGATCATCAATAGCTTTCTAAGAGTACCTGCTTAAGTAAAAATTACACTCTCGTTTACCAACTGTGACTGGAGTACAAGGAAAAACTAATGGAAAGCGGTTCACTTTTACTTTTGTTGCACCAAGGCAAACACAAAGCAGTGTTTACACTCCTGTTTTTGACATGAATATCACACATCATTTGCGTTCATCGCAAAATGCACTAATGCTGTCACTTCACACAAAATATGAACATAACTGCGGCTTAGAGGTGCTGGGATAACATAATTCTCAGCAATCAAACTATTCTGTGCACCTCTCATATCATTGCAAATCGAATTTTGAAAAGTTGACTATAGCAGTCTATGAAAATTGGAGCCATCAGTTGTGTTTCCTCCAACAAAATTGTTTGATGCATATCAAGCAAAATTTAGATAACAACAAAGAATTGCTGTGTGTAAATTGAACAAACTCTACAAATGAATACATTCTTTTGGTTGTGTGAGCTGCATTTATTTTGCATTTCTACAAAATTATGTGCGTTCAATTCTATAGTATTAGTCTCTCTGAAAATACAAATTGAACCGATAATTTTGCTTCCATTTGTATCTTGCCTCAAAAAAATATTCTGCAAAAAATACCAACTTTCCACAAGTGTTCATGTGCTTTGTAAGTCACACATCTTGTCATGTTTTGTCAAAAAAAGTTGAATGGGAAGAAATGTTCACCGTTCCTAACAAAAAGTTTAAAATTTCCATATAAGTTTAGAGTTTCACAGTTAATGGCATATTGTTTAGGTTCATTATTTTATTTTAGTATTATTTTAACAATCTTATTTTAATCATTATAAAAATAATTTAAACCATGTGCAAAATAGTTCCAGTTACAAAAGCAGTACTTTTGCAGAAAGAAGCTTGTGCTTATTTTACTAATACTTAGCACTATTCATTTCAAAAACAGCAAATTTTTTAATCAGCATGTAAAACAGTAACATCATATGTAAGTGTTTCCAGAAAGCTTTTAAATGCATGATTGGAATAATAAATCACACTTCAGAATGGTTGTAATATAACTGATAGCACAGCCTTCAACTTACAACCGTAAGCTTGTCTAACTTATGTCTGCCTCTTCTGAACTTAAACTTTAGCACTGGTGTACGATATATATGTACTTGCTATTTGAGTGACTTTTCTTACATCACTTTGCACCACCATAACTTGCTAGCTGATTGAGCTAGAGAGCTGTTCAAATCCTGTAAAGATACAGAAAGTCTTCTAGTTTAGATGTTTTAAAAATGGAAAGCTTTGGATGTTGTTTTTTTTGGGGGGGATGTGATAAGTGGGGTAGATTTAGGCCTTTTCGGCCAAGATCAAGGGGCAGTGAGAGCCAACACCAAGAGCCAATTGTTTGACTAAGTTTTTAGTGGAACCTAGGCTATAAGTCTTTAGAACAGGGGTCACCACTGTGGTGCCCACGGGCACCAGGTCATTCGCAAGGACTTTGCCCATAGGCAAACGCGTAGCCAGGGGCCAAAATTCCCTAAATTGGTAGGATTTCTGTCCTTTTGTGCATTGAGAGGCGTTGTCCTAAACCAGGTGTTCCCAACCTAGGGTACATGTACCCCCAGGGATACATTTTCCTATCTGAAGGGGTACACTAAAGGTTGGCGATAGAAGAGAAAAATATATTTACATATTGTTTATTTCCAAGTATTTATACATATATCAGCGAATATTATTTTCAAAATCATTATATACTTATTGTTAAATATATCCGTGAATAATCATGACAAAATATTCTGTCACAATAAATTATAGGGGAACATGTTCATCTGTCAAAATGATGAACAGCTCTCTAGTGCAATTGGCGGAGGAGCTAGGGCATTGGTAAGGCAACTGACAACTGCTGGTTTTAGGCCGATTTCAAAGTATGAATATATTGTACCCTGGCTCTGAAAGTGTTAATACTAAAATAAATAATGGTCAATTGGGCAACATTTTACTTCAGAATTGTGTATCAAACTGGTAGCTCTTAACATTAATCTGCACACAAGAAGTAGCTCTCAGCTTCAAAAAGGTTGGTGATCCCTGCTTTAGAGCCTTTGATTGGCCATCTGGCATTTCTGGTTCAAAAGTTATGGCCAAAAAACAAAATCTAGGTTAAAAAATATTGTTTTTTTCCCAAATTCTGTTTGTTTGGCCATAACTTTTGAACCCGAAATGCTAGAAAGCTAATGAAGGGCTCGAAAGACTCAGATTGTAGCCTAGTTTCCACTAAAAATTAGTAAAAAAATTGGCTCTTGGCATTGGCACCCACCACCTGGTGACCTTGGCCAAAAAGGTGTAAACCAGAGGTGACAAACATGCAGCCCGCAAAACAATTTCATGCAACCCGCAAAGCATTCAGGCGAGACCAGCAGTCTTGAACTTTCTTTGACCCGCTTCTAATCTTTGCGACGCGACATCAAAACCAAATAGCCCGATTGAATTACGCACATATCTTTGTACCGGCCTGCTTACTTAGCGGTAACTGACAAAGTTGCCCGCGATAGCAAATAGGTTCGTCACCCCTGGTCTAAACCTAACCTAATTGCGACATCACCCTAAAAAAATACAATCATTAACTTGCCAAATTTATTTTAAATCTGAACTTGAAGACTTGCCACATCTTTAGAGGGTTTGAACAACTATCTAGCTCAATCGGCTGGTGAGTTATGGTAGCGCACAGTGACCCAAGAAAAGTGGCTCAAATAGCAAGTATGAATATATTGTACACTGGCACTGAAGGTGTTAACCTTTATTTTGGCAATTGTCTAATACTGTACATCCCATTAAGGTGAAAGCTTGAAAAAATAAAACAGGAAAAGCCAGCCATATATCTTTTTTTGCATTGTTGCTCCAAACTGCTCTTTTTTAAATCTTAGAGAGACAGCAACTGCTGAAACAAAAGCAATGTTTGGACAATAACAAATACTGTTTAAAATGGAAGCATACAACTGGTGTAACATCAGCATTTAATATATGGTGGCTAAAAATAACAGATACCACCCATCAAAAAACGTAAGTGCTGAATGTACATTACCAGTATATCAAATATATTCTTGCTGCTGATAGTTGTCCTGTTGTGCAGCATCTTCTACCAGCTCAGCATTTGCCAGGCTTGCCCTTGTCACTTTTAAACGAACGATTCTTTGGTTTTTTACAAGTTTTTTCTTGGCTTGTTTTTGTGTTGCCATTGTAACATCATATCCATTTACTTGTAAAACCTTGTCACCAACTCGTAAACCAGCTTTGTCTGCAGGACCATCAGGAGTGACGCGTGTAACAAAGATTCCCTAATAAAAAAAATTGACATTTACAAGTAATCTACATGAAAATAAAAGACAAATCATCACAATGTCTTTACCAAAATCAAGGGAATCTTTGCTACATATTTGAGTAAGACATGCGATAATGTAAGTAATATTTCAATTAACACTTTAGCGTCTGTCTGGTTTCAGGGATTTTCGAGAAAAAAACACCGAAATGCACGTGGCTTTGTGCGGGAATTTCTCCGGTCTGGTAAGCGCTACAGACCTGGTAAAAGGCTCAAAAGACGCGTCAAGTCTTCTAGTCTGCACTTGCAAGAAAATTTTTTACTTGGGGTTGCAGATTTTTTGTGAGTGATGTCATAAGTGGACGACTTTCAGGCCATCTTGTATAAAAAAATATTTGATTAATTACTTAATTAGATAATTAATTAATTTGTTTGTTTTAGATCATAACATGTGAACCAGAAACGCTAGAAAGTTGATCAAAGGCTCAAAATACTCGGACTCGAGCGTAGTTTCCAATGAAAACTTCAGTGAAATACATTGGCCTAGCGTTTGGGCCCTAGGCCAGGTAACATGAGTGAAAATGACCCAAAATCTACTTCACTTATGACGTCACTCACAAAAAGCTGCAATCCTCAACCAAAAAATATTTTTTCAAGTGCAGACTAGAAGACTAGCCAAATCTTTTGAGGATTTGAACAGCTCTCTAGCGCAATTGGCGGAGGAGCTATGGCGTTGGTAAGGCAACCGAAAACTGCTGGTTTTAGGCCGAAATCCAGGTATGATATATTTGTAGACTGGCTCTCAAAGTGTTAACCGGAAAATATTTGAACGCACAAGATTCCATGTGCATATCAAGGACAAAGATATACTTACAGGATCATTGGGAGCAAAAGGGTTTTTGGAAGCATCTTGATCTACACCTCCACCAATTGCAAATCCTAAAATCAAATTACCATCTTGCACATCTTTGACGATTTCAATGCATTCCTGCAAAATGTACAAATGTATTACTGCGATGAGAAAAGACATGGCTAAAATAATCATAGCTGGAATTCACAAAAGCTGTTTTTATACTCTCTGGAATGTTGATCAAGTAAAACGACTTACATATTTATAAATACTTATGGTTTTATGCATATGAATATGCAAGTGGACAGCAAACATATGTAGTCCTCAGTCCCACAGTATCGTACGAACACAATGAACTGTGCATCGTTTTCAAAATCTGTAGTCTCGCCCAACTCTGAAATAAGATTTCCACTTCGCTTTGCAGCAGCAATAATTTGTTTCAGAATATTGACTGAGAGTTCTTGGATGCGCCAGTTGATGGTGTTGTTTAAAAGAAGAACCACAGCTAACTTATTAGGTGTGGCAGGTATGTGCAACCCGTAGCCTGCTGGCCAAATGTGGCCTGGAAACTAAAGTTTTGTGGCCAGTAGAGTATGGCCCACGGGCCAAAACCTAAATTTTATTAACAGAAAAATAGTATACTGTTTACTTACCTTTATGACCACACCAGTTTACCCGATCCTGGTATTAATTTATCCAGACCGCATTGCTCTACAAGCATTACTTTTGTAAATCTTAATTTCAGCCCACTGACCTGAAGGAAATATCAGGCGTGTTATCGGGTTTGCAGATCGTGATCCTGCGCGAGGTTGCACTGGTACCTGGTTACGTTAGGAAAATCCAACTATAATTAAACAAGGAAATAGCCACAGAATTCTTCAAACTCAGCGCCTAACCTCAATTCAATTTCCGCCTCTTCTGCAAATGCGAAAGAGGTAGAAATTATATCTAAAACTGAACAGCTGTGCTGTCCACACCTCGTGGAACAATGTTGATTTGGTCGAAAAAACACACAAAGAACGCAGGTTAAAGGCATTGCCAATCTTCAGTGGGCAGCCAGCGTTGCTGAGGCCCGTGGACTAATCTGGTTATGTGCATTTGGCCTGGCAGTGCTGTTCGGTTGCACACCCCTTAGTTGGGCGTCACCTGCGCATTATCCTGGCAATTTTCACGGCTGCAGGTTTGACCAAGCTCTTTCCCGCTGTATAAGGCGCTTTTGCTCTTGCATTTTTACAAGCAACAGAAAAAGAACCACGCACTCCTTTACTATGGGAGTAAGTTTTCACTCCTGCAGGAGATGGAATGATAAGTACGACTTCACGTTACCTGGTGTTTTCTCTCTTCAAAAAGCTCAAGAACTTTGTCATGGTATTTCACATATTTTTACTAATAGTTTAGCTTCTTTGAGAGATCCATGAGCAAGGACTTCTAAGCAATGCACGAGCTGTGGCCGGATTTCACCCTTTTCCATGACTGAAGTAAATCCAAGTTTCAAGTAGTTGTCGTTATACACAAATGCCTGCTTTCGTTCAGCAATTATAAACTAACTACGGCAAAAACAAACTGCGGTTTAGATAACAACTATAAGTTGCTGACCATACTACCTCAAAGTACAGCATAAATGCCAGGTAAAACAGGAAATTTTTTAATTTTTCACGTTGATTAGGTGCATTTTAATCGCTATACGAACAAAAACGTGGATGGTATGAAGTTGATACCGAAATTAGGTACGAATGTATCGTACGCCGGCTCTCAAAGTGTCAACACTTTGAGAGCCAGGATACGATATATTCGTACTTTGAAATCAGCCTAAAATCAACAGTTGTCAGTTGCCCTTACCAACGCCATAGCTCCACCACCAATTGCGCTAGAGAGCTGTTCAAGGGCTCAAACAGATCAACCAGTCTTCTAGTCTGCACTCGAAAAAAATTTTTTGGTCGGGATTGGGGATTTTTTGTGAGTGACCTCATAAGTGAAGTAGTTTTTGAGTCATTTTGGCTCATGTCACCTGGCCTAGGGTCCAACCGCCAGGCCAAAGTATTTCGCTGAAGTTTTCATTAGAAAGTAGGCTCGAGTCCAAGTCTTTTGAGCCTTTGATCGACTTTCTAGCGTTTCTGGTTCCAAAGTTTTGATCTAAAATAAACAAATTAATTAATTAATTAGTCAAATATTTTAATTAGTTTAGATTAAAACTTTTGAACCCGAAACCCCAGTAGGTCATCCAATATATCTAAAGACTCGGATTGTAGCCTAGTTTTCGATAAAAACTTCAGCAAAATACTACCACCTAGCAGTTTGGGCCCAGGGCCAGGTGAAGTTGGCCAAGGTGGCTCAAAAGTCCTCCGTTTATGACGTTACTCACCAAAAACCCACACTCCCCAACCCAAAAAAATTTTTTCGAGTGCAAACTACAAGACTTGCCGAGTCTTTTGAGCTTTTGACCTGGTCTGTAGTGCTTACCGGACTGGAGAAATTCCTGTCCAAAGCCACATGTGATCCAGCTGTTTTTTCACAAGCCGCTTGAATTAACCCGGGTGTGAAAGTGTTAACACTTTGAGAGCGGGCATACGATTATATTGTATTTCAATTTCGGCCTAAAACCAGCAGTTTTCGGTTGCCTTACCAACGCCATATCTCCTCCACTGATTACGCTAGAGAGTTGTTCAATGGCTCAAAGGGATCCGCCAATCTTCTAATCTGCACTCAAAAAAAATATTTTCGTTGGGGATTGCGGATTTTTTGTGAGTGACCTCATAAATGAAGTAGTTTTTGGGCCATCTTGGCTCATGTTACCTGGGCTAGGGCCTAACCGCTAGGCCAAAGTATTTTGCTGAAGTTTTTGTTGGAAGCAAGGTTCAAGTCCGAGTCTTAAGAGCCTTTGATTGACTTTCTAAGGTTTCTGGATCAAACGTTGTGATCTAAAATAAACAAATCATCTAATTAGCTAATTAGTCAAATATTTTCATTACTTTAGATCATAACTTTTGAACTTGAAACCCCAGCAGGTCATCCAATGTATCAAAGACCCAGATTGTAGCCTAGTTGCCATTAAAAACTTCAGCAAAATACTACCATCTAACGCAGCGTTTCTTAACCTTTTTCTACCTCAGCATCCCTTTTGGTCACGCCTAAGCAGTCAAGCACCCCCTACTGTTGGCTACAAACTGGTTGCTACAACAATTAAGTAAAGACCAATTTGTCCAAACGTATTCCTTTTACCATTGACCGCCACATATGTGGCCTTCCCCCAGCATCCTCTGAAACTGATTTCAGCACCCCAGGTTAAGAAACCCTGATCTAACGGTTTGAGCCCACGGCCAGGTGAAGTGGGCCAAGGTGCCAAAAAGTCCTCCACATATGACATCACTTACAAAAAATCCGCAACGTCCAACCAAAAATTTGTTTTCAAGTGCGCCGTCCAGAAGACTTGCCGCGTCTTTTGAACCTTTGAACAGCTCTCTCCCACTTTAAGCGCCAAGTTACACACGCGCAAAGCCAAGTGCAATCCGGCTGTTTTATCACGACAATCCCAAAACTGGTCAGACGCCAAAGTGTTAAACTATATCGGATGACTACATTTGTTGTGTTTGTAGCTTCACATTTCTTGACACTTGATGCTGATTTTGCTTAGCTTAACACTTTTGCTACCAGTCTACGTCTACATATATGTCATGGGGAAAACCCCTTGCCATTCCTGGTCGACGTTCCTACTGAAAATCTTCCGTTATTGTAGCAGTCCTGCTGTTTTTCGTTTGGAAGTGCCATAGAGGCACATACGTACATCGTATGGGAATAACATATCTGGAGCCAAAAGTATGGCTCAAAAACCAGCATGTATGTTAGAGACTTCAACTGCCAACATGCCAACTGGGGTTACAACAAAACATCTCCTGACGGTGAGAGCTTGGACCCCTGGTTGTTTTTCATCAAAGTACAGTAAATGTATTAGTGCTATCAAGCGTACTCTGTACTACCGCCATATAATATCCTAGTCTTCTTTTTTTTTTATATTTGTGTATTTCTCTTTACTGCGATGCATGTTTAAAGTCTAATGCCTTGCGTGTGGGAGTGAAGATGTTACACACTACAATTTTAATAATGTACTAATTGTATAGGCTACACAGCCTACTCCAGCACTTATATTCATAAGGTCACTCTAAATATATATAAATGAACACATCTCATTGTAATGTCCCATTCTTCTGTTGATGAGTGTGAACCCGTTTTTAAGAGCTCCTATTTTTGATGCTACGTCTCACTGGAATAGACCCGCTATGTTTCTTCTGGCGGCCAACAGGAAGGCTAGCTGGAACAAAACAAGAACTAGAAATGTTGTGCTTGCCCCTGAACTGTCTAGATTTAAATGACACAGATGGGAAAATAGCCGCCCCTAAAACATAACCATAACAAACGATGAAGGTGGAAACCTACCCACCACAACCGCGGTTCATTGCACAGTGACATAGGGTGTAGATTTCCAAGTTTAATCGCGAATGTAATCGTCAATTACGATAAAATTGGCAATGTAAATGATTACATTTCATTTTTGGTCAGTGCAATCGATTACGATTGTACTCAAAAATCTGTATTCGATTACAATTGACGATTACAATTACCCCATTTCTGCTCAAGTTTTTTTGGAAACTAAGTTGCCATCAGAGTCTTTAGGGCCTTTGATTGACTTTCTAGCATATCTGGATCCAAAATTATGGCTCAAAAAACAAAAATTGGGTAATAATTCAAGTCCCACAAAAGGTAACCTTGGCTATTTTGGCTAAAGACCGTAACTCGCCAGCCGATTGAGCTGTTTAAACCCTCTAAAGATGGGGAAAGTCTTGTAGCTTAGAATAAAAAAATATTTAAGGTTTGAATTTGGGGTTTTTTGTCGATGTCATAATGGGACTATGTTTATGCGTATTTGAATCACATCATCAAGCTCTGGATGCCAGCGTCATTGGCCATTTTTTTGTTTCGATTTTTTGTTGGAAACTAGGTTATAATGAGTCTCTGGAAGGTTTTATTGACTTTCTAATGATTCTGGTTACAAAATTATGGCCAAAAAACACAAAGGAAATTCCCACTAATCCCCTTGGGAATATGCAAAAAATTTGTTTTTTTTTTGCTATAATTTTGGCACCAGGAACTCTAGAAAGTCGATCAAGGGCTTTAAAGACTCATGTATTAGCCTACTTTCCAATAAAACCTTGAGCCACCAAATTGGATCATTGGATCAGCCAATGACATCGAAAAAAACACAGAACCTACCCTAGTCATGACATCATCAACCAAAAATCCCAAACCCCAAAATTAAATTTTGTTTAAATTTTAAACTACAAGACTTTACGAGTCTTTAGAAGGTTTGAACAGCTCTCTAGCTCAATCTGTTGCTGTGTTATAGCTGGCCAAAATTTGGCCTGAGAGGGCAAATCATACCCTTCGTGTAACTTTTTTATTTTTGTCAAAACTTGGGTTTTGAGCTGTAATTTTGGCTCTTGGTATGCTAGAAAGCCAATCTCTAAAGACTTAGATCATAGCCTAGTTTCCAAAAAAACTTGAGCCAAAAAATAGCTCGTTGGGTTGGTGCCCAGCAACTGTTAAACTTGGCCAATAAGGCAAAAACATGCCTCCATTATGACATCACCCACTGAAAACCCCAAACTTGCAATAAAAAATTTTTTTTCAATCTAAACTAGAAGACTTTCTGAATTCATAAAGGGTTGGAACAGTTCTTTAGCTCAATCAACTGCCAAGTTATGGTGTTGCAAAGCTCTACAAAAACAGTGGCGCCTGCAGGACTTAAGGAAAACCATCCAGTACCAGTGGCTATCGCCACGGACAATCCACCCAGTACTGAAAGTGTCAAGTAGACCTTGTACAAAAATCAAACTGAGCAAGAACATTGTATTTACCAATAGTGGGCAAACTGCAGCTTGCCAACATGTTTTGTGCAGATCATCTAGCCAAATAGCAGTATCTCAAATTTACAGAAAGTTGTTGCCACATATTCAGTGTTTGTTTCATTTATCACAAGTTTGTAATTCATCCAGAACAAATTAAAAATTTTCACAGAGAATTATAGTCAAAAACATTGTCATTTTCCTAATATCACAATGAGAACTAATGCTTTTCGTAAAGAGGCAATTTTTGCATCCAAAAAAGAAGCTGTTTGCTGTGAAGTTCCGGCGCATTTTAGAAATTCTTTGCCTGCAAGGTTTACAAAAAGATTTCTGGGCGCATTTTCACTATTAATGCATCCGAAAACAAAGATGTCTGCTGTGAAGTTCAGACGGATTTTGAAAGTTTTCTCCATGCAAACTTTATGAAAAAGTTCTTGGCGCAATTTCACAATTAATGCGTCCAAAAACGAAGCTGTTTGCCGTGAAGTTCAGACGCATTTTGGAAGTTTTCTCCGTGCAAGCTTTATAAAAACATTTCTGGGTGCATTTTCACATTTTTGGCATCCACAAACAAAGCTGTTTGCCGTGAAATTTAGACGCATTTTGGAAGTTCTACGCCTCCAAGGTTTATGGAAGAAGTTATGACGAATTTTCATAATTTATGCGCCCCAAAACGAAGCTGTTTGCTTTGAAGTTCACACACATTTTGCAAGTTCTCTGCCTGTAAGGTTTACAGAAAAAGTTATGGGTGTACGATCACGATTTATGCGTGCAAAAACGAAGCTGTTTGCTGCAAAGTTCAGACCCACTTCGGAAGTTCTCCGCCTGCAAGGTTTACAAAAAAAAGTTCTGGGTCCATTTTCACAACTTGTGTGTCTAACAAACAAACATTCTTGACTTCAACATTTTGCAAAAAACGTTGGCCACATTTTACAATTTTGCATGCCCATAAATCTTTGCTGTGTTGTTCGGACACATTCTGACGTTCTTGACTTTCACATTTTATAAGAACACATTACTTTGGATCTGAACACATTTGGCTACGACTGCACCCACAAATTGTGACATGCGGGTATGACCTTACGCGAAGCAATTTCAAAAAAGTCTTTGACTGGCACTTGTGACATGTTTTGTAATATCTTAACTTTGAAAGAATGAACAGATTTGTGAAATTTGACCTAAGGTAAATTGGGTGGCAAAATTAAGCTAAGTCGTTCATGGAGGCCTTTTTCCTAACTTTTACTTGTGTTTTGAGTATAATGCACCTTTGACAGACAGTACAACTTGTTATTTGTCCAGCTTATCATGACTTTTGTCAAGTACCAAGTTCAGCTCATGTCTCATCAAGTGGCATGTCTGAGGCCACAAAGTTTGACGGTAAAATTTTACGATCATTTGTGATGTATCAAGTATGAAAGTAAACAAGCCTGCAAGAGCCGGGAAGAAGCAATGATCATCGATAATTATATTTACTATCTAAGTCTGGCGAGATATAGGTACGACGCACTTATTTCGAATAACAGCTAACTTGCACATGCAGTAAATTCCTAACGAAGTTATGTTTGTTTGCGAAATTAGGCTAAAAAGACTATTTGTCGATCAAGTCAATGTAAATAGTCAAAAGGCTGGGAGAAGAGATTTTTGTCAATCGATTATGACGTTCGTTTAAAACCAATGTGTGCAGTTAAGATAAATATGCCTGGAATTTTTAGAATATTTAAGTGAGAAAATAGGCTTAAAACGGTTGTGCAGAGTACTTTTCTATATATGGGTATTGTTTTCTGTCTGTGGCGGTGCTGTTGCTTTTTCTAATAAACCTTTCAAGCGGTGGACTGGACATAATAACTCATCCAATGAGGATGATTTGCAAGTGCATTGTGGCTTGATGTAGGTGACGGTTGTTGGAGAGAATGTAAACAAGATCATGTTCACCAATCGTTGGTGATCCTACACTACAAGAAAAACAAACTGTAGCTTGACATCCACCTTTTGTACATTCTACTCACGAAAGGTATGTATGTACAGCATTATGCATGTACAGCATACAACATACAGCATTTGCAGCATTATGCATTCGGCAAACATACAGCATTATGCATACAGCAAATCAAACATGTTAGAAGTCTTTAGGGAAGGTCTGTTTGAATATCGATATTATTTAGCTTTGATCAACACTACTACATAAAAGTTACTGAATATTTAATGTTTGACCATTACCTATGTTGCATCAATTAAGATTATACAGGAACAGCAACGTGGCTGAATTGCAGTGTAGTGTTTTGGCCAAAAGAGAAACAATTCCTGCACGTGGTGGATGGTGTTTGCGCAATGTTCAAAAACACGGTGCAGTTGGTGGATTTGGTTAGGGAAGAGTGGAATGACCCCTTAACCATCATTATTGTCAGATCCATTCTGACCTGGAATGGTACAGCACCTGACAGGGT
>JGI24022J15233_10001207_pt1 | contig 20676 bp, 16 predicted proteins | sample Ectturendosymbi2_FD_15233 | JGI IMG/M metagenome (IMG submission 15233) | reverse complement strand
GCACAGTTGCTATGGCAATTGCCCGTCCCCAGCGCCGCAGGTCCCAGCGATTTGCCGAAACCCAGGCGTAAATAGTTGGCAGACGCGCATGGTGTTCGCAGGGGACCGCAACGACGTAACCCCCCCACAGGACAATCAATCGCGCGAAGTCGTCACAGAACGGCAGCTCAGTGGCGTCCCTTGTTGTCAACGCATCAACGCGATTCAGCAAAAGACAAAGAAGGCCTCCACCGGTCGGCGCGTTTTCTAATCGTAATTTTCCAGAAGGCCACATTGCACTTTTGAAAAACTTGGGAGAGGGGGTGGCGAAACACGCGGAGGTCACCCGGACAGGCAGACAGGCCCGTAGCCATTGTTTAGGGCAGGGGTGGGGAACCTGCGGCACGCGGGCCAAATGCGGCCCGCGTGAACATTTGATATGGCCCGCATCAGAATTTTTGTTACCCAAGTTAGAGTACAACATCGCGTCAAAACGAAGCTGCGTGATAAGCAGGTATTTAGATAGTAACGCTTCCTCATAGTTAAAGGTAGAATTTTAGGATAAAATTAATCGTAATTTGGGGCCGGGCCCGTGATAGGAAATAGGTTCCCCACCCCTGTTTTAGCTTTTTTGTTGGGGGGGGGCAAAACACATTTTCAGAGGTGCAAGATTTTTGTTTTTATTATGTTCAAAACAATATTTTCTGGGCACAAGAAAATCTGGGGGGAGCTGCGTTCGAATCTGTCTGCAGAGGTGCTTTGATAACGGTCGGATCCGCTCAACGGCGTTCGACTTGTGACACGAGCGCTCTAAAGGCCATTGTCCTTGCCGCGAACAATGACAACGCGCGGGGAGTGAACGGCGCAGTCAAACTGACACGAGAAGATTGGTAGAGACAATGAAAACGTCATAATCGGCTACAAGCGACAACAAACGACAGTTTGGCTTTGGTGTTGCGTCACATGCAAGCAGCCTTAGCGCGGGGGGAGAACCCAAAGGGGGCAAAAGTAAATATTTTCGACGCTTTCGCTCACAGCAAGAAGCTGACAGTGATGCGCGATTTCGCCCGCTGGGACGAAAAGTCAATAGGTCGAGCTTTCCGGCGGTTGTTTCGCTTTCAAGTTCGCTTTTTCGCGCATCGACGAGCGGATATCTTTCAACAGGCTCTTGATCGACGAATTCCGGCACCAGTGTGCGATTGAGTGAAAGCGGTCGTCGAGCTGCGGAGAAGAAGCGGTGAGACGATTGGAGCACACCAGGGGCGCCGGAACAGCGAAAGGACAGGGGGGCAGTGAAAGCGTTGAGAGCAATGGAAACTTATTTGAAAAATAAAAAAATCGTTACCAATTGCGCTTGTTTTTGTTCAGCAACAATGTTGACCTCAAAAATAATGACAAAAATTATAGAAAAGCCTGCCTGCTGAACTGTTTGTATGCGCGAATAGCTGCAATAAATTTGTTTCAAGTCATCTTGATAAACCATGGAATTACCTATGATACTATAATGAAGGGCACCTCAACCCCACCGCCCCTCTTTTCAAGATACAGCGATGGATAGTGGCTTACAGAAACAAACGGCGCGCTATGGCAATGTTATATAACCACCAGCCATGGGCATCGGGAGAGGTTGGAAAGGGGGGCAAAATGTCTCTCCCCCGGGATTTTGAAATTTGATATTTTGCTATGAACTTTTTCGTAGAAAAATGTTTTGCTCTTAGTTTCGGAGTTGGTAAGATGAAGTTTCGTCACTATTGCCCCAGTCACTGAAAAAAAAAAAAACCTTCCGACGCCCATGCCATGACAGGAGTATCGCTAACGGTGGTGGGGTAATGCACCAGAACATCAGCAATCGGTTGAAAAGTTACGAAAACACATTATAAAGCAACCAAATGTTTGCGGAATCATGCAAGGACGAACGCAAATAAAATCGTGCTAATTTATACTTAACATCACTATCAAACGCAGTCCATTTATTTGTACCGTACCAAGGACAATTTACCTTCCCATTTGGCAGCACGCAACTAATGTTAATCTTGGTAGTGAACCTGACTTTTGGCGGCTTCTCCGGGTATTGCGTTCCGCATTCAATATGCAAATTATATATGCGATTAGCGTAGGGCGTCTGCACAAAGAGAAAAAACAAACAAACATAAATTTTACATACAGCTGCTATTGGATTTGGCAACGTGCCACAGATATTATTGTTGGATATGGAAACGTTCCAACTACAGTGACCTTTTCACAAGGCTATCAACGAAAAAACAGTACAGTGCATTTAAGGACAACCTTTTAACATCAAACGAAGTTTTGGGTCATAATTCACATCCACGGCAAAGGGAGAGAAGGAGCAAACTAAGAAGATTCTCTTTATCATTTTGCAGCAGCAAGGAATTTAAACATAGTCTTCATCTTCTACTTTACTTGAGAAATAGATACGCTTGCTAGTTTCAATCGTCGCAGAAGAATGAAAGCAAGCAGATTCCTCAGAAGCTGGCCGCCAGGGTAAAGTTTGTTTGTAGTCTTCTACTTTGTATGCTTCCCAACTGCAATGTTTGTTTTTTGGATAGCAGCGTTTTGTTTTTTTCTCTCGTGTCAAAATCCTCCCACTTTTGCGCCCGATGCCGTTGCGCATTGACGACGCAGAGTTTCCAATCCAGGAGACTTGAGGTTACATGACGAGAATGCCCACAAGGTAGCGCGTAGAGTCCCCATTGCTACGCACACGGAAAAAAACTTTTTATTTTTCACGCAAAATTTTTGGTTTTTCTAGGAAATGTTACCACCTTTGCCTTGATTAAAAAAAGGCTATTTCTTCTCAAAATTTGGCGCAGGATGTTGTGAAACATGTTTTGCAACCTTTTCTGTGATTGTTGGACCTTTCCTGCTTCCATAACGGGTGGATTGGAGATTCAAAGCACGCCAGGTTTTAGGGTTGGGGGGAAAATCTGTTTTGCGGGTTAAATATTTTTGATTTCATTATACGTTTAAAACAAATTTTTCTTGGCCCAACAAAATTTGGAGGCCACAAACAATTTGGGGGGCACTGTCCACGAATGCTCCCCTTGGCTGCGGATCTGATTCAAAGACGAAGAACGGCAAAACACGCCCGTTTTTAGACGTTTGCACGCTCCCAAAACGGAAACATTATTTTGGTTTTATACGTGAAGTTGACGATGTGACTGACATTTTTATGTAGAAACAATTTTTCCAACGCGCACGGGTTTCGCTGCACAGCCTTGTGAAAAAAAACACTAATTACTGTAAGTAACCAAAATCTTGTTTTCCCTGTCATACACAACAGTGACGCCACACACGCGCAAAAGATACAACGAATATTTCGTTTTGTATGCCAGTACTAGTGTTATGAACTGATTTGCATTGAAGAATAGTGCTTTGTGCATTAGCACAAAGCACGATTGAATCAATGTTAAGCAAAAACGTTATGTCAAAATATATCCTTCAAAATTAGAGATTACACGTGTTAGGTGGCCACCCCCTATACAGCCCATGAAAAATCTGATTCAACTGAAAAAAGTCCTATTTAAATCAAAAGCATCCGATCTTTTTAATTTTTCAAAAAATCATGTTTTTTATCAACCCTCTGGTTCATTGACACTCTAGCCGCAAGAGCAAAGAGTCTATGCGCAATCCATCGGGGAGTTTATGTTCGAATCTCCCTCAAAAGCTGCTACTTTGGCTTTCGCGGTCGAAAAGGGTTGATAGACAGCAGAGATTAACTGCATTTCTTTTGCACTAAACAATACTATTTGTACACCATGCAATGTTGCTTGTGCACTAAACAANGCAAATAAGACGTCAGACCTTCAAGTATGAGATAAACAACAAATNTATGAATTAAAAACCGGGTTCATGCACACACCAATGCAGAAATTGCGGTTTGAAATTCGCGTGCATAGGTTCGGTCCGGGGCGCTGAAAAAGAATTTGATTATAAATCAACGTACATTAATTTTTTTCAGAGTTTCAAAACCAACACTTACATCAGGAGGCCCAATTATTGTACCAATCCAATTAGTCAAACTGCTGTCTTCGTCCTGGAGTCCCCAGCTGATTGTACCGTCTCCTACACCTTTCAATCCCTCTTCTAATTCGTCTAAAAGCGTAAAGTTCCTGGGCACCACTGCAAAAGTACAACCCACGTTTCGAGTTTCAACAGTAAGCAGAATGTGTTGCACTACCATTATCCTAAAATCAGCTTGTCCAACTGCTGGTGGATGCAAAACACATTCATTCCTAAGAATAGTGCAGGGTAGTTGTCAGGTACATGAAACTTTACTACCAATTTACATCAAAACTCCCAATCAATTCAAAATTTAGACCGCAACCTGGTGATTGCAAGTCAAGCATTCCAGTGGAATTTCACCTATCTTATATGGCATATATAACGCAAAACAAGTTGGCAAAACCGCCCTAAAACTTTAAAATGTACTGCATACTTATAATTTACTGCAGAAATATTTTGGCTTCAACATTTCGTTCATGCTTCAAAACATATTTTTGCAGCCTGGCTTTGTGTTGATCGGACAAACAACGATTTAAAAACTGACAGCTTTGTGGTATTTGAAAGCTCTCGTTTGGTGACCAATGAGCGGTGAAGCTCACACAGAANTGCGTTTGCTTTACCAGTNTGTGTAGCAATCTCCTTGTTCCGCCTTTCCCCACTCGTGAATACCACCCCAAGGTACTTGAACTTCTCCACCTGCTGCAGTGCAATGCCGCTCACTTGCAGCATACACTTCCTTGGTTTCTGAAGACACAAATACCTCGGCCTTTTGTGTGCTAACTTTCATTCCGGCTTGGTCGCACGCAGCAGAAAACCAATCGAGTGCATGTTAAAGGCCCTGTTGAGAAGACGCAAGCAGCATCAAATCGTCCGCAAAAAGCAAACGGTTAATCCTGAAGCTCCCAACAGTGACACCCTCGTTGACTCGGCTGGTATTGTTTATCCAATTCATATACCGTAGACTACGAAGAGGAGTAGTGACAGCGCATACCCTTGTGGGAGTCCAGCACCCACGGTGAACGGTTGAGGTTTAACTCCGCCGACACGGACGCAAACTTCTGCACTGAAATACAGTGACGTGACGACCAGTAACGGGCAGCCATCAACACTCACCAAAGCTTTTCACGAGAAACGCGTTATATGCTTCGAGTTCCACAAAACATGGCGCTGCTGTCTTTGGCATACTACCAAGATTTCTCAAATTTTCTGGAGAATGAAAATTGGTCTGGAGTGCTATGGCCGGGACAGCAAACATACTGGTTATCATCCAACTTTGTATCAATTTTTTCACGGTATCTTTGAAATTCTCTCTTGATCTGCCAAGGATATCCTTCTCATTGCACAGTTAGCCACCATATTGGTCATTCAGGAGCTGCCGGATGATTTTCCAGAACACTTCATTGACTTGCCAGTGTAATTGGAATTCAGTTTATACCCAAAATTCTCCCAAGATTGCATTTTTGGTCTTTTTCACTATGAGGGCTGCGGACTTTCACAGCTTAGCACACCACAAATGCAGAGTCAACTTTGTCTGGAAGCTATGCCTTGCAGGCTACTTCCTTGCTTGGAAGTATCTTTCACTTCTAGGTTCCGCCAAGTAATACATTTTTCACCATATCGAGCCAATTCTGATCACAACACCTAAGGAGCAGATGAAACTACAGCTGTCACTCCACTTCCAGGGTGTGTTTCAGGTGCTCTTGGAAGGATGATAAGCCGTCTGCAAAGGTATTTCGTGTATGTTTATCCGTCAGGACTTCCTGGCTTTGCATGTCTGTGTAGGTCCTATTGTCTTTGAAGACATAACTTGCAGACCAGAAGGATACAATTGGTTGACAGTTCCGCACCCTTTTTGACAAAAGCGTCCACCACTGATTGGGACAAGTCAGTTGAAACTATGCAGAAATAAATGAGTGATCACTGACTCAATGAATTCCTGCACATGTGCAAATCTATGTGTTGGAAGGAAGTTTTAATTATCCACAGTGCATTGTTACAACAGAAAAAAGGTAGTGGCATTGCAAAAGCCTGCTCAAGTACTGGCTTTTATATCATTTAGTTAGAGAAAATGACTTGAAGCCAAGTTAAAATGAAACCCACAATCGAAATTTATCCATACTGGACTGGACAGTATTAGGCAGGGGTCTCCAAATTTTTTGTCAGAGGGCCACATAAGCTGTGACAAAATAGTTTGAGATCCAGACATCTTATGTAATGAGATTGTTTTGTGATATGTTACATTCTACCAAATCAATAAATTTTGTAATAATAATAATAATAGCTAAACAGATATGATGCAAGTCTGAATCATCGCAAAGTCGTGAAAGCAGAGCCAAGTTGGCGGATTCCTCAAAAGCTTCCAGCAAATCTAGAGCTTGTAATTGCCCTGTTACAAATACTCAAATCAAAAGCAAGCATGCGCTCCTTGGTTTTGCTTTTTTATATAAGAATATAACAGCTTATTCAACATGAAAAACAAAACATACCAACAGAAGCCATTGCGTGTTTTCAGGATATAGGTGTATATTCCTTTGCTTGAAGCAGTGCTTTGCAATAACACCACTAGTCTTGCTTAGCATACACACCCTGCACAGAAGGGAATAATAAAAAATATGAAAGGAAAAACATAATGAAAAGAAAATGTGTCTGAAAAGAAAAAAATCAATGTGCCTGAAATAATGCACACACAATATGTTTTGTAATTAAGTTAACTCTAGGTTCGGTGCATAAGTTGAATCTGAGTACTTTTAGTGAATGTAGCCAATATATGCATTCAGAGCATTTAGGCAAACTCTTCACATTCAATCTATAAATGCATGCACCCTGCATGGTTGCATGTGTAAACAAACATGGTCTTCTGATGAAGTTCTGTGGGTTTTCTGACTTGAAATTATGAGGTGTGGTCTTGTGACATGGCAATGCCAAGCCTTAGCTTATGTATGTTTGTACCTGGTCAAAGTGTCAAAAGACACGGCAAGTCTTCTAGTCTGCACTTGAAAAAAAATTTTTTGGTTGGGGGTGCAGATTTTTTGTGAGTGATGTCATAACTGGAGGACTTTTAGGCCAGCTTGGCCCACTTCGCCTGTCCCTGGGTGCCAACCTTTAGATGGTAGTATTTTGCTGAAGTTTTTATTGGAAACTAGGCTACAATCTGAGTCTTTTGATACTTTGGATCACCTGCTGGGGTTTCAGGTTCAAAGTTATGATCTAAAGTAGTAAAAATATTTGACTAATTAGCTAATTAATTAATTTGTTTATTTTAGATCATAACTTCTGACCCAGAAACGCTAGAAAGTCAATCAAAGGCTCAAAAGACTCGGACTCGAGCCTAGTTTCCAATGAAAACTTCATCGAAACACTTTGGTCAAGCGGTTGGGCCCTAGGCCAGGCAACATGAGCCAAAATGACCCCAAAACTACTTCACTTATGACGTCACTCACAAAAAATCCACACCCCCGAACCAAAAAAATTTTTTCGAGTGCAGACTAGAAGACTGGCCGATCCGTTTGAGCCCTTGAACAGCTCTCTAGCGCAATCGACGAAGGAGCTATGGTGTTGGTAATGCAACCGAAAACTGCTGTTTTTTAGGCTGAAATCGAAGTACAAATATATCGTGCACTAGCTCTCAAAGTGTTAACAATTATTGATATCAAAAGATGACTTCAAAATAGTGGCTGTGACTTGAAGCTTATTTAAAGTATGACAAGGGTTACTGAAAGCTGTTTTTTTCGCTGAAACATTTTGGTCGTTTCTGCTGAGACATTTTGGTCACTGAAACATTTCAGTCATTTGCCTCACAGTTGTATTAAAACTCACCATAACAATATTTTTCAGCCTATATTTTCAAACATTCTGACCAAAATGACTTAATTTTTTTTCGGTCATTTCAAAAACGTTTCAGTCAATGAACAAAAACACCCAGACCAAATGTTCTCCCTGGTACAGCAGCAGAGAAGACCTTGACAGCATTAAATGATGTACAAGCAATAATTGCTATAAATATCTCATTGTGACATAATTAGTCACATTCTTATTAGTAACTAAACATAATGCAAGTGCTTACAACAATTCATGGTACAAAACTTAAATTCCTTAAGAGTTTATAAACCAGTGCAAGGAACTAGTATAAGCACAAACTCATGCAGCAAGCAACTGTTCCTGTAATGTCAAATTACTCTGAAGACATCAAACCAACAGAAACATGAGTGATATAAAGCAAACTCACAAATTTAAAATCAAACACTAACAAATTTTCATAAACCTTATCCATCCGGTCCTTGTCTATTATATAGACAAGGACTGGATGGATCCTTGTCTATTATAATCCTTGTCTATTATAGTCCTTGTCTAGTATATGTCTATTATATAACCTTATCCATCCGGTCCTTGCCTATTATATATAGCTTTCTACAACATTGAAAGAAGTGATTCATAAAAACAACCTTAAGCAAAAAATGCTTCAAGCCTACCAACTCAAAGTAGCATCTGCAAACCCAACTTCAAAAACCATAATATGAATTATTTACATTAATTTCAAAGTTTTGCAACCTATAACTGTAAATATTTCTTTAAACACATTTATCCATTACTGATTGCCTGCCCACAACACTATATAACTTTTTGCGTCAAAAACCTGCTCACAACTAAATAAACTATTTAGAGCATAACAACCTGCCCACTATCTTGCCAAGAGCAAAAGGAGCACACAACAGAAACTTCATCTCAAGTTGAGATAAAGAAAAAAAGATCCTCAGTTGCATTTCATGTTGCACAACAATAACTAGGCACTCACACATTCTAAAGGGTACTTACAAAAAAAGGGTCTTGTGTGGCACTTTGGCAAGAACAAAACGTGAAAAATGTTATGGAATGTATGTTGGCACTGTGTGCAAAAAAACGAAGTACGTTTTAGCGTGTACCTTGGTGCCAAACGTGTTAAGGGTTAAGTCCTGAAAAGCCAACATTTTTTGCCTTTTTTTGGCTGGTGCATAACCCAGGATAACTTGCCAGTTGATGGAGGTAGAGAGCTGTTCAAACGGTCTAAAGATGCAGATAGTCTTATAGTATTGATTTATTTGCAGATGACATCATCAGAACATAAGAGAAAGTTGTAGGTGCAATTTCTGTGTTTTTTATTGAAATAAACGAGGTGAAAATCTGCATCTTTAGAGCCCTTGATGGGCTTCCTATTGTTCGTGGTCAGCAAGTTATGTCCTAAAAACAAGAAATTAATTAATCACCTGGGGGGACCTGGGGGCACAGCAGGCCACTTGGAACACTCCCACAGATAGTACAAAGGAAACTGCACTATCATTGATTTTTATTGTGATAGTGACAATACAAGAATCATGCTTGGTGTTACTGACAAAGTCAGCATTGCCTCTAATATTTATGAAGAAAAAATACTGAAATTATGTACACTGAAGAAGTTACAAATCATCTAAAAAGAAACATCCAGATATTTAAGTTGGATGTTTCACATTTGCCACGATAAAACCAAAACATATTGTCCTGGAGCTACTAGTTCCCATGCTATGTGTGTATGTACAATTCATCAAAAACTCATTTTAATGATAAATCTATACAGATTGAATTTACTTACGTTTAATTTATATGATGGTATATTATACAAGTAACGTAAAAAAGATTGTACATTGCAGTGATGTGCAAATTGTCCAGATGGCATTGTTACAAATTACCTAGAAAGTAAACTCAATGACACAAGAATATCAGTTACCTTTAGTCAGAGGATAACTAGCGCTAGAATGTCTATGATTCATCGACAACTCCTTGCTAGCAAATACAGTAAATTACTCCTGCCAAACTAAAACTTTTTCCATACTCAAGAACATCAAACAAATATCTCTAAGTACTGCAGCTATCATTAGAATGTGGAACTAAAGCTCAACCAATGCATCGGCATGACGATATGAAAATTTTGCAGATGTATCATATTGACAAAATTCCACTGATATATATCGTCATTATTTGTTCATAAAAGGGTTACGCTGTTGTTCTGCACAGAGTGTTCGGAAACTTAGTTGCAACTTCGTCTCTGACCTTGACTGATTAACACAAATTCTCTGTCCTGTTCCTACGGCACAGAGCCTTCATGCATAATAATCAGACCACTATGTTCCGATAAAACGCTTTATGACATAACATTCACTTGCAGGTTTTGCCTTGGTAAGCAGATGATTGCCTGCGAACTAACTAGGTTTCATACTGTTGTGTTGGTTGGCTGTTTTAGCAAAGTCTCTCTAGGTTAGGCAGCCTTGTGTTCAGCATGCATCAAAAAAGTGCCAATGTCACAACGAGCAGCGACATCGAATGTGTACAGTTCTTCAGTGAAGTGAAGTGATGGTTTTAATGCATCATGCATTTTTGTTTACCTACTCATGAGATCTGAGCGTAGGCACAGATGTCTACACAGGGAGTAGGCCTACTTAAACAAAATACTTGTTTGCCTGTTTGTGCATTTGCTTGATTTAGAGTTGGACTACTGTGAGTCCTTGAAATTGCTAAGGACTGCCATAGGCACTTCAGATGAAACCATCCTATAAGTATACATTTGACCTTTAGTCAAACACAGTTCCAGGTTGAAATGGCCACATGATGAGTACAATATGTAAAAAGAGAAGGGTTTAGCCTACAGTTCAAACAAGAAGCTGCTAAGAGCTTCCCAGCACTGAAACCATGACAATACGTGTCCATCAAACCAAGCCATTTACAGACATCACAGTCAACCGAGAAAATCATGTGTCTAAACTAGTCATGTGACCAGTTCAACCAATCATGTTTGGTGGATGACAAAAGAGACAGTGCCTGTTCCTAACTTATCACAATGGCAATCTGCTTTTACATAATTGTAACTTGTGTAATTATTTCTTTCGTCTATGTGGCCTATACACTGAAGAAAAAGGCACTGTAATGCTTTTCAGCTTTTGTTTCAGTAACGCAAAAATATCAGCATCGGTTATCAGCAATGAAAAACATCAGTATCAGCACAAAAAACACTTATCGGTGAAGCTCTTGGAACTATATTACATCTAACATATTATAGTGAAAATGTTTAAAGATTGACCGATATGGCTTATTGGGGGCTGATACCAATATATCAGCCATTCATGGACCGATAGCCGATATTTCCAAAATTTTTAATCTTGTTTTCTGCTTCATTATCAAAAATATAATGTATTCTATGTCTTACCTTTTTTAAAAAACTTCAAAAATCAGGATTTGAGTTGAAATTTTTCAAATTTCAGCAATTTCAATATTTTGCTGAGTTTTAATTAACACTTTGACAGCCGGCCTACAATATATTCGTACTTCGATTTTGGCCTAAAAACAGCAGTTTTCGGTTGCCTTACCAACGCCCTAGCTACTCCGCTGATTGTGCTAGAAAGCTGTTCAACGGCTCAAACAGATCGGCCAGTCTAGTAGATTGCACTCGAAAAAATTTTTTTTCGTTGGGGGTGCGGATTGTTTGTGACTGACGTCACAAGTGAAGTAGTTTTAGGGTCATTTTGGCTCATGTTGCCTGGCCTAGGGCCCAACTGCTGGGCCAAAGTATTTCGCTCAATTAACTTCTCCAACAAACTTAGAAGTCTGGATTCGACTCCATTCAGCAAAAAGATTGATAACCACTAGTGTGTGAAATCTAAAAAACACAACACACACAAATCTGTTTCATGATGAACAAAGTCTATCAATCAATAAAGTTGAGTACTGTCTTTACAGTGGATAGTCGTACATCACAGTACTACAGAAATTTTGCAAATTTGTAAACAGAATATTTTGTTGTAAATAACAAAATTCTGGCAAAAAAGCAAAATTTAATTTTTTATCAAACTTTTGATTTTTTGGCTAAACTAGGGCAACCGACTTTTTTGACCTAAAAGCTTATATTTTTCACATTATGATTTACAAATTTAAACTTTATTTTGATCTTTTAATTTCTTGCGTTTTCAACAGCAATGTGGAATACAAAGCATATTCATAGAAATTAATAGAAATCAAACTGATGGTTCAAAATCTTTGTTCTTTTAAAATCAAACAAAAAGTAGCCTATCTGCAAAATCTTGTATAGCATGATTAAAAAATGTCTGACTACTTCAGTTTTATGAAACAAACCTCTTTGAGGCTTTGAACTGTGGCAATGTGCTTCCACCATAAAGCCATTTGTCACTTCTCACTAAGCCAGTGATTCCCAACCAGGGTTCCTAGACTTCTGGGAGTCCGAAACGTGATTTTCAAGTGTGGGAGTTTGTATGTTCTTGGATGTGTTTTTTCAAAACTACTGAGATTTGTGAAAGCTTACAAATGCAATTACTCAAAATATAGCCATCTTAACACTTTGAGAGCCGGCCTACGAATATATCGTACCTAGATTTTGGCCTAAAATCAGCAGTTTTCGGTTGCATTACCAATGCCATAGCTCCTTACACCGATTGCGCTAGAGAGTTGTTCAAGTGCTCAAACGGATCAGCTGGTCTTCTAGTCTGCACACTCAAAAAAAATTTTTTTGGTTGGGGGTTGCGGATTTTTTGTGACTGACGTCATAAGTGAAGTAGTTTTTGGGCCATTTTGGCTCATGTTACCTGGCCTAGGGCCGAACCGCCAGGCCAAAGTATTTCGCTGAAGTTTTATTGGAAGCTGGGCTCGAGTCCGAGTCTTTTGAGCATTTGATCGACTTTCTAACATTTCTGGTTCTTAAGTTATGATCTAAAATAAACATTAATTGATTATCTAATTAATTATCTAATTAGTCAAATATTTTTATTACTTCAGATCACAACTTTTGAACCTGAAACCCCACCAAGTCATCCAAAGTATCAAAAGACTCGGATTGTAGCATAGTTTCCAACAAAAACTTAAGCAAAATACTACCATCTAATGGTTTCAGCCCAGGGCCAGGTGAAGTGGGCCAAGGTGGCCTAAAAGTCTTCCACTTATGACGTCACTCATAAAAAATCCACATCCCCCAACCAAAAAAATTTTTTCGAGTGCAAACGACAAGATTTTCTGTGTCTTTTGAGCTTTTGACCGGGTCGGTAGCACTTACTGGACCAGAGAAATTCCCGCGCAAAGCCTCATGTGATCAGGTGTTTTCTTCGCGAAATCCCCAAAAGCGGCCAGACGCGAAAGTGTTAAATTCCAACAAGCATTACTATTTCAACAATTTAAATTGCTAAAAGCATGCATTGCTATTTCTGCTGCATGCTACGTTTACCACATTAACTCTTTGGCGTCCGCATGGTTTCAGGGATTTTCGGAAAAAAAACACCTAAACGCACGTGGCTTTACCCTTTCTTACCACAAAGAAAATGACTTAAGCTACGGCAACAGTCAAAAAAATTTCACTTCGTTAGCAGCATGGTTGTTTTTTTTCACTCATGCTTCATTTCAAACAGTATGAAACTACATGGCTTAACTCTATCAGCAGTCAGTGTCTCGCTGCATTACTTGATATGGAAGATGCTTGCATTCAACAGTAACATGTGGCAAAATGTCTACTACCGTGAATTGAAGTAAATCTTTGAGGATTTGTTGCTGTGATACTGTATTGTTATACAATAAAGACCAACAGTAAAACAATCTGCTTTCCAGTTTCGCAACTTGCATCTGCAAGCAAAAGAGTAGACATGAGTGAATTGCAAGCTCATCACTGCATCACACCAAACAGAGAACCTGGCTCTTGTGCAGTGTGAGTGTCATATCGATAAATAAACTGTCATTTGCAAGAAATTGATTACTCGGAATAAAGCTACTGACTTCAGATTTTCTAAAAAGTTTTGGTTCTTAGTCCCAATTTCCACAGGGAGGGGCAATTGCCTGTTTTGCCACCTATATGGAGGCCCAAGATGCCATTGCAACGGCATTGTGATGTTTAAATGTTTATGGCAAAATTGTTATATGGTGCTACAAAGTACAGGACTCGAAAATTTCTGGTGTCCAACCATGCAAAGTTACCAGAAATTGAGTACAAAAGCCTTGTCGATTCAAATGCCCTTTGCAAAAACATATTTCTGCGAATCTGGATTTTCTTCTCTATTCATTTGAAAAACAAGTATGAAACCCTTGCTCAATTTGCATATGGTTCTGAGTGGTTTGGTGCCAAGGTATGAGCGTATAATATCAGATAAGTAGAAACAAAAAAAACGCCGGGGCCGTCCCAATTAGGTTTGTTTCTAATGAGCAGTTATATATGAAAGTTAAACAATGCGGCTGAGTGTTTTCGGTTGTGTTGTCAGAAAGTGCTACAAGTGGTGATTTGAAAATGAAGATACAGCAAAATGGAACTATTTTTGTGATTTATACACTTTTTTAAGACAACGAGGTGTGTATGTCACTTATTTTTATGATAAGGGTGCCAGCTTCAAAAAAGGTTGGGAACCTATGCATTGAGCAGAAAATAATTTACCCTTCGGTGTTGAGTTAAACTCAGATCCATATTCATGCAGTATACTTTCAACTTGAATTTGGTTGTTTAACTTTAGGCATGATTATTGATGAGTACATTAATAACTACAGTAGAGTCAAATCTTAGAATGTCATGAAGTTAAAACATTAGATATTCATAATGGATTGAGTATTTACCAAATCAAGTACTGTAAGACCACATTTCTTGCCTTACCATGCTTAGCCTACTATTCAAACCAACGTCCAGTAGTGGGTAAAACAAAATTATTACGTCAATAGTCACAACAAATCCATTATTATGTCAGAATTCCAACATCATATCAATATCTGTTGTTGTTACTTTAACCCTTTAACGACCGCGAGCCAATATATTGACCCGCCCTTTTTTGGCCATAAATCACCAGCCGCCAGAGCTAGAGAGCTGTTCAAACTTTCTACAGATTCAGCAAGTCTTGGAGTCAAAATTGAAAAAAAAATTTTTTCATTTTGGGTTTGAGCTTTTCTGGGGGGAATATTACAAGTAGGGGTGTTTTTGTGTTATTTTGGCCATCTGTGCCTGGCCCTGGGTGCCCTCCCAATGGTCCACTTTTTGGAATCAAAGTTTAGTTGAAAACCAGATCAAAACCTGCATCTATAGAGCCCTTGATTGACTTCCTAGCATATCGGGAGCAAAAATTATGGCTCATAAACCAAAATTTTGCTTCCTCAAAAGCCACTCTGGAGGGGCATTTCACCAGGCAATAACTCGCCGTCAGATTCAGCTAGAGAGCTGTTCAAACCCTTTAAAGACAAGCGAAGGTATGTAGTTTGCAATAAAAAAAAACGTTTCAGTTTAGGATGTCTGGTTTTTTTAATGCTTGTATAATGATAGGATGTTTATGTTATTTTTTGCTGACGTCAGCATTTTTGCCCGACCTCCCTTTACGACCTGCAGGAGCTATTTAAATGACATAATTTTTTTGATTTTAGCTGGTTTTTGGGTACATTTTGGGACTTTGAAGGGTCCGAATGGGTTTTTAGCGTTCCTGGTTCCAAAATTAGGGCCAAAAAACATTAAAATTAATTAGGGAAATCCCCCAAAAGTATTGAGGAAAGCCTCTTACCAATTAGCTGTTTTTTGGCTTAACTTTTGAACCAGAAACTCAATCAAGGGCTCTAACAATGCGTATTCTCGCCTAGAATCCAAAAATACTGCGAGCCAAAACATTGGCGCATGGGATCGGATAATGACGTCATATAATTAACCAAAAACATGCCCGTCATGATCCCATTGGCCCAACCCCCCCAACCAAATTACAGTTTTTTTAATTCTGAACTACACGACGCCACTAGTCATTACAAGGTTTGAATAGCTCTCTAGCTCAATCTGCTGCCAAGTTATGGCAAATTATGCCTTTTCTGAAAAGTTCTGAATTATGCCAGAAACTAGGTTTTTGACCCATAATTTTGGCTACAGATATGCTAGCAAGTCAATCACAGGCTCTATAGACGCAGATTTTGACCTAGTTTTCAACAAATCTTTGAGTCAATAGAATTGGTCAATGGGTTGGGGCCCAGTTTACCTAGCCCTGGGCCCAACAGCTAGATAGAAGTATTTTGCTCAATTTTTTTATTGGGAATAAGGCTAGAATCCAAGTCTTTTGAGCCTTTGATTGACTTTCTAGCATTTCTGGTTCAAAAGTTATGACCTAAAACAACAAATTAATTAATTATCTAATTAGGACATTAATTGATTATTTTGTTGTTTAGGCCATAACGTTTGAACCTGGAACCCTAGAATCTCAATCAAAGGCTTAAAAAATTCAGATTCTAGCCTAGTTTGCGATAAAAACTTGAGCAAAATACTACCATCTAGCGGTTTGAGCACAGTGCAAGATGAAGTGGGCCAAAAAGGCCTGACCACCCCACTTATGGCATCACTCACAAAGAACCCAAAACCCCCAGTTTTTTTTCAGCGCAGACTCAAAGACTTGGTGAGTTTTTCGAGGGTTTGAACAGCCCTCTAGCACAATCGCCTGGCGAGTTGTGCAGTTGCTAAGAAACATTGAAAACTGGGGATTTTTCCCAACACAACCAGCAGCAAAGGTATTAATGAAATATCAAAAATGAGAATATACTCTGATGCAAGAATTATTTGATGTAATGATGACTTTTGTCTTTTTTTGACCTAATAACTTTGGTGTGGCTCATGGTATGAGAATGAAATTTGGTTTGTGGACGTATCATAAACTATAAAAAAGACAGAAAATTTTTTGGCTTGATTGACTTTTTGTTGCCTTAGCCATAACTTTTGAACTAGAAACGCTAGATGGCCAATCAAAGGCTCACATTATAATCTAGTTTCCAATAAAAACTTGAGTCAAAAAATTCGTTCTTTGTGCTGGTGCCCAGGGTCCGGTGACCTCGGCCAAAACTGCATAAACCATCACCCACAAAAAGCCCAAATCCAAAACCTTCCAATTTCTTTTCATCCAAACTAGAAGACTTCATGCACCTTCAAATGGTTTGAATGGCTTTCTGGCCCAATTGGCTGGTAAGTTATGGTGGTGCAAAGTGACACAAAAGTACAAATAAATCGCAAATCGGTGCTGAAGGTGTTAGCAGTAACTTGTTCTTTTTTCCTCAAACTTTTTGCAGACTAGTTGATTTTCTTCATAATTCCATTCAATGTAAAACCCAGAAATCTTTATCTGGTTTGATACAAACATAAATTTTACTTCTCACAGTTATTTTGCTTCAAGATTTCCATATGGCATAGTTAACTGTCTGAAACATACTTCAGTTGGTATTCTTTCCATTTTGTCAAAATATTTGTGAAAAACAATGAAGTTGTAAAATTTGTTTGATGAAAAAATTAACATGTTCTTATGGTCCAACATTCCTTCATGATTGACCTTACGCTGGACATGGAAGGTACAAATGAGTCAACAGCAGTAAAATTCTGCCAAACAACCTCAAGCAACATACAAATTATAAGAGCAACAACAAGCAGCCCACATTAGTTATGTGTCCATACACACAACAGCATTTGCATAGATATAATTTCTTTATATATATGCAGTGATGAAAGTAAAATAATGTTCTTACCAGAATGATCCACTATTTGTCAATACCGACCCGAAATTTCAACCATAATTGTAAAAAAACAATGAAGAGAACGTCTGCTTTTGGCCCACCCTGTGTTGTACATTTTAAAAACACAAAATATGTGCTGTACATTTTGAAACAACCATTTCAAAATCAACCAAAAAGCGTTAAAGACTACGTATGGCAACATGCACAATCTCCAAAAGTGGGTTAGGCAATGCAACTTGAGTTGTCTAAATGTAACACCTCCGCCAATTTTCCCCGCGTCGAGAGGATACATAGCAAAATACATATATAGAAAATTATTTAAAAGCTTTCCACAAAGGTTCATAGTAATTATATTGTTGCGATCGGAAAGCCCGAGCGGCATGCGTGTAAAGCTTCACACTTTGGCAGCAAGCAATAATAGAGATCACATTCCGCGATCACTCTCCCCGTAAGCTAGTCGTTACATTCAATCTTTCACAAGTTAATATTGACAGAGCTTCCACGGCACGATCACTCTATTAATGCTTGTTCGCGCCACATATATGTGTGTTGTTCTTCACGCACATCCCATTCATGGTGAATCACACATTTAACGCAGCGCCAACGAAGTGGTTGCAATAATCCTCTTGCTGCTTGTGACGAGCCATACTACATGCGGGCCTATGTTAGGTGAACTGTTCTATTTCCTTTTCCAAGCCATGTTTTGACATATGGATCTGGATCCCATGTTTAGCTCGGAGGTCCCACTGTGCTGATGAGGAGCAGGTTGGTGGCACTGCATGTAATTGTCAGACTTCTGCTATCGCTTATGATGTTGTTCATTGCGCTAAACCCTCGCTCACAGCCAGCATTGCTTGGTGATAGAGTGTTAACTGCCACAAGCAGGTTGTTGTATTTATTATGTTTCTTCCACCAATTGCCTTCTATTGAATGAAACCAAGATGAATTTCTTGGTTGTTGACATGAAAAATGTTACATAAACTTTTTTCTTCGTCTTCACGAAATCGAGGATTTCATGCACGCAGTTTTGGCTTCAAAACAGCCGTATGACTTGACTAGTTTTTGTACATCTCTTGGCGAGTTGCAACCATGCTAGCCTGTGCTCTGTTTGATATCATAGTGAAGAGTCTTTGTTTCATCAAAATGCGATCAAAGTAGCCTACACATTTAATTTAAAAAGCTTCTTGTTTTTGTGCTTTTCCAATATTAAACATTTTTTACAGGTTTGTTGCCGAATCTTGGCTGTGCGAGATTCGGTAGCAATGGACCAGAACATTATAAAGATGACTGTCAAGAACAGTGGTTTTCAACCTTTTTGTCGCTGCGGAACCCTTTCTCTGCATAGAAAACCGCTGCGGACCCCTTTGTTTTTTCAACGTTTTTTTTTATCATTGAGAAATTAGACTTGGTTTGGCCCTGAGCAATGTGTGCAGCACTGTGTACAGTGCATCGAATCACCACAGAGCACACCTCGCCTTTCACTCCAAACATTGGTATTTCTTAGCAAAAAATACTTCTTACAAATATTTGACGGACAAAAGGTCATTTATTTCTAAGCATGCTAATCAGTGATCTACTATTGCAACTCATGAGCAAGTTGTGCAATTCGCGGTTGTGTTTTGGGGATCCTATTCTTTGGACAAAAGACAAATCTAAATCTTTATGTTCAGGGTGCTATCCATCTCTAAATGACGCTTCAGCTTTGACAGGTTCGTTGCTGAGAACCTTGCGGCATAAGACGTACTGTGGTTTAACCTTACTGTTGTCCCACATTGCGTAAAACCCAACAAAAAATAATAATCTACATACTGCATACTTTCATCAGACATATCAGACCAATTCACGTTAGAGAGTTAACACAAAAGCACTACCACAGGCTAGTTCTAGTTCATGCGACTAAAAAAGTTTTACTTGACGTGATGTTTGACGAACATTAACATGCACAGTTGTTGGTAAAAATCTACCGCCTGTTCTGCATACACTTTCTAAAAAAGGCTACGCATCAAGTTCAAGCATAAATGAATGTGTCTTTACACAAAGCAAAACCTGTCTATGAAATCGAAACGTAAATTTCCTGACTCATTCAATTCAGTATCAACACACGTGGCTACACCGATAAAGCAAAGTGCTACCGAAAAAAACATGCGTTGAAGAGAATATAAGAATTACGAAGAAATTTTATGATACATTTATCAGAGACAGTACTGACGATACTTCACTAGTGTACTTGAAACTCTAAGCGGAACGCAGTACCGGCAATAATACTTTTACCATAATGGCGTTCCGGCTTACTTTCACCTCTGTATATATGTCATCATTATCTCTGTTGCTGATCTTGAAGAGACATTATCCGCAAGTTGATTTTAGCTATGGTGTTTTAACAGTGCAAAGAATATGGTGCATTGGTATCCAGAAGAAAAAATCTTTTTGTGGCCAAAACAAATGAAGAAAGTACATTAGGATCCATAAATTGCATTGAAGCATCTGCTTGTTCCTGGTCAACATCCTGCACTGTGCCATATTTTGTCATATGCTGCTGCAACATAAATTCTTTTCAAAATTATGGGTTTGGGCAAATAATTAGTTAAAGCTGGCAATACCAAAGCATAACAATCATTGAGACTTCCTCCTTTCATTCTAATTTGTGTTGGATGAAAATAATGTAAGCTTTGTGTAGCCTTGATAGTAAAGATTGGTCAAATCAGGCTGCATAGCTTCTCACTGCTTGACAATAGTTTCACTTGAAAAGCTGACAAAATGAATACTTTGAAATTTATCAGTTCAGTGTGCTAACATATCTATTACTCAATTTAGAATTTGTGAATGTATGGCGCATACTTTCTAATACAGTTGATCGTTCCACACAGTGGTGCATCTAGCTAGGCAAAAAGAGGTCTGTCATTAAAGGGCAGCTTTTGATATCACTTTTAAGCATGAAATCAGCTTTTCTACAGATGCCCTGAGATACAATCAACCTTGGCTAATAGCCTAGCGCAATTAGCTATTGGCACCAGTCACATCATCAAAACACACAAGGAAAGATTTTCAGGTTATTAAGTTTTTTGGTCACAGCGCATTTATCATATTACAGGGTGACTCAAAAAGATGCGTACCCATATTTTGTTCGATAAAAAACCCATTTTTTAACGAATGTCTTTTCTGTTGCAGGACGTGATA
>JGI24022J15233_10001205_pt1 | contig 20683 bp, 15 predicted proteins | sample Ectturendosymbi2_FD_15233 | JGI IMG/M metagenome (IMG submission 15233) | reverse complement strand
AAAACGAAAGCACTACTTTGAATTTCAAAAAGCAAAATTGTAACTAATTGTTTCATTCATTCAAACTTGATCACTCTGTCCAAAACAAGTTTAAAAAATTTTGCTCGTGATCCTGCTGTTGACGCTAAGAAAAAAATGTTTAGGTCTATTAGAGTAATAGACTTTTTTGGCACAAATTAGATTTACACTTTGAACCAGCGAGGTAACATCCCACTGCATGCTCTACTGCAGTGGCTTAGCCATGTTAACTGTCACCCGGGGCCAACTATACAAATGCTTTCTCTTTCCACTCCTCACATTTGCTTACAACAATATAGAATGAGAGAAAATCATGTATCATGCTTATTATAACTATAAGGAATAATAAAGCATCTTTAACATTACAGTCAAATACTCACAAACTGAAAAGGGTCTTGTTTTTAATTCTCGACTATGGATCTTGCTTTCTGTGCTTGTTAGCCACCCTTCTCATCATTACTTTTCCTATTTTTCCGCCTTCTTCACATATGCATATATGTGTGGCTAAACAAATAGCATAGTTGGCACATGCTAAGCTGTGGTTCAGCGGGAAAGTTTTCTTTTTTGTCATTACTTGTGAATCCGTTGGCACCGTGGATTCGATGTGCTTCCCATGGCAACAACAAAGTACACAGGGCTAATAAAGCCCTGAAGCAACTTGGTTTTGCTTTTGTGTCTTACTTAGAGTAAGGTGCTCGTAGTTTGTCAGTTTTTTTACAACTTAGACAGATCTTTTGCTGGTAACCATTGCCACAAAGTATTAGATGTTTTCGACAGGCATTGTTTGGATGCAGCATGCTGTAGCAGAATGAGCAAAGTTCGAGATCACCGGTGTAGTTGAGCTAGCAGTGAAATGGTGTAGCGCCTTCACTGATTTTATGGCTATATGTATAATTCATAGATTTGCTACTTTTCCTTGGCGAATTCTTATATTTTCAAGTTCTTCACAAATGTCCGTTTTTGCTGCCACACTTAGAGTTTTCGCAATCCCGCAGGTCGGTAAGAAAACGCAGAAAGGCCGTAAAGCCTATAGCAGCACGTCAAAATAACTGATCAGCCATAACGCATTATTTGCTCTGTATAAAACTCTTATGAGGAAAACGTTTCCTCAAGATACTTCCCAGGCATTTTTGAGCTTAAAAAAGTCTGCATTACGCAGAACGAAAAAACTTCACCTGAGTGTTTTAACAGAGTCCTTTGAAAAGCACTTCGAAAAAAAGACATCGTTTTATTTGGCTTCTCAAAAACGAAACTTTTTGGCACTCTCCCACCTCGTTTGAATAAGCCTAAGGGTTTCATAACAAAACTCCTGGAAAAGCAGTTCAAAGTACTCCCAATGTCTCGTTGCAGAGATTATGTGCTGCGGTTTCATTGGTACACACACATTTTTATTGAAATCAGTATAAATTTCAAATGGTGTAGTGGGCAAGTTGTGTTCTCCATCTCGCAAATAACATCACAACAAAGAAAGCTTAGCCAATGACCGCTTTGAACGGCTGAATTTTGAACAATCATTTTTCAAAACTATTTTTTAAGGAGCTCCTTCTTGCAAAACTTCACAAAAAATAACCTATGCAAAGTCTCGAGACTATGAGTTCGAGACGGAGACCGAAGTCCTTCGAGACCGAGACGAAACCTTCGAGACCGAGACTCCAAAAAACAGGTCTCGAGACCGAGACGAAGTCTCGAGACTCCATCACTGCTAGAAGGTTAACAAATATGCAACACAAACGACTCATTAGAACTGGGCTACACATATAAATAATGGCAAACTGTGTTAAATGTTATAAGTAGGCCTATATGTGAGGTATAGCAGTGATGAGTCAGGAAAAGGGATTGGAACAATGAATGTCCAACCAATCCTGTAACTTTGATGACATGATAAACAATGGATCAAAATGTCTCGCTTGTCAGAGACAACATTTAAACAAACACGATAAACAATCTCAATGGATTTGAGAAACTTTTATCAATACAGTAAACTGCAGTGAACCGAAAGTTTCGAAGAATTTCAAAGGAATTTCATCAATTGCAATCCAAATATAGTTAGCAAAAATAATAACATCCTAATCCATCAATCTATTGAAATGTCGCAAGATTTCAATCCAAATCTAACTAGATGTTCATATCTGGTCATTTTCATGTATTGGACATGCGAAAGACATGTAAGTATATTTCTTGTGTTGCGATCGGAAAGTTCAAGCGGCAAGTGTGCAAAGTTTCACAGCAATTAAGCAACGATAAAGATCGCCCCATGAGATCACTCTATTGCTTGTTCACGCCACATATATGGATGTTGCTATTTGCATACATCCCGTTCGTGGTGAATTGCACTTTCAACGCAACGCCAACTGAGAGGTTGCAACAAGATTCCCCACCTGTTTTCAATGAACCGCACCGATCGCACGTTCTTTTTTGTGAAGATTGCATCTGGCACCACCTATGCATCCTGGTCACAACACCACTTTGTTGCGATTGGAAATCCCAAGCGGCAATAGAGATCACACGCCGTGCTCATTCTATTTCTGTTTGTTTGCGCCACATCTATGTAGATGTTGTTCTTCATGCACACCCCTCGTGGTGAATCGCACATTCAACACAACGCTAACCGAGAGGTTGCAACACTTGCAGCAAGGTAAATTTGTTGAAATGACTGAATGGGAAAGAGACAAGCGAAATGCAAAATCAAAAAACTTAGATATGAATAACCTGCAATCAAACTTGCTGAAACAACATTGGGCACAACTGTTACAGGCAAGAACCTGCAACAACTTTATTACTATACAGAAAGTAGGCCTGTTGAAAAGTTAGCAATCCTGAAACAGCCAGAATAAATTCAAAAAAGAAGCTACAGCCAATCACAACTCATTATGAAGTCAGCTGAGCCTAAAAATGATGTCATTAAAACGTCAGCAAAAGCCACGAAACGAGTCACAAGACACAAGCGAAATCACAAGACGCCTAGTCACGATTTGGTGAAAACCCGAGAACCTAAATTTTATCTGATGGTACTGGAGGCATTTGAATCAGCCAGTCATTGGACAATTATACAAGCAGTAACCAATTGGAACACCTGAATAAAATGGGGAGTTCCAATTCACATGATGATTTATTGGTATAAATAGCGTCTCATTTGTACGGAGAAGGGGGTCTTCTCTTTCTGCCTTCCAGCCTTTTACTGAGGTTAAGTCGTTGTCTGTCATTGGGCCTTGAGCTCACTACGGGAAATGATCAGGAAAGAAAAACTGGCTTGTTCTGCCTTGTGCCAATAGGCAAGGGTCAAGTCGTTGTCGGACATTGGGCATTGCGCTCACTTCGGGCAATGATCAGGAATAGACAAGTGGTAACTCGCGGATGGTACCAAGTGCCATGCCAGTTAAAATTTACATCAGGACAAATTGCCCTAGTAAGGACCTGTCAGGCTAAAGTGCCGTACTGTATCAGCGTAGCCTCGTCATGCTAGTTGTTTAGGCCTGGACAGTATTCGTGAGCAAGTTACATTCATGCTTTACCGAACTGTTGACATACCAAGCACAGTCGCTAGGCTCCGACTAAAAACAGTAGTTTCGAGATTCTAATTAATGATAAATTTCCGCCTTGAATCACAGAGCTTTTACTGCGCACATCGAGATTCAAGTCAATAGTGGTGAAGTATGATTGTGACAGCTTCAGTTCAGCGATTTCCAGTTAAGTGGGTAAACGTATAATTTAAGGCAAAAGTTTTAATAAAGTTTTAACCTTTTGATCAAATCATGAAATAATCTGCATGCTCGAATAATGTAGTAAGTTTTACTAGTGACGATTATTAAGACATCAAAAGTTTCAGCCCTATCTTTATAGATAACTCGTTTGAGTAAGGGGAATTAGTTCAGAAGAATTTGTAGATACTCTCCCTGCGAGTATTAAGAAACGGAATTAACATATGAAATTTATGTGAGCGTTGTATCATGTCGAGAAGTGCTTGAATTCCGTGAAATCTTTTACTTTGGTGAGTACCATTGCTTTTCGTTTGAAACTATAGGACATAATAAATAAAGCCAATAAATTGAAGGTTCGTGTGTTTTTCTAGCGTGTATTTTCTGTAGTAGATCGTTTGGAAATGGTTAATTATCGGGCAGTTAATTAGGCCTGTCAACCAGACTAGTTTCTGCGAGGACGGACCTAGCTTCAGCAATGAGAACCCATGCTTGAAATGTTACTGTTGAACCCAAATCACAGCGTTGTCACCCCTTAGGAGTCATGACCTGTGTAACACCACTTTCTGACTTATCAGAGGCCATTTTGCATTTCGCTTTCATAGCATATTGGGCACCATTTTCTAACTTATCGGACGCAATTCCATAACATAAAGTGATTCGACAGTTCTTGTGACTTGACTCTGACTCGACCAGGTCATTACTCGACTCTGACTCAAAAAAATTTTAGATGACTCTGACACGACAAAAATGACTTAAGCACATCACTGTGAAACACTATAACGATAATGGGTTAAGAAAGGAATGGAATCAATGAAAGTCACACAAATTCCTTTACTTTGATAACATGATACACAAGAGAGCAGGCTTGTTCCTTGCATCACTGGATAGTTTGTCATCCAAATATAAACAAGATGTGCACTTTCGACGGATGTGGGAAACCCCACTGAAGCAAACTTACATGCAGTAATCTACAGTTCGAAAACAGAACATAAAAGTTGCGAACAAGTTCAAAACAAGATTATTAAATCCAAATCCAATCCAAAACCGGTTGCGCAGATTTTATAAAATCCAAATCCAATGGAAATCCATCACGAAGCTGAAAATCTGCCGGATTTAAATAAAAATCCATGTTCATCTCTGCTGCACTACTGCTAGCCTCGGAGGAATCCGCTAGGGTGCCTTTGCAATGTCTTCATTCTCTTAACCGCTTTGACCTCGCTGCTACTGCTGCAGGCTGCTGGTGTAGTGTATTCCTCGCTCACGGTTATGATGTTGTAGATTAGTTCAGTGCTGTATTCGAAACGCAATACGTGGTGGACAAGTTTAGGTGATTTATATCAAGCATAGATACAGTACAACATTTACTGTTGTCTGCAAATTGTTTTGTTTGGCTCTTATCCTATTGGGACAGACGCAAATATTAATGAAGTTTAACAAGGAAGTACTGTACTGTTGTATGTCTGGCGATGTAGCAGTTAAAGTTACACCTAGGTTAGGATAATGCAGTGAGTACTAAAGTCAGTGTGTTACATAATGCACATTAAATTAAACAAAATTACACTTCCAGCTGGAAATAGCCTACACTTTTAAGAAAGAACATATGTCATTTACTGTACAACTCTTGCTCTCCCTAACTTTTTGGTGTAACGAATGGTTTGTCATGTGGTACCGTGCTGTACAGATACCTTTGTTCTTGCTACTGCCAATAACTGCAACTACTAAGCAGACATTGGTTTTAAGGCAAAAATGAACTAGGGTTCCCCAACGCTCACACTGTTGGCAACAGGTAGGCTATGGCTTCCTGGGCCAGTGGTGCTTTGCAGTCACTGTATACATCCCAAGTTACCTGTCACACTTAGCTGTACCTGTAGGCTTTGTTCAGCTATATCCAACCCAAATGGAAATGGTTTACCGAGCCAAAAGTTATGTAAATGTCTTATCCAGGGCCGTACATTGAATAACTTGTTGAGGGCCGCACATTGAATAACTTACTTCAAAAGGTAATGTACTGAAAGCGTTCAAATCTTAACTTCAAACAATGGTATTGGTAACAGACATGATCATATAGTGGCACTGAGGAACACCTACATCAAAAATGTCAAAATAAAAAATTATCAGAATAAGACAGGTTGTCAGTAGTAGTATACTTACTTTTACTACAGAAAAAAATATCTGTGGGTTGGACATAGCTGGGTCACACAAAAAACCTTCGGCTGGGCCGCATGAAGCTCGTGGGCAATAGGTTCGACATTGTTGGCTTAGTTTCTTATAACAGCTTATATAATTTGCCACCAGTGGCAAAATCTCTACTAGGGCTATTTTGCCATTTGAACTGTATCCAGCTTTGTCCACACATCTGAGTTTGTGACACCAAGAGTATAGTGAACCTGGTTGAGTGGAAAGTGTCTATTTCACATTCCTGCTGTGCAAGTGGTTATCGGTTCGACTCACACCATTGTGATTGTTATTTTGGCCATGAGTTTACATGTTGGGTTATGGTTTTAGATTAGGTTTAGGGTTTTAGGTCATGTGACAAGGCTGATACGCTAATCTAAGCGTATCAGCCTTTTCATGTGACCAAATCAACCAATTGAGTAATGGCTAATGGCAAAATAGCTGTAGCAGTGCTTTCGCTCCTGACAGCAAAATAGACACTACCTTTCTAAAAGCTCAATGCATAGGTAGATACTGACACCTGGCCGGCATTTTATTCTAGTATGGATACTGTGGCAATCTTACTTCACAAGTAAATTAAAAGAAAACAAAACAACGAAATACAACAAAATGAATAATAAATACAGAAAAAACGCACACAGACGATGGTTGGCAAGCAATGCATGGTAAGTTGAGCAATATACATATGAATCAACAAGTCATGTACATAAGTGAGAAAAGTGACAATGGAGGTTATAAAGCAGAAAGCCATGCAGCAACTTGACATTACAAATCAAAGACATGCAGCAGAGGCAAAAACAATTTTTTACAGAGTATACCCAAATGAAATTGAAGAGGCAAGAGTAAAAACAGGTTACAAAAATGTTTAACACTAATAAATGTTGGGTGTATGAAAAACAAAATATGGTTGATGAGATAAATATATTGGTTGGTCTAGGTATAACATTGATAACAATTCATTCATATCCCACCTGCTACACAAGTTATGCTGAAGTTTTGACACCGACTTAACTCTCCACAAATGAGCCTTAATGAATGACTGGTTGACTGACTGTGGGAACCACTGGCCTTAGACTGAAGTCACTGTCCGTGAGATCTTGGTTGGAGGTGAACATCAGTCCATTTGCCTAAAAAGCCTCATAATGCATTTCACATTCATTTTTATGTTACTTTGCCATATTTCACAATCTGGAAATTCTCAATGTTCTTGTTGCATCATACATGAAATTTCATCATTTTTCCAACATGCTGGCAAGAGACCTGCAGATGCTGTAGAATGTATTGTTAACTTCTTTTTTTAGTTGTTTACAAGTTTACAAGGAATTAAAGAACAGTTTTTAACAGTAATTATGGACTTTGGCACAACACATTATTTTCATAAATGTAATTGTTGTTCTTTGTATTGTTTCACTCATGTAGCTTATCTCCACCACCAGATTGCTATTTGTAGCCACTGTGACTAGTTCAACCTTCTAATACTTTAAAGCTACATGGACCATGAGTCTGAATCAAACATGCTAATAAGTGTTATTTGCAGTTGAGCAGAAAAGTGCTGGGTTGCAGCTTGGTTTCATGTTACTCTTCTTCAAACTTTGAAAAAATATTTTGTGGCAAATGACGTGTAAAACTTTGCTGATTTACCATGATTCTTTTTCATCCATGGAAACTAATTGATCTTTTCAGTAGTTGCCCAAATGCCACTGACTACTTGACTAGTGGCATGTATTCATTTTTCTCAGTCTTACTGTTGGACCAGGTTGGGTGGCAATCCTTCACAGGTCTTGAAAAAGCACAAAACACATACTGAAGCTGCTTGGCACAGGTTTTTATCAACACAATGCTTTAGCTATAGACCAACTGCTCAAATATTGCAATTTCTGCAAAGCACAAAAATTTGTTTGGATGCAAAAGAAACATGACAACTTGGGCAAGAGTTGATATTTATCAGATGAGGTAGACCTGTATTTTATTTAATCAACTGGCATTGGTGTTGGTATTAGAAAGAGTGTGGATCTTAAAAGCTCTGGAGATTCTGACCAAAATTTTTTGCCTGTCTCTGCTGAGCAAATCTTATCTCAAAAGTTCGTAACTTCATTAAGTCATAATTTAGAAATACTGATGTGCATAGCAATCTTTTTAATGTTGTTTTGCTTCAAATTGGGCTTCTGTTCTTGCATGACTAATTTTGTTTAAGGCAGTGGCTATAGGTCCGCCAGCAGACCTTCATTTGTGAAAACTTATTCATCTGCCGCCTGTAACATAGCAGTAACACACAAGTGTGCAGCAGACTGCACTGCGCTTGGTAGAAATGTACTAAACCTTAAACGTAATCCCTAAACTTAAACCCTAAACCTAAACTATAAATCTGAACAGAAAAGTTTAAAAACTTTTGAAAATAGTAAAGAAAAAAATGGTAGGTAGCCTACTACCAAAATGAAAAGCACCATGGTGAGAGCCGAACTGAAAACCATTGGCACAGTAGATGTAGATGCGTCCGCTGAATTACCAAGCTGGTGCCACCAGAGCGACAAACTCAACGTTTTATTCAAACCGTGTCACTGCCAGCAGACCTATAGCCACTTTCTTTTTTTAAATCTGTTTGGTTTGAAGATGTATATTACTTCAGAATTTTGCAAAGTTAAATTTGAACAACTGATTTGTGCAGGTATTTGATCGCTTTAAAATTAAATGTAATATATCATGACTCAACATAGATTTATCTTTAAAAATGCAAAGTTATCCAGATATCTTGGACTTAAAAATGTCGCTTGAATTAACTGGGATAAATTTGAGATCTGCTGCAACGCACTTCAAGACTGGGTTTCTTTTTCACTGAGGCATTTTGGTCATTTGTCCCATAACAGTATTAAAACTTGCCATAACAGTATTCACTAGCACACCTTTTCAAACATTATGACCAAACTGACTTAATTTTTTTCAATCATTTAAAAAAAAAATTCAGTCTGTGACCAGAAACAGACCTAAAAAATATACCCAGCTTCAAGGTAAATTTGTATTGTGTTGCAACACTCTAGTGCAAATTTATGCTTTGTTGTAACACACTTTTTTTCCCAAGTGCAGCATCATTGCAATTACAGGAGTCAGATAAATTTTTGTTTGCTGTCTGTACTACTCTGAAATTTTTCTGCTGTTCTTATGCTACCTAAAAGGCAAGGAGTTTCATGACTCCAATTCCACTGCACCACATACCAGCTATGCAACCAAAAAAGTCATGTTATTGTTACTGTTACTGGTTACTGTGCAAAAAGTAGTCTCCAAAATTTCATTCAAAGACATATGAGGTTCATATGTAGTGATGGCTGGTCACAGCAATTGGGCAAGTATGGAACAAAACTGGAAAATTTGTACAAACGTAGGTTTCTTGCTTATGTGCTGAGCAGGCACTAAACCTTTAACACAAAGTGAAAAGGCATCACAATATAAAATTATTTAAAACAAGGTGATATGCAAGATATGATGTTCTGCCTTGCTACTCAAATCAGTCATTTTTCAGTAAATTTTGCCATTTTCAACATGGAATCATTATTTTGAGGTCTTCTGGGTATAATTCAGCTACTACGCTGTTTGATGCTGTTAACTTCAATTTGAGATGAAATTATAATCAAACCCAAAATTGAAAAGTGAATGTAATCCTGTGTAAGTGATTTCTTTCCACAACAGTGTTTTTGTCTTTCTGACTACTGAGCACATTCAATTCCACTGGTTACTAGGAAAATACTCATGTTTTTTGTTTCAACCTTGTGTATGTAACTGTCACTTCAGTTACAAAATGTGTAATCAGATGGTGTCCGGCTCCAGGTTAGAAATTGCTGCTAGTCTTTACTTTTGTTCCTTTCAGCCAACTATTTTCCTTTTACATTGTGGGTAGCAGAACATGTGATTTGGGAGTCAGGACCCCACTATTTTCAAGGGTGTCTGAGCAGTGGTGGAGGAACGTTTTTCAAAGTGGGGAGCACAAGCGCATGTCAAAAAAGCTATGGAAAATATTTGTAGTTTCAATTGACAACTGTGATGTCACAAGCATTGAAATATGACGTCATTTAACTTTTGTCAGCATCTTTAAGCAATTTTATGCAATGTTTTGTAAGCCCTCAATGGTCCCTCTCTATTTATTTAGCAAAATTTGACTTAAATTATTTAGCAAAATTCTAAATTAAAATGTAGGGGGCCAGGTTCTCCCAGAAAAAAGTGAAGGACCCTAGGCTTATGCAGCACCTCATTTCTCCACCCATGGGCCTGAGATGCAAACAAGAAACAGGCCTGTGGAGCCAGAGTTCAAATTTCAGGCTCTGGCTCAAATGTTTTGATCCGTTGAAAACCACAGTCCATAACTAGGGGGCTTCGCCCACCCTAGAAAAATTGTCGCACCCCGTGGAAAAATGTGTTGGACATACTTTTAAAAATTTTGATCTTCCTTAGAAACTTCTTTGCCCCGTGTCACAAGCTGGTTACAAGCCTGTTGAAATCTATTGTATTATGTATACAACTCGCTTGCCCCACAAACTAAAGTTGTGGAACTGGAACCCAAACTTCAGCCTCCGGCTCCATCTAAAAAATTTTGGCTCCAGATCCAATTACCGAAATTGCTTGGGCTCTGGCTCCACAGTCCTGGATACAAAGAACCCCCACTATTATACTCAATGATATAGTTCTTCATTATGAAGTGCATTATCATCAAAATTTTGCTGAGTGCCTGACCCTGTCAATACGGCAAGCTTATTTTCTTCTCAACCACGTCTCGTTATGCCATGCAAGCATTGCTTCCTCTTTCACTGATGTCTTGACAAAACATCTCTGGGACAAATGAACCATGTACAGTATTTGCAGTAAGGAAGGTCTCGGAATAGCCGCGCGCACAGCAAAACTTTTAAAGCATTACAAATACATACTATGGTTTGAAACTGTTGAAATTTACACCTTGCAATAAGAAACTCCTTACCCATGTTGGTTGCATAGCAAAAGTTGCACAAACTGGAAACTCACTGGCAGGGACGGATTTAGGGAGCGCGGGGCCCCACGTGTGTGACCTATTTGGCCGTTTGTGTGAAAAGCGTAAAAGTATGCCCCTCTTGTGTGTAGTGCCCCCTCAAAATCTATCTTTTGTGGTGCCAACTTTGGATCTACAATGGCCTTAGATCTTCAAAAGAAATTAAAGCCTTTCCTACATTAGTCTAAAGAACAAATGGCATATTGGGATCTTTTCTTTGGAATTTATTTTCATGCAGGACCATGTTGCCTCCCTCGAAAATATCGTCTAGCTGTCAATCTGATAACCTGTATGTAAACTCCTTTTTTGTAGTAATAGTAACCCCTAATTTTTGAACCAAACAAGAACAATCCATTCAGTGGACACAGGGCTTATTCATGCCGTTTTGAAATTGTCGTTTTCCAAGCAATATAAAATATAGTGTTTTCATCCTCTATAACATAGGCGTACGAGGCGGGGGGCTTCTGCTCCCCAGCTTGAAAAAATATTTCAAAACAGTGAAAAATTTCGGGGCAACTCTGTTTTTCAGCGCAAGCACAAGTTGCTCAAAAATCCTGAATGATAAAAAAATATGCATTCAGTAAGTGAATTCAAGGTACACTGTTTTTCAGGGCAAGCGCAAGTTGCTCAAAAATCCTGAATTATAAAAAGTATATAGTCAATACAGTGAAAAATTTTGGAGAAAACTCTGGTTTTCGGGGCAAGTGCAAGTTCAAAAATGCTGAACGGTGAAAAAACTTTCAATGCAATGTATTCGGTGTATATTCACTTGGGGGTGATCGGTGTAAACTAGGCTGGTTTAGTTTGTAATCTGAACTAGAGACGTGACTGGTCATAATGTCTTTGATCTAGACCAGCTATGTCCAACCCAAATGTCTTATTGAGCCAAAAAGTATGTCACTATCTGGACCAGGGCTGCACATTGAATGACATATTAATGAAGGCCGCGCATTGAATGGCTTGCTTTGATCTTATCAAATTATTTAAGCTAACGTACTGAAAGCGTTCGAATCCTCAGACATGATAAAGTGGCACTGAAAACCAACTGCATCAAAATTTTCAAATTCAGAATTCTCAAAATAAGGACAGGTTGTCAGTATATCGGATACATTTACTACAGCGAAAACCTAAACTGGGTCGCGTGCGTTCCGCGGGTTGAGCTTAGCTGATCTAGACCAAGCCCTCGTTTTCGGTAAAAACTGAGCAGTTGGATGTCGGTACGTCAACAGCTTGATCTAAGAATTCGATAAGCTCCTTTGAGTGCGCGTGTTCAGTGCCTTGCTCGACCGCACAGCACTTACGATAACACAGGCAGTTGTAGGGTCAGACCCTTCGGTCCGGAACCGTCGCTTTTAACCATTGCATTGCGCCATCGAAATCGCGTACATATTTTCATCAGTAAAGGCAATTACCGTAAAGTTTCTTGTCTGGAAGAACACTACACGCAAGGAACTTCACCCCATTGAGTACAAGCAAGGTAACTACAGAATTTGCTGATAACGGCACCTCGAGGGGATTGCATACTGAACGTTATTGCCTAATTGACGTTTCAAGCGAATTGAAATGCTTGTAAAAGATGCCATCGGGGCCGCACAAAATGTAACATTATAGACGAATTGACGTTACAGACGAAGCCGTTATGAACGAATTCAACTGTACAGAACAAATTTACAAGAGGTTTCAGACCCCATTTGGATTGTACTAAAAAAGTTAGTTTAGAGCATCAGGGCAAATTATTTGTTTTTAGAGCAAATTGTTATTTTCAGGGCAATTTTTCCGCCCCCTCAGTAAAATGCCTTCCCGTACGCCTATGATAAAGAGCATGAAGGCAAGTTCTGCACAGAAGCAAAGTATTGTCACAACACCCTCAGTTAACTACGAAGTAAGCCCAATGTAGACACGTTTTCCCCAGTGAAGCTCGCGAGAAACTGTTCTAGTTGATTTAACTAACATATAGAGTTTCAACAAGCAGCAATCTCCGTTTGCGGGAAATTTGGTAAAAACAACCAAACGTAGGATCCAAAACTGACAATCTTGCTTTTCATTGGGAGTTTTGCAGCATCTGGCGGTCTTGCGTTGTTGCAAGCTTTTTTGTCAGTAGAAATTGAACATCAAGTATCGTTTTTGTTCTTTTTCATTCTTTTTTTGTAACCGCTTTCATACAGATTGGCCTGAATCTCTCTCACGCTCAGATGCAAAATATTGTCATTTAGTTTCTGTACTGACAAGAGTCTAGAGCACTAGACATTTGCGTTTCCGCCCATTTCAAGGTAAATTGTGAAGTTGTGCCTCTGTGCAGTTTTGCAAATTTTTAGTTAAAATTGAGTCGTCATAAAAAAGAACGTTGCGCGGGGCCCAAGGCCATGGCCTATGCGTAAATCCGTCCCTGCTCATTGGCATGGTGCAGGCTTTTTTGCAGAGATGGCACTCAATGCCGAATTGACCATAAGGCTACTAATGCTATGACCTTAGGCCCTGGAAAAATTCGGAAAAATTCGGCCCTCATTTTTTTTTGCAAATCAAGATTATAGGCCCTGCTCTAGTGAATAGCCTCAGGCCTACAGTACCCTTAATCCGGCCCTGTAGGCAGTAGCGAGTTGCTGTATTAACGCGCTACTGCCGTGAGCTCCCTTCGTCATAACGGTAATGCCGCTACTCCTTGCAAAAAATGACGGAAACGTGAGTCAATATGTATCCCTTACGGCTGCTTTCTTTTTGGCATTGGTGAACCACTGGTTGAATACTATTTAATCTGGCATACAAAAGAGATTTCGGACCAAATGCAATTCCTGGATTTCGTTCTGCTACGTTTATTTCACGTTCTTTGAACAGCAGCAGTAGGGGTCACTGAAACTTGCAACGTTTTCAGAAAAACTCAGAATTTAGCAACGCTGTGATCAAAATCTTGTCCCGCTCTTTTACAATTAAGTAGCGATAACGCCGCTACTTCCACAATAAAAATTGCTCACCTTTTGCCTTTCATGAAACTTCTGGAGATTCGTGATATTCGCATGCGCTAATTTCCTTGGTTTTAATACCTTTCACAAGTACTGTTTCTGTTGTTAGAAATAGCAGGGTGTAATTAGTTTGGATAGCAACAACATGTCCACCCCAGTTCAAGTATCACCTTTGATCAAGGTACTGTGAATTCTTAAATGACTCTTACATTCTAGTCAGCTCTAACAGCTTACAAGTTCTTTTTTGCAATTTCAGACAGCAAGATGGGGTCTTCTTACCTTGGGAATTTTATACGGATACAAGCATAATCGTAAGATTGAAAACAATGTATCATGTGACTAAGATCGACTTCACACGCATGGTAACGCGATTGCAACGAAACTTTGCATGCAGAAACCCTGAAAGTGCGACGAGCGAAAGAACGCGTGGTGGAACAAGAAATCAAGGACCAATACCTTGCTGAAAAAGCCGCACGCGCAGAACAAGGTAAGCCGAACGAACGCATGCGTGGTTTTCGTGCAGCTACTTTTGTGCCCATTTTCGATTAGCGCTCTAGAGTTTTTACTGCCGGTAACCAAGAGTGAACAGTTCGGAAAAACAAGCAGGTTTCTACTGTTCTCTTTTTATCATACCTGTGTCAATACGGCAGGATCTAAGTACGACATCACCCTGTAAACATAAATTAAGTCCTGCAAAGGCCCGCAGCCAGGTTTGGAGGAGGGCAAATACATTTTTAAAGGGACAAGATTTTTGTCTTTATTGTTTGTTTTAAACAAAATTTTCAGGGCACAACAACTCGGTGGGGCACTGCCCCCTGTGGTTGCGGGCCTGGTTCTGCAACATCTTACAATTAAACACTGTTGGGGTATCAACAAACTTCGTGTCTGCATCGGTGTTCTTCCCACGCGTGTATTATACATAATATGCTACGGAATAAAAAGCAGATGACCCGTTTATTTTGCAGAACGCCTCGAGTTCGAAAGGGATTCCATTCTGTTCCAGAAATAGCCGTTTCGGTTGTTCATCATTTTGTTCCTTTCTTCTGTTCTATCATTCTCGGCGCTTCGGTCTCGTCATCGTACCCTCGTGCTTGAATGAAAACGAAATAAACCCACCAAACTTTAGTGATTTATTTGTCTCGTGATTGTGAGTCGTGAATGAGCCGCCGAGTACGGCGAGGAAACAGATGTGAGTCAGAAGTCTTCCTCTTCAGCCGGCTTGTACATCCACTTTCCACAGCCAGCAGCTTCGAAAGCCCTTTTCATCTGTTGCTTGGCTGTTTGGTACTGCTCAGCGGCTTTCTTCGCTTCCCCGTAAGAATTGAACTGGGTGTTGCTAAAAACCTGCGAAGAGAAAGACACTTCAACGGGTTTTCGTGTCTGTGCTACATGCAGAAATGAAGATGTTGGTGGGCGAAACCAGGTTTTGACTTCGGCCCGAGAATAACTGCACTTCACCCGAACTGTTTTGGTCACTCTGGTTTAGGCATTATATCAATATAAAAATCAACGCGTCCAAAACGTGGTTGCTCATGCCTACTTTATGCGGGGGCTTCAGTGCAAACTAAGTAAAAAATTGTTTTGACTTTTGGAATACACACAGTGCAAGATTTAGTGATATCAACGTTGTCACGGCTTCTGACGCCAACACGCAAATCCAAAAATGATCAGAACACCACTACGAACATTTTTGCTTCGAGTCCCCGCCCACCTTAGAAGGGTACCCCGACAATTCAATTCCGCAAATTTACAGTCACTGGTATCACGCTTTAAACATTATTTTTTGCGTGAAGTTTGTGATATTTATCTTCGCAGATATCCAGAGAGTGAAAAGTGAATGTTTCACTTTAACAGTGTAAGCTTCATGTGTAAGAGGTTTATTTGCGATGCCATGGAGCGTCTGCGCATGTCAAGTTTTGGGTCATTGGGAAAGTTTTATTTTTTTTCATCAATTGTGAAACATGGCACGGGATTTGTTGTTTTCTATGGCAACCACAAAGTGCACAATGCTTGCAAGGCACTGACACCTTCGATTTGCTTTTCTGTGTCTTCCTCAAAGCAAGGTGCTTGTACTTTGTTAGTTTTTGACCAAATTTTGGTAGGTCCATTATAGGTAATCATTAAAACAATAATTTAAACATTTTTGTCTTATTGCGACGCTACAATTGTTAGCTTAGATCCTTAGAATTTGCGGATTTGTGTTGTAGAACCCCATGCCGCTGACTAAAGTCTGAACTAGGGGCCGATAACCTCGACAGACTAAGCCACTTTAGGGGCTCAAGAGGCACACTAGGCCAGAAGAAGCAAAGTGTGCAAAGACGAGTTGCTTTAGTTTATTGTATGCGTCAGACACAAAGTTCATTGAAGGCATGCACGACAGGCACACCAGCTGCCGTAACGGAGTTGGCCAAAGAAACAGGTACAGAATATATTGTTTTGGAGACCGTTTGAGGTAAGCGCGCAGGATAACATTGAATTCGCAAACCTTGTTGCTTGATTACTCTTGAACGCTTATTTAACACTTGTACAAATATCAAATATGAGTTCACTTCATTTGCAACTCACGAACGAGTCAGACCCATGCCAAGGCCGGTTGGGATACAGATGCGCTGTAACTTATGTACAGAACCGAACATTGCGAAACCCGGATATTCAGTCGCAACTTACACACGTATAAACTTACCCACGCACTCAATTGGTACGTGCCAGAATGTTTACAATCCAGGCACCCCACAGTGGAAGGTGGCAGAACACCAGCAACACTAATGACCACGCAACGCAAACCTGCATGCAAGATGCGACCGAACATGCGCCGACATCTTTACGGGTCACAAATAGAGTTGTGACGTAAAGCAACATCGTAAGCTTGTGACACAAGTAAGGTCTCAGGACTGTATAAACATAGAACTGTAAGTGGAACAGAACAAACGAAAAAGAAATACGGTGATAGAATACCGAAGTAGGCCTGGTCTTGCTCTGGCGCCGTAGCAATTCGATTAGGGCGGATGAAACTAGTAAAAACTAGTAGTGCGTTCGGCCGAACTGAAATACTAACTAGGCTGTGTCCGGTCTAAAGACCGAAGGTACCGCCCCTAAATGAATTGCAATTTCCTTTGCAGTACCTGCAGAAACAGCTTGTATAGGTTCGCTTTGCAGACTTGGGAAATCGGACTCACGCAGCCATATCTGGCTTCGCATCGGCCTTTCGTTCCGTCCAGGACTTCTGTGAATTCGTCACCATCGGTCCAGTTGACGCTGAATTCACGGGTCTTAACCTTGCCCGTGTCCCGGCCCGGATCGTCACCGGAAATTTTGGCCACCTGCGACAATGAAATGGTTAAACAAGTCTTAACAGAAACCTGGTCAGTTGCCTGGACGTTGGGAACTTTTTGAAACTTGCCAATGTGCTTTGCACATTCTACGATGCAAAACTTGTATATTTTACCAAAAACTGTCCATATTGAAACAGTTCCTGCTTGCACTTCTCTTTGCAAATGGTGTATTTCAGTGGCTGCAGCCCTATTGTGATTGAGGGTCACAACACGAAATAAGAGGTCAAAATTATTTAAAATGTAGAAAGTTTGGTCAGGAATCCGTTAAACTAAACCGGACTTTGTGGACTACTAGAAACACACAAGCTTTTGATTGCATCCACACCCATATTTCTTGGCGATGCGATTAACAACACCGTAAAATTGAGGCAATCATGCGAGAAAAGATGACTGGCGCCAGTAGAAAAAAAATTAGGAAACAAAAAATTCGCTCACCGATGGATGGTGAACTTTGTAACCTCTTGGTATCTTGAGCGGTTGGTTGATTTGCTTCAAGTACTTTTCCAGTCGACAGCAAATCGCCCGAGTCAGGTGTCCGTGGTTGTAAAGCATTCCGAGGGTTAGTGACGACATGTATATGGGTTCTACCAGATGGCTGAGCAGTGCTCCCTGGATGCAACAGAGCAGCTAACAGTTACGGAGTTGCGTCTACAAACCAGCGCTGCAAATATCGAAGGGTATTTATTCGATTAATATTAAAATGCATAAATCGATACATCTGATTAAATGTTTTTTTTTATTTGACACAATGGACCTAATGCAAATATAAAGGTACAAGCAAGCTTAGGCAGTACGGTTGTTTCGCAAGACAAGTAACCAAACAACAAGCAATCTTCGTTGCTTTTTCTCGTCAGTGATTGCAGAAAACAATCTTAGTCATCAGCATGCCGACCACACAGGAAACTAGCGATGGTCAAGCTCTTGTAGCAGGTTTAGAATTGCAAGAGATTTGAAAATGTCATTACAACTTGCTCCATGACCAGCAAGCCCATATTCGTTACAAGCGGAGGAATTATTTTACGCTTAACAGCACAAACTTGTATTTGCTGGATTTTTGTCACAAAAGGAATGCTGTAAAAAACCTGCTGCATAAAATCACGAAGCGAGTTTGAAATCTGTCCGGCACAATCGCTGTAACTCTTCTGGGCTTTGACTGCTTCATAATAAGCAAACAGAAGTGTTGCAACAGTGTGAAACGTTTTGAATATCCGCTTCCGGGATAGTACCGCATTTCAGATTTAATTTGCCTTGCTTTCTGTACAAAACTAGTAATTGCAGTTTATCAATTATAGGCGTTCGATTCAGTGGTGCAGTGCTGCCGGAGCTCACCTCCGCCACCTCTACCAGTGAATGATGGGTCGTTGCCTACCAATATAAGCGAACATGCCCAGCTCCCGCATCTATAGAATTGTCACTGCACCTCTGGTTCAATGGGAAGGAACAAGTTTTGCAAACGTTTTGGGGACCTAGAGACCAGTTGTTTGATGAAGTCGCATTGACGAAATATACGCAAAAAAGGTGTATCATAATTGTATTGCCGGCGCAACTCCAACAAACGCAGGCTGAACGAGCCACACAAAATTATAATGCAACAATCACAGCTCCGTTAACAAAACAGCAATAACACTTTCGAAACGAAATTTATTAAAACTTTTTGAAACGTTCGTTAGCGAACAACAGTGACACAACAAATCAACGTCTTGATACAAACGCACATTTTCCACGCATAGTCCCATTACACTGGTGATGAAACGAAGCCTACCTAAATTACAGTACAACGGTAAGAGAAAAGATATAACGATACTGAACAATACGCTACAAACAAACACCGCCCAAAGTTTCGCACCTGTAGCCCAAGAAAGTTCCACTTCATCAATTTATCGCTGCACGACATTGTCCGCAGTCTTTCGCCTCGTAGTAGTCCATCCCATGTGGGCACGTTGGCGTCGTCTTCGATCGGAATGCAGCCCTCGCCTGGTTCACAAACCAACGTAAGGTTTCCCAACTTCAACATACTCATGATTTTCACCAACACGAAATTCATACGCAGTAGTATGATGCCTTAGAAAACTTTTGGCGCAATACTGCAACAATAAAACTTTGCGAAAGCTTGCTGCGCCCGGCCAGGCATGGAATCCATCAAATGTTTTCAGCAATCGTAAGTCAGCTTGTGGCAGGACTTCCTGAAAAAATGCCGTTCAGGCCATCTGTGGCTTATCTTAATTCAGCTTATGAAATCAGCACTCAACCTTCAGTTCAAAATGCTGGTGGGTTTTGTATTGTTTTGAAAATCATTAGAAGTTAAAGTGTTTGAACAAGCAATTTACTGCATATACAAGTGTTTGACACAAGACGTTTAAGGCGTTTGTTGTGCCGCTGCAGCTGGGAGCAGACAATCAAATGATTATAATCAAGCTGATCTTTGCAAAATTATGCTTTTAAATCATATCTCCCCAGATGGTGAAAGATTTGTCATTCGAGTGGATGAAACAAACGGGCAACAGAAACGAACACACTGCGAAACATCAGCCGTTCTAGTGTATCACAGAAAACAAGATGCAAACGTGGCGTGAGTTCAAACGGCTGGAACTTTCTACAGTCAGAAGGGGAAGATTGTTGCTACTGAGCAGAACATAACTGGCACGCGCATATCATTTCAAAGGGAATCGATTGTGTCTGAACGCTGCCTTTTCTATGGCCGCGGGAATTTTCACCGAAAACCAAAGCAAACTCACCGTTTTCAACTTTCGTACGCAGTATGCCCTGCTTTTTATTTTCAAACACAGGCTTGTGTCCGCTTTCATTGTCGACGACATCGTCGGTCTCGCAGTCCATGTCGCTCTTGGCGAACAGAGCGCTGTCGCCGCACGGTGCGGTGCTGATGTAAAGATGGAACTTCACTCCTTTTTGCAAGCAAAGTCTGAAATGGAACAGTGTTTACAGTAACTGTTGAGCGCACTTTGTCCTGCAAGCGTCTTATCGTTGCTTGCGTGATAATGACGTGCATAAGCGTACGGCATGGGGATGCAGTCGCATCCCCAACGCTGAAAAATTGGCCATCATTTGGGCAAAGTATGCAGCTGCATTCACATGTAAATGAGGTAGTGTCTATTTTCCAAACTAAGGCAAAGTAATAACCAAATCAACGGCAAAATAACAGCCAAAACTTTTTGCCCCTGATGGCAAAATAGTCAGTGCCCTTGAGTAAACTGGAATCATGTGGTAATTCCAACAGCCTTCATCGAATTTGGGCCAACTAAAAAACTTTCATAACGTTTTGGGTAAAATTAGAAACATTTGAGTAAAATAGGAGCATTTGGGTAAGGTACAACAGCTTCAATTAAATTTTGGCAAATGAGAAGAGCTTCAATCAAACTTGGGTGAAAACAAAATCATCTAGATAAACTGGAAACACGTGGGTGAAGTCCATCAGTCAAATCAAATTTTGCCAATTTGCAACAGCTTCATTCAATTGTGGGCAACTTCAAACAGTCT
>JGI24022J15233_10001203_pt1 | contig 20685 bp, 8 predicted proteins | sample Ectturendosymbi2_FD_15233 | JGI IMG/M metagenome (IMG submission 15233) | reverse complement strand
AACCATATTGACATGTTATTTTTCCGGTGTTTTTGTTTGTAATCTCTGGTTTCTGCTTATTGTTCGGCTGAATGTTGTTTCTTGTCGAGTCACTCTCTAGCAGCCTGTGGAATTATTTTTTTCCTAGTGAGAATACACTGTAGTGTTTATATTTCAAGCTCTCTTCTTGCAGCTAACTGTATGTGCAGTTGAGCACCGTGTTTATTCGATTGTAAGCCGCAGCTTATACATTATTTCCTCGTTTTCATGCGATTTACATTTTTTATTTTTTGACTTTATCGACAGGTTTAGATGACGCTCAGTCTTTCCTTGGCTACGTTTTGTCGACCAAATTCTTTGCATTCGATTTTCGTCAGCATCACGTGCACAGCAGTTACGGAAGGGTTATGACAAACAGAAGGCAGTTGTAGTGGTGTAAGCATACATGAAACGCACGAGTACGCGAACGTCGCGAATGCATCACAGAGGCTTAGGTCAGTGCCGGATTAAGGTAGCGCGGGGCCCGTAGCATATTAACAGCGCGGGGCCCTAAGTTGAAAATACACTTGATGAAGTGAAAACTGTTAAATCATAAATTCTGTGGACATCTGTATGACTATCATAAAGTATACTGAATTTCGCAAGTGCGAAAAACTAGTCCTGAATAGCAACTGGTGGACATTATGGGCTACACATCTTTTTCACCAAAAAGTAAGTACGTATTTTTTTACCAAGAAGGAATGCATTACTGTACAGTGTACAGCTCTCAAATACAGTACACATTGTGTACACAGACAGCAATTAATGCTTCCAGACTCATCAACAAATTTTATCATTGCTTTAATTAGAAACCATTGCTTTAAAGTTTCGAAGTCAGTTGTCAAAAGCAGCAAACCTAATGCATTTTCTAGACTTTTCCTTATCGATTTTGTTTATTATACTGGTGGTAGTATCTGTATCACTTAGATGTTCCTGCTCTATACTCTTGAATTATGCTGTCCAGCTTGTTTTGTGTAATGATGCTCCTTTTCATTCTACCATCTTAAGTTTAGAAAATAACCATTCTCCACTGCAGTTGGTCACCGTGAGAGTTAAATAAATGCGTAAATCATTTCCCGCATTTGTAAAAGATGACTACAAGTACACTACCCAATGGCTAGTGAATAGATACCAAATCCAGGGCTGCCAATGGGATTTTTTGGAAAATCTCATATAGACTAGCGCAAAAACCCATATTTGAACAGAAAATCCCAGGTAGACACAAAATTAACTGAGTCTTTCTACTACAGTATCTACCATACCTGGGCATCTGTAATCACAAAACGACCTAGTGAATATATACTGTAACCTTGCTCATGAACTTTTGTGCTTGTCAAAATTATATCGCAGGAAGATGGAGTTGTTTGAATTTCTAACGGTGATCTCCCCGCATGTACAATAACTAAATCTTCATTCCCAGTGTTCTGCAGCTAACCTTTGAGATCTGGATCTCTCAACCACTCTACCTTAAAATTGCTATGCGTACCACTTAATTTTTTTTCTTTGGGCTTGCTTTATTAGTATCTCTCTCTGCCACTTGAACTCAATGCACCTAGTTAATATTTACAGCTTACATATTGTCGGTTGCTTGTTCATCAGTTATGCTGAAGATAAGGTACCCGGTCCTTTATGCAACAAGATAAAGAAAATGAACCTAGAAATAAGAAATGTAATAAATCATGCCTTTCTTAAATCACCGCTACGCAGTTAAATCCTAAAAGAGCAGATCTTCAGAAGAAAAAACCAGAAAGGCATTGAAAACCCAGATCTGGGGAAAAAAACAAATTTGGCGCCATTGCCTAAATCATTTTGAAAGCACCAAAAAGGTAACGCAACTTATAGAACAGGTTAATGTGATGTGGTAATATTTTTTTTAATTGCCAGTCATAACAATACCATCAACAATATCTGGTTCTGGAAATTGTTGCAATTGCGCAGCATTGGTTGAATGGTCCCATAATGTTGCAAATAACTATAAAATACTTTAATTTTCAAATCACAATAGTATAAGATAAAAGTATTCAATTGAAAACTTTCGCTCAGTTGCTGATGGAAAATTTAGCAAAATAGTGACTTCTTGGACTGAAAAATTTCTATATATATATAATCAGGGGCTGCTTTTAGGGGAGGCGAAAGAGGCGGTCATTTCGGGCCTTCCTTTTGAGAATTTCGCATTGTTTTGGTAAAATGTTTATTCAATCTAGAGGGACATTCAATAAGCTCTGAAGCAAGTCATGTGTTTGTCAAAATAAAACAAAATTTTTGTGCAAATGTGCCAAAAGGGGACCCTTAATGTGTATACAAAGAACAATTTAGAATAAAATGACTTCAAACAATTTATAGTTCGAAATGGGCCTTCACGCAGAAGCAAATTCCCAGATAAAATGACAAATTAAATTTGCTTTCAGCGAATAAAGTTTTTGTATAGCATGTGTAAAATATAGGGCCCCTTTCTGAGAGTTTTCCTCGGGCACCTAAATTTTAATATCCACCCCTTCATATTTTAAAGAAAAATTTGGCACAAATGACCGCGGGGCCCCCAAAAGCGCGGGGCCCGTAGCAATTGCTACATTTGCTACTATTGTTGATCCAGAACTGGCTTAGGTAACCTGTGTTCAAGAGCGGTTTACAATCAAGGGCAGCTTACATTAATTTTGACACCATTTCGTGCGGCTTACAATCAAAGGCGGATAATAATCGAGTCAATACGGCAGGCACATAATCGACTACTGGAAAAACCAAACGAGAACGTTGCGAATCAGCAAAAACATAAATTTTACAAACGATGGCGTCATAAAATACGTCATAGGGGCCCTCCAGCGAAAATTGCCCCGGGCCCCCCTACCCTTTAATCCGGCTCTGGTCCCCAGCATTTTATAGGAAATTTCGATGTATTTTCCTACTCGTTGTCCAAGTGTGGAATTTCTTGCCGTTCTTGCGCTATTTTTGCACCAGATGAAGTCCGTGGGCTGAAGCTTAACAGAATTGTAAAGACCCCATTGCAAAAGTACACGTATTTAACAGGGAAGAACGGGTATTTGACAAAACATCTGTCAAAGCAATTTCTTGCCCAGGGTTCGGGAAAGAGCGGTGATGCGATGCACTCGTACTGAGGTAAAGAAAAAGATGCAGAACGACTACAGAACAATTGCTAACAGTTTGTGGATAGCTAAAAGACAGTTTTACTAAAGGTCAATCTAGTCTTCATAGTAGGCCCAGTGGGGTAGGCTACTAAACTGCTGTGCTATTTAGGCCGACATGACCCGGCCTACCTGATCAGCTACTGTTGGCTGAAGTTTTGTCGCAAGCAAGTTGTGATTTGTGCGACCTAATCTACCATCTACTGTAGGCCATTTTAGGTGTTGGGCAAGGTCATCCTAAATGAGTGTATTTTTTGCAGTGGGCTATTTGAAACTATAATTGAAAGCAAGCTGGGTAACTTTCAACGAACAGTTGGTAAGTCTTTTTCAGGCAAAACCACTGTCAGATAAATTATCAGTTATGGAGTACAAGAATGATAAAATAAAGGATAGCAATTCGCAAACATCACACATTCTGTAAAGTGATGATGTTTTGCTGTCTTGCAAAAGTCAATTAGTAAAGGCTATTGTTGTTTATTCCCCTGCTAGTGATTTTGTCATGGGATTGTGTGTGACATTAATTGTACCTATTGTCCATGCTGCTTTAATTTTTTGATACTTAGCCACTCTAGAAATGAAGCAAGTGCTTTTTAACCCTAGGACTACCAAGATTTTTTTCTTCAAGAATTACCAATAGGGTCAATTGACCCATGCATTGAATATGACTGGGTTTTTCGCACACAGCGCACTAGTTATCGCATCTCTTTCCTGCAAATGAATTTTGAAGTGTGACTTTTGTCTGTGTTGACGTCACAATGAGTTCGCTGGTCGTTTTGCGCATGTGCAGTGGCAATGCTCTTGTTTGATTTCACCGCCTGGTGAAATTATGGATGCAAACTGCTCAAACGTTATGCTGCGGCAGGGGCCGAGTTTGCTAGAAAGGTTTGGGGGAACAAACGTTGTGTGGTATGCATGTTAGTGTGCATATCATACAAATATAGTACTCTTGGTTGCGCTTCGATGACGTCACCATGTTCACTCAACCGTAGTACGACCTTATTGTAAAATTGGCAAATTATGGAGATGATATATTTTGACCCCACTGACCCACTGGGTACGTCCCAGTTGCAGGGAGTGCCGTGCTAGTACCTAACAATGATAACTAGGTATTTGGTGTGCGCCTTTATCAAGTAGGATACACAAAATTTTAGTATTAGCGCTTGAAGTGTTCTTGAAAAAGTAGATAAAACAAACAAGACACTTCAATTATTTTTCAGTAAAACAAAAATTACAATAAAAAGTAGAATTTGTGAACATATATCTCTGAGATTCAAATATTTGGCAGCAACATAATGCAATTCCAGTTAACAAATATGTCTCTGGTACATTTGATTGACTGGCACAATGACCAAAAATACGCCTAAATCATACCGTTGTTTGTCATGTACAATCGGGATAGTATTCAAATTTTGCCAAACATACGGCACCTTGCATCAATAGACTTAAAAACTCTCTGGCAAAATCGTGGCAGTGACATTTATACAACTATATTGATACCACAAAACATTCTGGGTGACAAAAGATTTTGTTTCCACCTATGTCCAAAAGTTAGGGTATACGGGTCCCCCATTGCGGAGTACTTACCGTCATTTGGCTTGTGAATACCAAATAGTACGTGAAGACAAGGAGGTTATCATGGAATACATGAAGCAAGAATTCATGTTTGTGGATCACCTTGTTCAAGAAGCTTGTCGAAAACATCCAGCAACTTACCACAAGACGAAGTATGCAAGTATGTGGAATCTCTCATAGTTGAGCGCTCGATAGTGGCCTTCTAGCTGTTTTTCACAGGCATCCTATAGCTGTTTATCTCAAATGCAGGTTTGCGTTTTTTGTAATAATGTTTGGCCAAAGGTCTGCTCTAGTTTTTTCTAATAATAGATGTTGTTATCAAACTGGCAAAAAACCTGTGCACACCAGAGAAAAAATGTAAGGCATGTAGAGACCCCATGTATTGCATTCGAAACGCATTCAAGGAGCTGCTGAGGCATGTCACTCCATTCAAACTTCGAGACCGAGACTCGAGACTTGAAATTTGAGACGTAGACTTGAGACTTCAAAATTTTTGGATTTTGCCGAATATTTTTTAAAAATGTCGTCATCACTTCTAAGTTGAATTTTTTCAAATTTCTGGCATTTTTCCAACCTGCTTTGGTTGTTTCTTATCTGCAAATATGACGAACAAAAATCAATGTATTGCACACATTTTACTAAACCATTTCTTTACGTTTACAATATTCAGTCTCAAGACCTGTAGCCTTCGAGACCGAGACGAGAGCTGAAACCTTATTCGAGACCAAGACAGAGACCGAGACTCGCAAAATGGGTCTCGAGATTCGTCTCGAGACAGAGACGAAGTCTCAGAGACTCGCAAAAATGGGTCTCGAAAGTCGTGACTCGTCTTGAGACAGAGACCAAGTCGCGAGACTCCATCACTGATTTGAATCTTGATATTTCTACTTGTCGCCTCCTTTATCGTGATTAACACTTTGTGGCAAATAGCCTAAATTTGATGGGTGGAAAGGTCGGCACTTTTGTGGTCGGCCACGGGCGGCGCTTAGCCCGCTACGCCACTGCACACAGGCCAATACGCTGGTGTTGCGATTAGAAAGCCCGATCGGCGTGTGCGCAAAGCTTCGCACTGTGGCAGCAAGCAACAATAGGGATCACTCCCCACATATGATAGTCGGCATGTTCCATTGTTCACACATTAGTATTGGCAGAGCTTCCACTTCACGATCACTCTATTATTGCTTGTTCATGCCACACATGTATGGTGTTGTTCTTCATGCACATTCCATTCGTGGTGAAACGCGCATTCAGCGCAACGCCAACCGAGAGGATGCAAAAACATCCCCTCCTTTTTACAACGAACTGCACCAATCACATGTTCTTTTTGTGAAGGCTGCACCTGCCACAACCTTCTTATCCTGGTCACAGCACCATTTTGTTGCAATCGGAAAGCCTGAGCGGCAAGTGCGCAAAGCTTCGCACTGTGGCAGTAAGCAAAAATAGAGATCACGCACTGCGATCACTCTCGGTGTACGCTAGTCAGCATGTTCAATATTGCACACGTTAATATCGGCAGAACTTCTATGCCACGATCACTCTATTATTGCATGTTCTTGCCACATATATATGGTGTTGTTTTCGTGCACATTCCGTTTGTAGTGAACAGCCCATTCAGCGCAACGCCCACCAAAACGTTGCAAGACTCGCAGCGTTTCCTCCGACCACAGCCAGGGACAGGTTCTGGTGGAGCCACTGTTGCTCCCTTGGTTCACCAGACCAATTAGCAAGTTTCTTTGCTAGGTCACTTAGAGAAGGGCGGTGGACTTGCCGTATACACCAGTGGTCTGAATTGCAACTGGTTGAAATTGATAATTGCTTTGGAGGTCTTGGGATTTTTGGCATTTTCCAACTTCAGCCTATGTTGCTGCTATCTATATTGACAGAAATGAAATCTTTGATTTGTAAGACCTAATGAATACGATACAAGCAGTTTACGGTTAATTTAATGAAGTTCAGCAATTTGTGGCATTTAAACATAGGCGATATAAATCTGCGTACATTATTATCCTAAAAACGTATCATAAATCACGAAGATGATTACAAACCACAGGCCCGCGAGGTTCCAGTGAAAGAATATGATAATCTGATATCATGTATTTTCAAGTACTACCGCTCCCAGGTCGATTTTCATAATCAGTGGGATAGATTAGTTGCGGGACATTTGTCCGTTCTATGGATAATTAACTAGATATTTGAATACTGTATTTATCCATCCAATTGCGATGGTGTTACCCAAATAGTGCCCGTATGACACGATTTCCATGCACTGCTGTTTCTGTTGTGGCGTTCATTCAAGCATGACATGTAGACGCTGACCTTTTAATGACAACATCTTATTTACTTGAGCAAAGCATTTGCGGTCCAGTAGTGGTGTGCCCGTTTGCAAATGCTTTTGATAGTGACGTTGTTAAAGAAGTGGACAGTGTCAGATGCGATAAATGTTTCTGTAGGTCAATGCAGTATGACTTTTAAGGTGCAGTTCGTGGGTTTTATTTTTGTGTCTGGATTCGGTGTGGAACGGTGGAAATGCGGCAACACCTTCCGACCTTGGTCGGGGTAGCCAATGGTTGAGCTCTGCAAGCAATAAAATACATTTACTTGCTGGAAAAATGTCATGGTCTTTGATGTTCAAGTTCGATTTGAAAGATTATTTAGCCGAATACTAATCTCCACATGTCAAGTTTTCATTTATTTTGTTCTACATGATAGATCTGCGGTTTCACTCTTGTACTGTAGGCTAGTAGAAATGTTATATTCATTGTTATGCTAGATTTAATTGTCCAAAAAGAAGAGTATGCTTTTTTCAAAGAATGTGCTGTACCTATGCAGCATTGTCCAGCACATTCTTTGAAAAAAGCATATTTTTCTTCTTGGACAATTTGAAATTTATAGAAGCATATGATTGATATGATTGTATCATCATGCTGCTGCATATCCTAAACTGCATTACCTTACAGGCCTATGCGCATCCTACAGGATGCAGCATGCTGAATATCCTACAGGGCAATGTGCTTAGCTCAGAATCAACATGCATTGTGCATTAATTGAGGAATTTGAAATGACAACTGTGCAAAAAAGTTGTTGAGCTGGTCACACTAGGCCTATCTATGGCATGAAGAATTTATACATGAAGTGAACTGTTAATGTTTATTAAGTAGTAGATGCTGACACAAGTAAAAATCAAACATAATTTGTGCCTTGTAATCAGGGTTGCGGAAGAGTCGAAGATTTTTTGGTGGAGCCAGAGTCTGCATCCTAACAACACTAGGAATAGGATTTGGACTTTTTTGTCTGACTCTGATTCCTGAAGTCCAAATTAGATCATTTTTTACATCACACTCCTAAGTTGGGTATTCCTCTGGAAATGGTTAAATTTCTTCTGAAATTTTTTTCAAACAGAGAATTCTTGCTGTGTAGCACGATTTCCGCTGAGTGTTCATTGCTACAAAATTGTTGACAGCCAAACTTCATTCACTTTATGTTAACTTAAGGAGTCAGGAGTCGGAAATTTTGAAAAAGTTATTTTACCTCAGACTGCGCAACCCTGCTTGTAATTTGATGGCATCTCCTTTGAACTACAATTTCAAATTTTAGCAAAGTTAGTTTGTCTTTTTTTATTCCAATTACCAGTGTTGTGTAAGCTTTTTGGGAGTTATCACTGTGAGATTCACATTGGATCATGATTTAGACATTGACTGGATTGGCGATTTAAATATATTTTTAGCCTAATATGAGTCATGTTGGGAATAATAATATGTAGTTACCCTATTTAGCTAGTTTACCATTAAAAATATTTTGCTTGAGTGTTTCTACCATTTAGTGTTAGGTTAGAATAACCACAATCCTAAGTGGAATTAAGAATTTCTACACATACAATGTGTTCCACAAAATTATCTTATATCATATGCAGTTATTATGTGCCGATTTTTAATTAGCACTGTTATTTTCTTTCATTCAGAACTCTGAAAGTGGCACTTAGATGTAAATGATTTTTGTTGTCATGTTCCAGTTTTCTGCTTGTAACGTCACATGCGAGTACTAAGTGAAAAAAACTTCAATTCCAGTGGAGACCACAATGAATTTTTATAAGAATTTTTTAACCTAACTTTAAAAGTCATTGTTTTATGCAAATTAGTTTTTGGTTAGGCAGTTGTTTTTGATAGTTTATTTGAATTAATAGTAAGACAATTTGTAATGTTTAGCTTAACCACAAATTTTTCAATTTGCGTTATGCTTTTCAAAAAATATCTTTTAGTTATATTTCAAGTAATTGACTATTGCTAGTTTGGAATCAGTATATGGGAAAGCTGACCATTAGTGTTATTTTCAAACTGTCACATAAAAAATTTAGTTTTCATTTAAATTTTAAAATATGCAAATCATTGGCACTTTTCTGTTTTCATAATAATTTCACTTAAAATTATATGTGAAAGTTTTTTTGTGTATGTGTTCATGTTTTTATATTCTGTGTAATGCGTTATGATTAACCATTTTGTGCTCTTGTTTTATTCAATGTCCCTGCTGATACAGACCAAAAATCTGCAGCAAATACATAAATATCAAATAAAAATTCATTATAAATTTCAATAATTATTTTAAAGATTTGTATTTATACCTTCGCTTTAGCTGCATGCCAAATAAAGAAGCTTTATAGGACATGGTATGTTTTTGCATCACTCTACAATACTTCCATAGTGTTTTTTCCTTATGTACATTATCTTTTGTTTTTTTTCTGGACTTAGATGCACGCTGTTTGCTTCTTTTGAATAGTTGCATAAGTTGTTTGTTTTATATCAACTATATGTTCTCTTATTATGTTTATCAAAAATTTTATAGATATGTATTTTCTTAAATTCTGTATTGTTTTCATGCCTGCATGATTAAGGTTTAAATCTTTGCTTTCCTTTCAATAACGAAAGACATGCCTATATTTCTACCTTAAGCTCTTTTATATCAGTGGTTCTGTTCAATTTTGCTTGGTATTAGTATTTAGATTATTGATATCAAAACATGTATTTTTCTAAAAATAAACTGATAGCATTGTGCTTCTTGAAAATCCATAAAATTTTGAAAAAATTATTGAAGCTCCATAACTAAATTGCAGGTTTTCTCTACGATAGTGCTAATCCTATATATATATTTTTTAGATGAAAAAGTTGTTTTTCAATATTAGGAAAGTTGTTTTATATAATATTTGCAAACTTGTTTCTTTTGCATATTTTCGTATTAATGCAATTAATGACTAAACCTTAAGCATTCATTGAGTTCTTGTAGAAAAAATCTACCTTCAGCAAACTTCCCACTATTAGATCCTGTGATAAGTGATACCATAGATTAACATTTTTAGGGAATAAATTTGTATATGGCTTCTGGAAGTTAAAGACCGACAAGTAGAATGGAAATAGCTGAAAAGAATGTGGAAAGCCATTCTAACAACTCTAATGGAAATGACTTTGGTCAAATAACGGAAGCTATATCAAACCTCCATCTTGGACATGAAGATGATGCAGATCTAGCAACTGGTAGAATCATAGAGAATGACACCAAAGTGCAGGTCAGCTGATTATTATATTATATGATCCAAAGGCGTGTTGTTGAAAATAGTTTTCCAATATTTTTGATCAGTTTTTAAAAATACTTCTAAAAACACCTTTAATGCAACAGCATGTCTCTTGCATTTCCATGAGGTTTTGTTCAGTGCATGATTCAGTGCATGGTGTATTAATTTTTGTTACAAAGTGGAAGTGAAAATATTTCTGAAATTGAAAATATGTTCAAGTGTCCATATGCTATTCTGCAGATTGGACTGTGGATATAATTCACGGTAACCAGTCGATTTTTTGTAACGGCCAACAACATTATAAAAATATTAAAGAAATTTTGCCAAACAAGAAAAAATATATTTTCTGTTTGAACTACTGTTTTTTAGGCACCAACCTCTTTTGTTCATTTATGTTATCCTTTTCTGGATAGTGTAAAACCATTGACATGGTTACAACTACAAATCCTTCAATATGAAAGTATATTGTTGCAACCTCTCCATTGGCATTGCGTTGAATGCGCGGTTCACCATGAACGGAATGTGAGCGAAGAACAACACCCATGTATAAGTGGTGCAAACAAGCAATAATAGAGTGATCTCTATTGTTGCTTGCTGCCATAGTGCGAAGCTTTGCGCACATGCTGCTTGGGCTTTCTGATCACAACAATATCAGCTGTTATGTGATGGGCGAATACAATCATTTAGATTTTTCCAGCTTAATTGCTTTTGATTATTTGAAGTTTTGTGAAGAATCTCACAAAGTACACTTTTGTAAGTCTCAATCCAAACATTCCATTAATATTCCTTTATCAGGATGTTGGGGAAATTTTTGTTTCATGTAGTTTTGTTCCAGTGTAGATTGCTGAATTTAGCTTTATTGCGTTGGCACTAGCCAGCAGTATTTCAAATATTTGGTGCTGTTAAGTTTGAAGCATTTGAGGCTTTTAAATAAAATCAGGATTTACATTTCATTATCAGAATGATTAAGAGTGGAGTGTGTTATGGTGATGATTTGTTTGAACATTAACAACAAGATTTGCAGAACATTAGTGAGCGTTGGTGAAACAAACTGCCTGTTTTCTATTTTATATCAACAGACCTAGACTTTGATCCTTGAGGCATTGCCATTGTTGTTCTCAATATAAATATATGTGCGACTGATTTGGAGAGTTGCACCACAATTTCTAATTCTGTAGGAGGGAGTGCCAAGTATCAAGGAGCTTTTCATTTTTGAAAGTGGCTCTTCCAGGGGACGTTTTTTACAAGAACACTATGATTGTAAACATTTTGCATAAAATTGCTTATTAGCTTGTTTTGTTCTAGATTAATTCATTGGATACCACTGCACCATCCCTGGGCTCCACCATTGGCAATTTAAATTTGCCACATCTTCCAAGTTCAGAGGCACAACCAACCACAAGCTCATCTACCTCAGTGGCTCCAGCACCCTCAAGTTTTACTGGAAGAGCTGGCCTCCAGTTGTCGCTGACTGATTTAGAGATTTTGTCAACCATTGGTCAGTTAGCACTTTAAAAGTTCAAAAATGTTCTCGTTTATTGGGTTGTATAATATATGAATGTTATATAATGCTGACTTGGCCACATATTTTGCATGTTTGTTTCACTCAGGGATCTTGCAAATGTTGTGTTACAATGGCACTGCTTGTCTAGAAGGTCAAGCAACAAGCAATCAGGAAATGCAAATGTTTTTCTTACCAGAAAACAGGAATCAGGAAAACAGTGCAATCCTTGTCTTGTTTCATACCACAAACTAATTACAGATCCTAACAAGTACAACTTAGCAAGTTAGCATTATATCTTGACCACAGTAAACCACAGCTTATTTAGTATGCATCAAAGTTTGGACAATTCATTTGTTAATGGTGAAAGCAAAGTGGAGTCAATCCAACTAATTAGAAATCAATTTAGTGCTTTGCTTTGGCCCTGGTTTGATGTAACTTTTTCAGATGTATCATCCATGCTTCAGCTAATTCATCCCTCTATATTTGGTACAAATCTACATTTTTGTGCGGTTTTCAGGTACAGGAACATTTGGCCGTGTTGTACTTGTAAAAGAGCGACGCCTGAAAGAATATTTTGCATTGAAAGTGATGAAGATATGCGACATCATCAAGCTGAAGCAAATACAGCACGTGAAAAATGAAAAAATTATTCTGTCCCAAATTCAGCATCCATTCATTGTGCAACTGTGAGTACTTCTTCAGCTTCAGTGTTGAAATCTTGTGCGCACAGGCACGCCTTTTGCTCATTGACAAGTTGCATGCAAATCACACTGGGTTTTGTCCGACGGTCGTGGTGTGCACAACACAATGCCTGAAACTAACATTATTCTATGTTCGTATTTTGTAGATTTTGGTCTCACCACGATGACGCATTTCTCTACATGTTACTTGAATTTGCATGTGGTGGCGAGTTATTTTCTTACTTACGCAACGCAGGTGCGGTTCTTGTACTGTTCTTGACTATTGTTTTTTGTTGTATATTTCTTCAGGAATGCCTTGAGAGTATTTTGCAAAATGCACTCAAGACAGACGAAAAGCATTTTTGCATGTTTCAAGTATCGCAAACTGTGCTGTTATACCACGTGTAATTACTGAAATTTTTTCACAAGCTGGTTACATGCGTTTGAAAAGTTTCGTCTACATGTTCTACTTGCACTTTCACGCTTTGTCGTCTTTCAATTAATCACCTTTACGGCAACTTCGTGCAACTTCAAATGTGTGGGTCGTTCTGACACAAGGTTTTGGAAAAAGTAGGTGATTTTGGCAAGAACAGCAGTCAGAATCACTTGCTTGTGTTTCCGTGCCTTGTAATTAATAATCCGCCTGCAATTGCATTGCTTTTAAAATTTACAACGAGTTTTTTGTTGCCGCGTTTGTTCCATCTATCCGAAGCACTTGTGTCGAGTGATGTCACCCTTAGCTTTCGTCTCGTCTGTTCGAGAAACAACAGGGGACCTACACTAAGTGACCTCAAAGGCATAATAAACTAGGCAATCCCTAGTTTAGAGAACAAGAGCAGCCTTTGTAATTTATACAGTGACTTTTTAAAACAAGCTTTCGCCTTGTTTATTTTTTAACCACATATGCACGTTGTTTTTTTGCAAATGCGTTTGGGTCGATTTCCGTAATAAACTGAAGCAGGCAAACCTAAAGAGAAGGTTTTGACCTTTACCAGGCGCATTCTTTGTAGACTCGAAACGTAACTTGCCAAAGGTTTCTTCGTGCTAAGTCGTCCGGGCTCGTTGCGCAGGTCGCTTCAACAACGCCACGTCTCTATTTTTCGCGTCGGAAATCGTCCTGGCGCTCGAGTACCTGCACGGCTTGCACATCGTCTACCGCGACCTCAAGCCTGAAAATATCCTGCTGGACAGAGACGGGCACACGAAACTTACAGACTTCGGCTTCGCCAAAAAGGTTGAAGACCGGTGAGTGGCTGTGAGAGTGCTGGGCGTCCGCGCGGGGTTGACAAATGTGGAGGACCAGGCTGGACAGTGTCCCAGCGTCGTATAATCCTACCCGCAACGTCTTTCTCTTCTCCGAACGAAAGACTTTACCGATTGCAGATAAATGTCTCTACAATATGTTAAGATCAGGGCAAAGCAAAAGAGGATGTATATTTGCTGAAAACAGCATCAGAGCTCGAACTAATCCGCAGGGGTTTTCTCGCACCCTCCCGCGTTTTGTTAAGAAATGCGGACCTTGCTACAGCCAGACTGCTTTTATCGACTGTATAAATGTGCTTGTACGTACTTTTTTTATAGCAAATAAGTTTCACTGCAACTTTGACCCCAAGTGGCTGATTCTTCCGACCGCCACTACCGGTCTGGGGCCACCGAGATAAGCCGCCCCATTGTCGTGACTGTCCGCACATTGTATGCTGTTTTTATTGCCGTTATGCAGCCGGCACTGTTGACTCAAGCATTGTGACAGTGAGTGCTGCAAGCCGCGCGAACCTGATTGTCCACATGAAAGGATACGATCTCGTTATTCGCCCTACTGGAAGGCGATGGAAACCGACCCCTATAGAATCAAGCACAATGCCGCCGCGGTTGTTTTTGCGGATAGTTCCGAAACCAGCCCCGGACGCTTTCAAACGGAGGCTGACGCAATCAAAACAAGGTTGACAATGACGCGTCGCTCGGAGAATGACGTTCGTTTAACAGCGGCCTGTCTGTGGCGAGGTCACAGCGGAGCGACGCGCTTGCGGATCCTGCGCCGCGCTTAAGTTAATTTACCGAGCCAACTTGACGAAGCAAATCGCATTTTTGCCGCGTTAGACCTGCTCTCTTGTGATTTGCGGTCTGGAGACGAAAGGCCGTCCAGGTAATACGATTGGACGGGTGCAATTTTGAGCGCTGACGAAACGGCGTTTGCCGTAGACTTGTTTACCCTGAAGCATTTGTAGTCAATTGCTGCGTGGGTCTTGGTATTTTTTTGATTTTTTAGATTATCTCTGTGATCGGACTGCCAGTTCGATATTTCTGCCGCGGGGAGTTAGCCGTATTTGAAAACCCGCTATTTCTAAATAAGCACAACCTGTAACGAACGGATGCGAACTCGGATAATAAGCGGATCCGGATCTATGCTCAGCTTCTTCGATTCGAAATCAAATCGAATTTTAGCGAATGGGCATCGGTTTGAATTGTCAAAGCTACCCTTTTTGTTGAAATTGCATGCGGATTTCTTTCGAGCTGATCTGGGTCCTTGCCACTGTCACGCTCGAGTTCTTGACAGGTGGCTGGAGCGTGCACGTTTGTTTGGTCTCGTGCCGCTTGTTCGATATGTTGCCTTCAGTACTTTTGCTTGGGTCCTTGTCTAGCACGTAGAACCAAAACTCAAATCAAACTACGGATCTCTCGTAGGTACGAGATCAGCGTAATAACAATCCCCAAGTCTAAGGAGAGCTCAGCCTATGCAAGGAAACTTTAATCAGTGAGGAAAAATTTAAACGTGCGATATCTTTTAAGGCAATCAACTTTTTTTCTGTGATTTTAGTTGTTAAACTAGATTTGCAGTGCCAATGACGTTCTTGGTAACTATATGTGGGATTAGCATTTTACAAATTGGAATAAACATGTGTTATTGTCTGCCCTTAAAATTAATGCCTAGCTCTCGCATAAACTCGTCATGGAATTACCACATGGGCTGGTCAGACTGTTATATCATTATTTATGCAAGAATCACCCAGACTTTTTTAATTTGATCACTCTCTGTAAAAGAAGTGCTGTTAAATGAAATTTTGTCTCTAACGTACCCATCCTAGTGCCATCAAGTTTCTCTACGTTTTAGCGCGGAACTTATTCGTGGGGCAGCAATTATATAAATCAGTGTTTCACTTAGCTCGACCTGTTTACGCAGAACTTGGACACTATGTGGCACACCTGAGTACCTTGCGCCGGAAGTGATTCAGAGCAAAGGTCACGGGAAGTCCGTCGATTGGTGGGCGCTCGGCATACTTATCTACGAGATGTTAGCTGGGTACGTGTGCTATGCCGGTTAAGAATATCGTCCGATATTCTGTTTGCTGTAACAGCTTTTCTCGAATCGGATAACTTCGGACGTGTAAGTGTTTGTTCGGCTATCTTCGGACGTGTAAGTATTTGTTCGGCAAAAATCGGACGTGTCGGCTATGTTCGGATGGCTAATTTTTTTGTCAGGTTTGTTGGCGTCGCGCGTTGCTGCATAACTCCAGTCATTTTCGAAGTTGAATATACGGGCCCAACGGCGACAAATGCTCACAGCATCGCGATAGAACGACCTCAAGAAGAATAAGTGGGTTGGCGCCGGCGCAACACTTCTAACTGCCACCTTACAAACCATAGGGATTGAATGTCCGTCAGTGTGGTCCTGAAATTACTTCGTCGACATACTTATTTAAACGAGTGAGGGTTTTGTTATTCGTACAACAACAGCCGTTAGCGGTGCCATATTTGGCCGAATCACTTACAGATCGTTTTTACAAGCTAGTCGTCTCCGGCGCGATCACGTGTTTTATTGCAAATCCCACTTATCTGAGGAACGTGATCGACTCATTGACCCTTTGTCCTACCCGTTCAGCATTCTGCCTCCTTAAAGCTCACTCTTAGTACGGGATCAAGCTGTGGAGCTGTTGCAACCTCTCCGTTGGCGTTGCGTGGAATGTGTAATTCACCACGAACGGGATGTGCGCAAAGAACAACACCACATATATGTGGCGCGAACAAGCATTAATGGAGTGATCATGGCATGTGAACTCTATTGTTGCTTGCTGCCACAGCGCGGAGCTTTGCGCACATGCCGCCTTTCCGATCGCAACAGTACTACGGATCAAGCTGCGGTAGCGGAGAATTGCTACGTTTGGCGTAAAAACGGACCGCGAAGAAACAAACGTTTCAACGTTTTCTTTGATTCCTCAAACGTGTTTTCATTTACGCGAAACACCGTGGCTGTTATGTATATGAGGGACGAGTGAATGTTCGAGGTCGGTATTTGGTTTGTGGAACGATTATCTCGTTTGCAAAAAAATTCTTAGCTTTCAGATCAGGGGCGATTGCTTCCGACTTCATGCGCTTTGGACCAAGTAAGCGCTCTCCATAAGTGGGGGTAAGCAAGGAATCGATCACCAAAGTTTCTTAAATAGGAAATCGATTTCACGTAACACTACGCGTCCTCATGGCTGCGAGCAAAGCTTACGGGTGAAAAGTTGAAAAGTTAAAGTAAGAGCAGAGAAAGCAAACAAACTCAGGACTAAAATGAATGAACCAGAACGTAAGCTGCGACAATTAAAACTGGAAAATGCGTCTTTCCCAAATAATTAATTTCACTGGAACATCGAAACTAACTAACGTCTGACGCCAATGCTTGAGCAGCTCAACAGACCTACCTATGCCTGAAACAACACGACTAAACGTTGGTAAAATGCGTGAGTTTGCATTCGTTACGATGGCAACCAATCTGTAGAGTGGGCCTTTGAAATCTGTGATGGGAGTAAGCAACACTTTAGGCCAAGTAGATTCGTACCCAAGACAAAATACGAGGTATACGTTCCGAATTACAGCGAACGTTTCGCTCCACCTACTGTGTGCATTTTTTGACTGCTTTCCTTTTATGAATAATCACAGGTTTCCACCATTTTGGGACGAGAGCCCGTTCGGGATTTATCAAAAGATTCTTGTTGGAAAAATCAATTTTCCGAAAAACATGGACAAATCAGCGCAGTAAGTACCATACAAGGTTTGAAGATTGAGCGTGGTGATGTTAACAAAAGCCTAGTAAGTAAATTTTTAAATCGCGCTTTCGTATCCCAGACGTTAGACTAACATTACCTTTCCTGGGAATAATCGCGCTCGCACCTCAAAAGATGTGAGATGTCGTTGCAAGAAGTCCATAAAGTCCTTCTCGACATGTGTTTATTTTCTATTTTGTTTCTGTAGTTGCTTCATTATGTATTGAACACAGAAAATATATAGTTGTGCCGAAAATGGGAAAGGGTTGCATTTTTATGCTCAGCCACGCAATTTACACTTCAGATGTGCCTCTTTGCTTACGTTTGTCTTTGTGCTTATCATGTTTGATGATCTGTTTGACAGTAATGTGGGTTTTGGCGTTGCACTCTTTACAAGAAAGCACGCAACTTGTTTTTATTTCAAATTTTGAAAACTACCCAAAGCAATTAAAAAAGTCCCCAACTAAAATCTTTACTATACGCGAAGTACAAACCAAACAGAAACTGCAACGGAGTACTTCTGTATCAGCTTAATTTTCAAAACTTCTGTATCAGCTTAATTAAAAAAACAAAAAAAAAAACACGATTTGTAAGCGGTAATATGTGCCGGTGAACGGATGTAAATGTTTTAAATCAGAGCGTTTGCACTAGTCGTCTTCTTCACCACTATTTTGATCGATTTAAATCGATGGCCCTGTTGTAGGACAGAGCCAATATCGAAGCAAATCTAATTTTAAGAACGATTTGTCAGCGGTCGAAAAAATGAAACTTCGTTTTGAAAAAAACGGTTGGAAAAAAAGACAGGGAAGCAAGTGTCAGAGAACAAAACAAAGTTGATGTTGGTGCGACGCGATTTTGTTAATTTTAGAACATGTTTCGTGTTTGTATTATGAGTTTTATCCTTGCAGGTATTTTGTTTCCCTCGACATGCCAGTGCAATTTATTGTTTGCCTGTCTCTACCCGCGCAATTTTGGGTTTGATTGCTTTGCTATGCCTGAAATAATTTGTCTTATTGAAATTGAAAAAGCCTTTAAGCGGTAGTTGAAATAATGCCCAATGATCAAATTTTTTGATTGAACTTTAACATTTACAGAGCATTCTCACAAGAATTAACGATTTTTAATACAATCAAAACCTCCCATGACTACACAATTGTTTACTCTGTTTTTTTCTTCGCTGAGGCATTTTGGTCATTTGTCCCATAATTGTATCAAAACTCGCCGAACAGTATTCATTCGCTGATAGTCTACATTTGCGGACATTATGACCGAATTGACTTAATTTCTTTTCGGCCATTAAAAACAAAATTCGGTCCGTGACCGCAAAAAACATTTGACACTTGAACTGGACATTGAGAAACAGTGTTTGTAGAACTGGTTGGTTGTGTAGGTTTTGTGCCCTTCAGTGTTTTCCTAACTATTTCAAGATTAACTAACAACAGTGGTAGACCTGCTTGGAACGTTTTATCATTGGTTTACGTGCGTAGCGGTTTTTCACTATCCTACTAAAAATTGCAAACCAAATATCCCCCTAGCCGCTCCCCTGTTTGTTGCATGCATCAAGACCCTGATCTAAAAAACTGACGTGGTTGATCGTTCCATCAAATATGCGCTTTGTCCAATGAGCACACAGCGCAAGCAGAGCTCAGCAGGTGACAAGAAAATTAGGTGGTTAAGTGGGTGAAAACAAAAGCAACCGTAACACCATAGCGAAGATAAGAAAAGTGGCAAACACGCATGGGCGTCGGAAGGGTGGGGGAGGGATAATGGAATTTTTCAGGGAGGGGCAAAAATAGTGAAATTTCACCCACTCGTAACTGAGAGAACAACCTTTTTGCTTAAATTTTAATTGGGGAATGTCAAATTTCAAAATTTCCCCCTATTCCAATGCCCGTGCAAACACGCTTTCCTGCGAAAAAGCAAAAAAATTTTCAAACACTGTTGATTTTGGTAGGACTAAATTATGATGGTTAAGACTAGGCTAAAAGGTTGGCTGTTCTCTTATGTGAGCTGCAACTCTTAAATTTTGAAGCTTAAAATGTCAAGCAGTTACCACAGACACGAGCAACCAAAATCAAAAAGCAAAACCTACTGCTCAGTTGATAGATCTTACCGGCATAGATGCAGGGGACCAACAATTCTGACTGGGGCTACAGCGTTTTGCCCCAAAACTATGCTGATGCCCAGAAAATACCTGATCAAAATTTTTATAATGTAACTTTAATAAAAAGTCACATCTGATACTATTTTCACTCTAATTAATACCGGAAAACAGGGTAGAATGACAAAACAATTCGGAAAAAAATACAATTTCGATACAAAAATATTGTTAGCATCATGTTGGAAATGATTTTTGTCCGTAAGCAAAATAGTTTGGGAGGTTGCATGCAGCACTTCCTCAAGTCCCGCCTCCCACGCCTGCGCATACCGGAACCTGTGATCTTCCTATAGGCCCGCTCTATCTCCTTTAACAATCAATTCAGTTCTTCTCTTTGTATTGACCATAAATGGAACAGTTGCTTTATCTTAAAACAGCATCTTCTTACTCTCCAAACAGTGTCTGCCACTCATACAACAAACCAACAGACCAGGCCAGATATCCATGGAAACAACAGACCAGGCCAGATATCCATGGAAACTTTGCGAAACGCTTCCTCCTAACCAATTGAAGCTGAAACGAAACTTTTCGAGAAGGTTGCCTGAAATTCAAAAAATTACTTTTCGAGGCTTCCCGAATCTCATCCGGTTCGGCAAACCTTGGTTTTGGATTTTATATTCATAACCATCACATATATATTCATAACCATCTCAAGTATATTCATAACCATCACGGATATATCAATAAGCATCAAAAATATATTCATGACCATCACAAATATATTTAAATTATAACCATCACAAATACATTCGTAACCATCACAAATATATTCATAACCATCACAAATATATTCATAACCATCACAAATATATTCATAACCATCACAAATATATTCATAACCATCACAAATACATTCATATCTATCGCAAATATATTCATAACCAACACAAATATATTCATAACCATCACAAATATATTCATAACCATCACAGATATATTCATAACCATCACAAATATATTCATAACCATCACAAATATATTCATAACCATCACAAATATATTCATAACCATCACAAATACATTCATATC
>JGI24022J15233_10001200_pt1 | contig 20693 bp, 12 predicted proteins | sample Ectturendosymbi2_FD_15233 | JGI IMG/M metagenome (IMG submission 15233) | reverse complement strand
AAGCGGAGATGGGCGCCGCAGACCACTCGTGACACAGGTCCTTGATAAACTATAATCATGCTGAGCATTTTGCAATGTGGTTGCCGCATGTTTGAAGGTATTCGTTTGTAGTAAATCCCCTTTTTCCTTTTATTTGCACAACTGTAATTCAATTACTCGCTTGATCGCAAGCAAAACGTAATTACTTAATTACCATGTTTTACCGTTTAGTTCTGTGCTACTAGCGTTTGCTAAATATGCACAGTGCATGGTTTTTGATTTTTTGAGTTTGTTCCAAGTAGATACTAAACAACCTTTTCCGTGACATTATAAAGATACAGAGGAACTTTTAGGCAAATAATGAAATTTCGCTGCCATGGCATGAAAGAAGAAACGTGAGCATTGAAACCAGGAAAAGTTCGATGGAAATGTTGTAATGGAAAGTCATGTCATGGCCACAATATGTTACATTCCAACTTGATGGTACGAAGTAGAAATTTGCAATGAGGTCAGGAAAGCGGTTTGTGTCCATCCGTATCTTGTGAAATATTACATGCAGAAAATAATCGAAGGAATGTTTTAAAATTTGTTATGATTTTTACGCTGCACAGTCAATTCCCTAAACTGCTTGCATTTCTGGCGATGCTGGAATTAAATAGCGCTTAATTTGAATTGCCATTCCCAAACAAGAATCAATAGGGTGGCGTGTCTTTTGCTTTTCATTTTGTTCACGGAAGCCTTGTCATTATAAAGTAAGCTTCAGGTGTTTCCAGTGTGACAACCGCCGCAAATAACTCAGCGCACATCGAACGAAGAAGTCTAAATGCTATCAATATGGCAATTTGTAAGTGGGATTTGATTCAGATTCATGGCTGATTACCGCCTAGTGTTGTTTTCGGGTAAATACAATGAAAAAACCTCAGACCGACATCATTTGACTATTAGCTGATTTGGGAATTTTGTATAATTTGTGGTGTTTGCAGTTACCAAAAGAGGAAACCATGATTGCTGCAGTAAAATATTGCATGTCTGGATGCTGGAAGCTGCCGTTGCTGTTTAGTGATGAATACGCGTCACTGTGTCAGAACATACGCAATGTAAAGTTATTTGCTTCTTGAAAAAAACTTGTTGAAAATATGTTAGGAATCTCTTAAGAGTCGTTAGATGCAGCTGCGACCTTCCAAAACGCTGCTGAGAAAGTTCTAAAAATTGCAAAGCACACAGTTGAACAAATGTACATTTCGTTTAATTCAAAATGCTACTGTGGATCATGTTTTATCTTGCTTTATTCTTCATTTGCACTGCTTTGTTTCTGCGAATATTGCTCATCTCAGGAACTATTTTTTTTTTCATGTTTCGAACCCAGTTGACAGCGAAGACGAACGACTATGCATGGGCAGTGGTTTGTATAATGGATACCACATCATGACAATATGGCTAAAAAAGTCGTTTTTATAAAAGTTTTCTCCGTTTGCTACATCACTGTTCATACATTTCAGCATAGTCTGTGCACTTTAATTTTGTTTGACATGAAACACTGAAAATCACTGTGGGTTAAAACCTCTGTTTTTTTCTTTCCCCTCAAGTTTGACTGGCTTGTATTTTTGACGTTTATTTTAGATTGGCAAGCATCTTTTCTTTTACTTTTTTATATCAACTTGTTTCTCCCGTGTTTTCGTTTTTATTTTTTGTTCAGTGTTTTGACTCGCCAGCAAAGCTTCTCTCATATGCAGCGAGCATCATTTTAATGGTAATTTCATCGCAAATTTAGGTGAATGTTAGCAGTTTCTGAAAATGTTTGAAAACATCACATGTTGAAGTTTTTTTAACTACTGACAACAGCGAACGTGTTTTTACAATAACTAGCGTCTTAAAAACTCGTTCTTCAGAAACAACTTCAACGCGATAAGCGGCTGAAACGAAATGTAAACGGATTGTTTTGTGTCAAAACAACACTAACACTAGGTTGCTCATCTTTTTCATGATTCAAACCTACCTTATAAATTACACTGACAATAAAGTTCAGAAAATTGTTGTGATCTGAAAAGGATTTCGATAATGTTTTTTGTAACACTGAGCTTGTGGCGAGAACGTATTTTGAACTCATCATCAGAACCTTCCAGAATTTAAAGAGTCATTGTTGCATGAAAGCAAAAGGAGGTTTTCTTATAGAACATCTGAAGCAAATGGACTTTTGTCGAAATGTAGACTTTATGCTGACTTAGTTTTCGATGCTCAATTGAAATTATCCTTACTTGTGATTGATTGCCAATCAAATTGTTTATGATTGTTTTCTTCGATCATGTGTACAAGTTGTAAATATAATTCAACGTGAGCCATCTCACGTGGTGACCACTCCAGAAGTCCAGTATTAGTTTCTGCATGGTTTTGCAGATATAGCGGTGAAGCTCATAAAACTTTTATGCACTTTCTATTTCCACTTCTGTTTTGTGTAAGTATGCCATTAATTTTCGATATGTACTTTGTGCTCGCGTATGCCCCTAGTGTTCGTTCCCGCAGCAACAACAGAATCAACTTTCTTTCGAAAACAAAGAAGCTGTCGATTAAAGCAACTACACGAATTCTACAGAAGCTTTCCACTGGCAGGACAACCATGTCATCTCTATTGTAGGAAACGAGACAATAGTTTATTGTGTTATTTATTTTGTTAGATACGGACGCACGAATAGGACTTTCTCGTATCTCGAACCAGTGCATAAAGAGCACTCACACAGGGTGGGTATAACTTGAGTGATGCGGACCATCCAATAGGTGCCAACATAACAATTAGAACAAGACCTGAGATAGAAAGTTGAAGCTTAAGACTTTGCGGCATTCTATCCATAAGTTCTGATCACACAAACATGCTTGTTGGCTCCTAGTGATGCTTGAGGAGGGTTGGGAATGACTTGGATCTCCTTCCTGTTCACTCCACGTGCATTGTGTTGATCAGATGTGCTGACTGGTTCACTAACATACCGCGACATTCACGAGAAAGAAAAACTGCATGATCGTCAGTTTGTTGGAACAGAAAACACTGTCGTTGTTTCGTACGTCGTGATGCTCTGATCTATTTTGTGGGCAATGTTGTTTTTGGGTGAATGATACCAAAACCTACTGGTCAATACACATGGATTCTTGAATGTGTTAGTTCTGTGAAATACGAACGTTCCACACCAACGACACACCTGTATAATTGTTATTAATAGTTTGTGAGAACTAATGGAGTTTTAGTCCACTGTTCAACAATGAGTAGATTGAGAACTCGCTTTCAACAAAATTATGTTAAGAAAGAGGCAAACAGGTTTAACTGCACTAGGTTAACATCTATTTACTTTGGATTTAATTCGAATTGTTTCAAATTGGCATTCCCCACATAAACTAAATAGAAGACTATGGTCATATTATTACTTGTGCCATTTGCACCTCGTTTTGTTTTATTATGAAAATTTTGTGCAAGTTTTGTATCTGTAGTACGTATATTGCCGGTAATCGATACAGATACATATAATTATACTGTACTCAGGGTTTTTTTAAGGAAAATGATAGGAACCCGGTTTGGATCTGTAGGGACCCGATTTTCTCTGATTTTAGGGACCCGATGATAATTTTCTCTGATTCTAGGGACCCGATTTGAAATTCTAGGGACCCGAATCGAGTCCCTAAAATGCCTTAAAAAAACCCTGCTGTACTACAAATAATTGACTGATTGCTGATTTTCTAACAACGAAAACAAATAAGGAACAAGGCCTTTGTGAGTTGCTGTTCGAATGTACGATGACAAGTTCCATGAACGAGTGAACGAGGGTGAAAATAAAACGTTCACTCGAGTGACCGTAAAATTTATTTTGTAACAAATTTAAAGGTTGTTCTAGATCAGTTGTTCTTAACCATTTTTACATATCTTGCCCTTTGATCAAAGAAGAATACCAAATTTACCCCCAATACACTCAATGATGCTCATTTATAATTGAAAATACGAAATTAACAAACTCTTACAGTTTAGAATGATTTAAAAAATCTAAATTGGCTGCAATTTATTATTCAGTAAATCTTCCCCTTAGGTAGATGAAGTTTACACCCAGGGGTAAATTGAACAGGAACCACCGTTATAGATGAACTGGTTGCTTTGAGGTGAGACGTTGAGAAAGCAAAACATAGAAGTAGATTATTTCACGAAAAATAATCCCTTCTTTACCAAAAACAAGTTTCCAGGTCTGTAGATGTTTGCTTAGCAAAAAACCTTGGCCGAATTATTACTAACCTGTTACGAATCTAGCAGACATGAAAAAGTGATAAGTGGTTTCAATTAATGCATCTTTTTTACAAAGGATTGTGTATAAAAACAAAGTAAATGTGAATGTGGATGATCTTCTGCGAATAAGATAAAACTTTGATTTACAAAATAGGAAAGATGTGAATTTACGGATAAACATCTTGCACACCGAGAATACAAGGAAAGCATATGAGTTCATTGGGTGAAGGCCAACTCCATCTGTGACATCAACACTTGATAATAATGGTCATACATCATGTGCACTAATTTAGAGACCAACGGTTGGTGCTACGAAAAGGAGCTGAGACTTCATATACCTGAGTTACTTCATGAAATTTCCCAATACTGAAACAGGTATAAAAATACTGGTCATTGCGGAAAACAACTGATGACGAGTATTGATCCAAAGATGTGAGAACTGCAAAGCAGGATTCCCCATAATTTCAAGATTAACACGAACAGACAATAGCCTATTAAGTTTTCTTAAATAATTTCTTAACGTGTTTGATTTGGTTCAATGTATAAAAGACGGAAGTGATGAATGTGGAAAAACTAAAACGTGTCTAAAATTCAAGCATTTCTGAATGAAGAAATGAAGAAAACAATCAACTGTTTACCTCAATGCGCAAAGCTTCATGCATGTCAGTTTAAAATAGGAAACATTAAAACAGATTATGTGCGATATGTGCTTTATTGCTTTAACCATGTGGTTTTGCTTGCATAAAAGTCAGCATAGAGTATTCCAGTACTGATCGGCGTCAGTGATAAAATGCTGAAACAAACGTTCTTTTTCAAAAAAACATTTGAATAAGACGGATTTTTTTGAAACGCTGTATCCTGGAATACTATCGTGGGTCGGGCAGACCCAGGTCAAATGAGGTCACTCACGTGAAACTACGTAAGCGCGCGTCGGCGCTCTTTCAACTCTTCAGTAGCTTCATTTTTTTGTGTGACTTATAAATAGGTGCGCTTGTGGTCATCCACGCTCTTTTCGATTTTGCACAGAGAGTGAGTTTGGGTCTGGCAGACCCTACGAAAGTATTAGTGTGAGGTGGCATGGGTCAGCTAAACCCACGTTATGGTTAAAGGGGGAAAAGCGCCAGGTCGCTGTAAAGAGCTGAAACTCACTCAGCGCATGCTTCTACGGTCTTGTTAGCCGTATACAAAAGGAGAAGTTCTTCACGCCCATAATTTTTTTTATGAGTAATTCAGTTCAGGCATATATGACACCTTCGCTATATTTAGCCTACTTACTTTTCATCAAAAATCGTATGACATTTGAGTAAAGTAACTTTGTTAGTGCTCAAACTGCTCAGTGAGACTTATATTTTCAGTGTAGTTTTTGTGATAAACTGCAGTTGAAGGAAAGTATATATTTTTTATTTTTGAAAATCGGGTCTGGCACACCCGGCGTTAGTACGTGACAAAAATCGAGCGATAGTAATCCAGGGTTAAGCCTTCATGCTGACTTCGTTTAGGATGCTCAATTATAAGTAGCCCCACTTTCTGACGCACTAGTTTTTTCTGCATTTTCACAAGTTTTCTCATTTGCTTCAAGGCCAGACCGAAATGCTTTTTGCTAATTTTAGGTATGCTGTTAAGAGCTGTAAAATAAAAAGTGTTCTTTTTGCTTCTGAACTACAAATCTGAACTGTTGCAACTTGCTTTTCTAAACTTGCGTATGGTCAAGCGAAACACGTTTTAATCCAAAAATTATTTAAATGGATCTCACCTTTTCTAAATTGTTAATTGTGTTTTCAAGAACATGCTGCACATTAATGCCATTTGATAACTTGTGACTTGTACGTTTGAAACCTCACAAGTCATACGTTTCTCTTACAGAGAATGCGCTGCGTATTGATCAAAATTTTGTTTCAACTTGTTTTCAATATCTGGGGCTTCAAATTGTATCTTGACACTGAATTAGATTTGAAGAATCTCATTACCTCTTTTTTGTTTTCCCAAACTGCGTTTCAACTTAGTCTTTATTTCCCATGGGATGCTATTTTTTAAAAGAGCTATTTTTTAATTTTTTCGTTATCAGCTGGATATTCGAAGCAACAACATTGAAGCGTTTAATTTAATTAAAAAATTTAAGAACTTGACTTTCCTAAATACTTTTTTAAGGTTGCTTAGCTTCTCAATTTTTTCTATTTGAAAACAGCAATTTTGAATTAGTTTTATGAAGCTTTCAATTGGCACAGTAATTTGTTTTATTTCGTAATGGGTACAGTGTCGGCAAATATACTTGTTAGAAATACGGAGTTGAAAGTTTTATGAATTTCGTTCTTTATTATATGTGAAGAGAATGATTTACATGTGGCATGCTTTGAAAACGAAATAAGTCTTTGATTTCTTAATCCCAGGAGGCAGATTCAGGACGTGATATTGATTTCTTTGAATAAGGTACAAGTAGCATCAAAATTCTCAAATGTAAATCAACAACTCTGGATTACGTAGCAGCAAAGATATCTGAGACATCTTTTATGAAACATCTTGGAGGGACGTGATAAAAGAAACCTTAACAATCATTGCAATGCGATGAAAAGGAGGAACATCAAAACAGCAATTACACAAATGACGATTCAAACAAAATGATTGTTTTGCGTCTTCGTTCCTTACACGACTAAGGAAAATTTCAATCCTGTTCGGAGGAGGATATTTTTGTACTTGAGCCTGTTGCAAATCATTAGAAAAGACTTTTTGTGTAAACACAAAACCTACACCAAACAAGATAATATTGGGGACTGAATAGGACAGAGCTGACGTTTCTTCTCACTTTATCATAAAATGTTTTATAATGATTCAAATGCAGTCAGAGCAATTTGCTTTTACATCTGTTGCTTTATCTTACAAGTCCAAAATAGAAAATAGTTTTTTTTTCTACGCAAATTGTTTGTATAGCAACATACGTTAAACATTCACAACAGATAAAAGCCTTTAGATTCCTATCATTTAACGTTTTTATTGACAAAAATCATTATGATTTCTGAGCCCATCAGAAATTTTTTTTTACATAAAAATTAAAAGATGGAGTAGTTACAGTATAAGGCACCACGTGAAATGCAATCATTATTGCTGCATGTTTTTTATTGTCTTTCCTGATCTCCTGAACAAAACAACAGCATAAAAGGTTTTCGATCTTTCTTAAACAGCTCAGCGTTGTCTCCGAACCTACTGTACTTCTGGTCTGCGTTAGAAATTTCAAACAGGTGACATTTGCTGGCAACACAAATTTTCAACATCGTTTCAAAATCATTTCATTCTTATTGACATCCGCTTTTCCTCCAGGTAGTTTCGTGACAGTAGCAGCACTGGAAGGACTTAGTGTATCTGGTTTTTGGTCGATTTCCGGGCTGCTATCACATGTGTGTAACCAGCAGGACTTGCCTCGACAATCTTTCCTGGGCATTTTGGTCACGTAGTCGAACCATCGTAGCTGAGATCTCTCGATTTGGAGAAGTGGTTGCACATTCAGGGATTTACGAATTTCACAATTGCGCACGTGGTCGCGAAGTGTCACACCGTGAACTCTTCGCAAAAAAAACATTTCTGCCGTTTTTATTTGTGATAGCGGTATTTCAGTCATTACACATGATTCATGATCATAGGTGAGGATCGGAACAGAGACAGCTTGAAAAATACAATTTCTGCGGTGTTTGAAAGCTCCCGTTTTGTCACCACTGAGCGATAAAGCTCACGCGGGGCTGCTTACTAATCCGTATATCGATCTCCTTGTTGCACCTCCGTCGCTCGTGAATACCACAAGAAGCTACTTGAACCTATTGACCTGCTGCAATGTATCGCCGCCTGCTTGCAATGCGCACAGGCTTGGATTTGTTGTGAGACATAATACCTCGGTCTTGTTAGTGCTGATTTTCATTCCTGCTTGGTCGTACGCAGCTGGAAACAGATCAAGTGCATGTTGAACACTCTGTTCAGAGGATGCAAGCAACACCAAATCGTCCGCAAAAAGTAAACAGTTGATCCTGAATCATCCAATAGTTGCATCCTCCTGGACTCCGCTGTGATAATCTATCCAATTCATATAGACTATGAACACATGTGGTGACAGCACACAACCTTGTCGGACTCTAACACCCACTGTGAACGGTTGTGATTTAACATTGACACAAACGTCTGTGCAGGAATACAGTGACTTGACGGCCAGTAACAGGAGGCCTCAACACTAGGGTGCATCAGATCCTCATGATATTTTAAAAATGTCTTCATATTCTCGCCGAAAAGTGTTCTACCTCGAGAAAAAATAATTCTTTGAAAGTTTCATAAATTTTAATTGATATTTACCGAGTCCACACTGAGATTGAAAAATACAAATTTAACAGAAAACATGCGAAAAAAGAAAATGATAATTTGAAAAGCAAGAAATTGTGTTACAGATTGTTCACACAACCTCATTCAATCCACACAACTTTTAAAGCTAATTGAAACACCAAAAGATGAATATTTTCCAAAAATGCTACTATTATATAGTATTTTTATGATACGGGACAAGTGCGTGCAGTTCAATATACTGTAGGTGTAATGAAATGTCAAAACGTAAAAAGTATCGATTTCAACGATTTTTCGACTCATCTGCATATTCCATAACTAACACCTTACGTCTAACACTAATATAGTTTAATTTGCATCTTTCTTGATATTTGCATCTTGCTTTATGTGCCCAGTTGTCCTGCCCTGATCGTTTTAACCCCATCCAATTACATCAAAATGAATGTGGTGGCATGTACAAAACACGGGCATGTACTGTCAAATCCATTCAAATATATTGTGCTCAGTTCTAAAAACTTTGTGTAATTATAACGTTGATGCGGTGTTGTGGCTGATGCAAGATGAAGTGCTTAACTTGCCTATTCCTGTGCAAGGGCTTCTGTTACGTTAACATATGATCTATCAAGGAATGTATTTCCTCGTGGATATAAAGTAAGCTTTCAAAATTCTTCCTAAACCTGCTGAACAAAGACACTTCAGGTAATTTAGCAGCTTCTCTCTTCAGGTCTGTGAATATTTGTGCTATCATTACCTCACCAATATAATGTTGGCATGCTGCCCAGTCATCCCAAACCTATTGCAGACAAACGCAAGCAGCAGTTGTTTAGCCTGTATTCGAGGCAGTTGTGTCAAATACTATTGACACGACTGATTGCTGAGAGTTCCACAATTTCAAACGTTGCAAGGTTTACTCTGTTATGATGTCACCTGATCATCTTGCATTGCTTGGTTGGTAACTTGGTATTCTAAAGAGCTTGGTTTCATTCCCATTATCAACAGCTATGCAGTCAGTCGCTCCAATTCACATTCGTATTTGATGAAGTATGACGTGAGGTTTCAAACCCAGAGAAATGAAGCAGATTTTGGTGCTATCCACTGCTGACCACACCTCAGGAAGGGGATTGAGAATTTCGTATAAATATTCAATGAAGTTGGCACTTGTACGAAACAAAAATAATTCCTTTCTCTTTTGATGATAATTATAAGTCTGCGAACGTTTGGTCAGCATCCCAAAAGAATTTGAACTTAGAATTGTACCATAAGCAAATATTCTTATGTTAATGGAAAGCAATTTATACCCCACCTCACTTATACCGGTCATGCTACGGAAACCGAACATATCACGATATTCATCAAATATCGAATGAGGATATTCATAAAAATATCGAATAGTTCACGATATTCATAAAATATCGAATAGTTCAGTTTCTTAGTTGGGTGCTTCAGGAACAATTCTGGCGATACATGCAGGTTTTTTAAAGGAAAATGTTAGGTACCCAGTAAGGATCTGTGGGGACCCGATTGTCTCTGATTCTAGGGACCCGATGATAATTTTCTCTGATTCTAGGGACCCGAATCGGGTCCCTAAAACGCCTTAAAAAACCCTGGATACATGTATTATCTATCTTTCTGGAAACAGTTCTTTTCTTGTAGAAATGTGCACATAAGTAAAATTAGAACAGAAGGAATGAAACGGATTGAAATGGCTGCCTTTTGAATTGCAGCGTCGTTTTGAAAAAATCGCTGCTTTATGTCAGTATGTTTTGGTGAAAGGAGAATGCAATTTAGACAAAGGTGTCGGAAATGCCAGCTGTTAATTTGGTGGAATCAGCAATTAAACAAATCTTGTGGATTTGCAGGAGACTCAACGTACTGTTGAATGTTTATTTTTATGTCTGTTTGTATGTTTGTTTGTGGGTCTGTTTGTATGTCTGTTTGTATGTTTGTTTGTATGTCTGTTTGTATGTCTGTTTGTATTCGTTGCGTAGGGTTTCTGATATGTTCAATTAAATCAACGCGGAACTTCCTTTAAAAACACAATTAATCTAAAGGAGTGAATGCAAAAAACATATTCGCCTGAAAAATTGTTCTAAGTGATTGCGAGCGGCACGGAGTGTACAAGAGTTTAAGCAACGTTCCACTTTAGCGCCACACTAATTATGACACCCACATGATTATCAAGTCTGTCCGTTTGAAAACCATCTTCGTTTCTAAGAAACACTCCAGAAATTTCTTTTGATGCACAAAACGGATTTCTGAAACTACTTATATTTAGTCTTCGATACAAGAATGATGTGCTGAAGAATGAAGTGCTGAAAACTTAATAAGCTACTTTCATGCTGATACTTTAGAAAGAAACGACTGCGAAAAAACAATAATTTGCTTGAATTTACTCATAATGTCGTTTCGAAATTTGCAACGTTATGTGGAAATTCAAATAACCAATTAAGGTCCCATACTTCCACGTGCTTGATCAATATTTCTGTGCAGGTGAAGTAGGTTTGTTACTAATTGCCACGTTTTGTGTTTCACTGTAAATAAAACCCTGTCGTTGTCATGAATCAGTGATGGGCACAACCTATATATTTCTTTCAAATTTTCTTTCAAAGAAAACTCAGCCGTGTTTCTGCAAGGTGCATATGAAGTGGCAAAAAGTGTTAAACGAATTATCAGTAAATGTAATGAACACTAAATAATTTGCACTTTACTTTCTCGTAATTGCATTCCACTTTTTAGTTTAAAGAACATAAACATAGTAAAAATCTAAACGTGATCCAAGATGTCGAATTTGTTAGCCCATTTTTTCATATAAGACAAGTGAACGAACAAGAAATACATTTATTAGATATATTGAAAGCCATGGACATGAAGGCTCTGGTGCATTTAAGTAAAATCAATTCCTTGCAAAATTTCATGTCGACTTTGAGAATATCATGGTTGGATCCAATCTAGACAAATGTTGCAAATCGTTCAAATCATTGCATGTGCACTTTTTCAAAAAATGCCGCTGACATTGCACCAAATTAAATTATCTTTGAATAATGACAGGAAAAGATTTGAGCTGTGGTTAAAATTTATAAGCTTGCTATCTTGGCGAATAAGCCTGATACAAATTTGAAACCGGAAGTGAAAAGAATCGAACAATTGAATTGTTTTTCTTCGTGGAAGTACTTGCGTAAACTATAATCAAGCTTGTTGTTCTGTGAAGCTGCTAAATTTTTCTCCTGAACAACCTGCTAGTACAAGAAACAGATGTCATACTATGGCAATATGTTTTTCATAGATCTTTGCTTTTACAATGTAGAATATTAAGTGAAAAGCTTATGCCTCTACAACAGGGGTCTCCAAACTATGGCCCACAGGCTAAATCCTGCCCACGAAGCCATTACATCCGGCAGCAAACACATTTTTCAATAATGAGAAAATAATATATGTACGAACAAATTTTTGATTTGGTAGAATGTGACATATCCCGAAACAATCACATTACGTAAGATGTCCGGCTCTTGACCTTTGTGTCGTGGCTTATGTGGCCCTCTAACAAAAATGTTTGGAGACCCCTGCTCTAAAAGAAGATGAAGGCAAGTACGCTGTTTGTATTTTTTCATTAAAGCCTATATGTATTGGTACTATTTCACTACTAAAAACGATAAGCAAAACATGTAATATTGATTAAAAATTTAGCATTTCTAGAATTTAATTGGTACATTGCACACCATATAGTACTTGCATATCAGCTACAAAGCAACAGTATGTGGGAATTAATGATTTCGAACGCAAATTGGGTTAGGGATCTTTAGATTTTTCCCCCTTTCTCAGGAAAAATCACCGGATCTTTATGCTCATTTTTAAGAAGCCATTTGTTGTCTTCTTAACGCCGTCTACTGCATAGTCGAAGCAGAAACCTCCTGTTGTATTGATAAAATAGAAATTGTCGTGGCACCGTTTTGCAAATTTAGTGAACACCTTATTTAATTTAATTTTACAACCAGAAGTCAAACTTAGAACCATATGTAACTTGTTATTCTTCTTTTTGTAAATCAGCAAGTGTCAGCAAACATGACAGAATTGAAAAGAGGCTGTTGAAATGTTGGTAAACTTTGTGATTTTTTATGAGTGACAAGGATGATTTACGTTTTGCATGTTATGAGCAAAAACCATTTTGACGGTGGTTTTGTTTTCTTAGTTTGTTTCAAGACTTCTTGATGGACCTTCAGCTGAAAGTCTTAAACAGCATTCCTCTAATTTCTTGATCTAGCGAAGGAGCAAACTTGAAAATCCTCTTTTTTGAAGAGTTACGAAATGGACTAGACATTTAAACAAATCTCCGGATTGAATAAATTTAACAGAAATAACGTTTCTGCAGCAATGTCTTTACACCAAAATATTTCCTTGGTCTGCCTTAGGAGTTTGAAGAACTTCGAAATGCATTAACAGCGCAAAATTTCAACCGAATTTTGAAATTGCAAGTAGAATATTTTTTGCTGACCATGTTTCACAAGCGACAAGGGAAATTGCTCACCAGGCATGAATATCCAAGACGGTGGTGTTTGTAAAAGACAAATGCATATTTTTTTCTGTTCAGTGAATTTACCATCATTGGTATGTATCTAAGATTTTTGGTCCGTGTTACTCAAAATACTTCAATTGAACGTTGCGTCTGACGCAAGTAAATTTGCCCCAAACGCGATTCAGAAAGGACTTGATCTTTGTTGGCGACTTGGAAATTGACCAAAATAACATTTCGACAATGAGAGTTTCAATCATTGTTGAGCAAGGTTTTAGTAGCTTCAAGGCTAACTCAGTTTGATGTGAGAGCATGAATATTCTTTTTTGCTGAAAGCAACGAATGTTCGTTTCTCTTTCTTTAAAGTCCGCACGACACTCAAATCCATCAAGAGTGGTTCACGAAGATGTGACCTGCTTAATAGAAAACGTTGAAGATCGTACCAACCAACTCAAGCAAATTGTTCACTGAAAGGCCAACCATGTCAACATGTAGATGCTGAAATCGTTTGCAACAACCTTTAGGAGTTTGATCAAGTGACGCATCCAAACAGAACGTTACCCATGGAACCTAGATGGAAAATAGAGAAGTGCTGTTGTGAAAGCGAATAGTTTATGTTTTGCACACTTTTGTGAATGGTGAGCATGGATAAGCGCCAAAACCAGATCTCAGTTTAAATCCAGGCTTCAAAAAACGTGTGTCAAATAAAATAGGAAAATGTTTGAAAGTGACTGGCGTTGGTGGCGAAATGATTTGATGAATGTAGGTGGAACGTACAGACATGGTATAACGCAAATGGTATTGAATATATTTTGAAATCGGTGGTTGATAAATAACGGCGATCCCCATATAAGTTTATTTGAAATGTTATAGTTAAACCATTAAGTCCACCACTGCTTCGTGATTGTACCGGTTAAATTTATTGAAGCGATCACTTCAAGCTGGTCGTTGTTTTCTGACAATGAAAATAGTTGTTTTTCGAAATTTTCCATATTTTCCCCATGGCATCATTCCATATTTTCCCCATGGCACCATTCCATATTTTCCCCATGGCATCATTGCACCCTTTGCAGACAAATTCCTCCCGTGACGGTTACAATATAAAGGGACTTCTATAGTTTTGTTTTATTGAGGTTGTGGGCATTGAACAAATATCCAACGCAACTTGAATAAACTCATTCAGGGTAATCAGATTTCCCTTTGAAAAACAAGCTATTGAGTCTAGCATATTCTACATCAAAAACCAATCAACTCAAGGGCGGATACAAGGGGGGGCGATCGCTCCACCTGAAACCTACGAAACTAACTTTTTTCACCATGATTTGTACAATTTGGGAAACAGCATTCGCGATATAAGGCCAGTTTGCAGTTCATTGTTTTGACACAGCAGTATTGTGAAGCATACTTCATCTCTCTTACAGTAGTGAATCCGTTACGAGAGTTGACTGCCAAATATTCCTGAATCGCCCCCCTAACCTTACTGACTGGATCCGGCCCTGAATCAACTTGAACAAATTGGAAATAAACCGCTTCATAAACGGAACTGTTTCATGACAGTTTATTTAAATGCATTTACTAGTTTGTTTAAATGCTTTTTATATTTTTCTATTCTTACAAAAGTCAATGTGCCCAATTTTGTTTTTACCCACAAAGTTATTCTAAAAATGAATGTCTTCATTTTTGACGATCGAAGATTTGCTGAATATTCCTGCACGAAACATGCGTATTACTTTGAAAAATGGCATATAATTTGATGAAAGAAATGATGAAAGGCTAAAGCAAGAGCAGAGAAAGCAATCAAGTTCAAGACTAAAAAGAATAAATCAAAGCACAAGCTGCGGAAATATAGGTCCTTTCTCAAATAGCTGCTTTCACTAAAACTGAAAAGCCATCTGACGCTAATCAACGAGCAAAAAACCGCAGCTGTGAACTCACAGCCACAAGCAACGTCGCAGTGACTCAACACTAAGCGGTAGTGGAATGTGTAAGTTGAAAGGCTGTCATGAAGTCCTTAGGTTGACAGACATACTCTGGGGAGGGTATTTAAAATAAAACCTCAGGAAGGGAGGGGCAAACATCGGTGAATGAACAGCACATGCGTGGTAAGAAAGAGGTCAAACAAACGGTCAAAGCAGAATGGTAAAAGTCAATGAACTTCGCAAAAATGGACAAGAATTATGACAAACCAGGGAGGATCATGTCATGAATATTAAATTATGCGTTTAGTTTCTTAAAAAATTTATCTTCACAGGTATCCAGAGAGTCGCGACTAGTTTTTCTACAAAAATAATAGTGTAAGACACATGGATAGGTGGCTTATTTAGAATGCCGAGGAACACTGTATAATGCAGCGATAAGTCCATTTGGTCGATTCCTCGAAAACTTGCAGCTGCAGCGAACCTAGAGCTTCACTGTAATTGGTGAAAAAGTTGCGAAAGAAGCAAACCGTTGGAGAAATTTATTTAAGATTACCCGAGACATTAAAAACGCTTTTGGCAGCTGCTAAAATCCTTTCAAGCACTGAGGTAATCGTCGCTGCGCAACGTTTCGCTGAAACGACAACAATGACAGAAACGCAAAACGAAAATAAACACTTGAATGATTTGCAGACGAGTAGGTGAGTTTGTCAGCAAGCAAAAAGCAAAGTCAGCAAATAATGAAGAAGTATATTTTAATAATACATTTAAAAAGTACATTTGATCTCAGCCAAGAATGAAAAAGTACATTTGATCATTGCAGCTGTTGCTTTCTCGGTGGCATCGTGTCGGGAAAGATGCTTCACATGAATTAAAGACGTGATAAACTACGCCCCAGGGGGTAAAGCTTTTGTGCGATTGCCATTTTGTCGATGACATCGCAATGCTTTTAATTCGGAAAGGACGCTTCACATGAATTAATCGTTTTTGCATTTTTCAGAAGCAAGCCTTTAAAGCAGTGGTTCTTAAATTTTTCTCTGCCACGCCGCCCTTATTAATTGTCCATTGTTTCAAGCCACCCTGACATCAAACAAGCTGTAAAAACAAATGTATTTGTTGGTAAATTCATTGATGAAATTTTCCATTTTGCAAAGCGCGTAAGGCATCCCGCTCCCTGTAAATTTATTGACGCTACCCTGGCGAAGCGTTCCTCTCCGGTTAAGAACCATTGTTTTAAAGTCTTAGCGTACTTGCAGAAGAAAAAAATACAAATATTATTTTTCAATTTTCTTTACTGTCTTGCCAAGTACAAAAATGTTTTCTTTCGAGATTTTCAATCTTAGTTTCACATTTTATATGAATTTCGATCACGGTGTGTCAACCACAGATCTAGTTCTGCATTTGGTTTCTACGGTTGAGCAGCTGCGGGTCCGCAAACCTTGCCTGTGGAAAAGCACGCGTTGCGGTCGGTGGCGCAATGAAACACAATCATGCATCGCGCGATCGACTCGACAAGAATTGCTTGCAGCTCGGATTGAATCAAATTAAATTGTTTGCTGTGGTTTTTCCACTAACTCAATTATTTCCTATTGTTAGAGGCGCTGGCTTTCGAGTGGTTAATTATTGTGGAAAGACTGTGTGGGTTGCGCAACTGCTTAGATATATTAACCAGGCGCAATGCGTGTGAGAGGACGTCAATGGCGGATGACAAATTGCGTCAATGGGAACGATGTAACGTCAAAGCGAACCACATCTACTTCACAATAGTTAACATTTTGTAAAACGTTCATGATGTACAATTCCTACGATTGTGGGTAATAGTTCATGAACCTTTCGGGATCAAGAAAAAAATAACTTTGCACTGATTTAATTGCATCTCTACATACATTGTTCTTTCCACAACTACATCAATGCGTAAACGATGTACGTCGCGGAAAGTAATAATCGATTTTCTCATCTTTGACAATAATGAACTCGGCGTTTCTTCAAATGTTTCAGGTACAACAGCGAAGGATTAAAAATCGCTCTTCAAATCGTCACGCGTCACATCATTCGGTCGCAGTCACCCGTGTCCAAGGAGCACAGGGTCACGGTTGACCTGGAATCGTTGCCAGGATGTTTTCAATAGGGGGGGGGTTACATTTGTTCAGGGGTGCTTTACATTCTGAAATTTAACGAAAACTCCACTGATTTATAGTGCTTCATAATTAATTTGGGGAGCCTGGAGATTTGTTTTGGGGAGCTAAACCACCAAAAACCCCCCGTGGCGACGGGACTAAGTTGGCCTGGCAGGTCACGCTTGGCTGAGTGGAAAGAAATTTGAGATTGAAAATTTGTTCGCTGACAAGTTACAATCACGTCATGAACCAAACGGCATGTTGATCTTTTCAAGGGATGAACTGTAAAGATTTTTATAATGTGAACACCGATTTTTTTGAAGCAAGGATCATTCTGGTTCGGATCGTACGCTGTGCATTTTTATACTTCCTATTAGTACAGGTCACATATTCAGCATTGCTTATGCACAGATATTTGAATAACAAACTGACAATTTGGTTATGCAAACCGGAAATGCATATCACGCCAACAACGTTTTTGACGTCAAACAGAGATCTGCAGAGATTGCAGAACCTTTTATACGTAAATGCTGCATTTCATGTCTATGCTGGGATTATCAATAAAGACTACAAACAATTTACACATGGAAATGGTTTGTTTCTAGCAAAATACTACTCGATGCAAAAGCAATTTTGCAATGAAAAACAGATGTATAAAACAACGTCAGTAGCAAATGAAAACAATTTTACGATAATTTTTACGCACAATCACTTTCCACCTCTTTCCTGGCATCACTGAAAAGCATTTTTTTCACAAAATCCAGTATCAGGCAAAGGTCCTGTCCACAAACATGAGATTAAAATGGACACAAATATGAGATTACTACTTTTTCTTGCTTCACTGAAACGAGCAGTACTATCAAAGTGAAGCTCTTTGACATTTCGTGCAAACGACCTGTGAAGGTAGGACGCAGACCAGCATCAGACAAATGACTGTGGACGTAGCGCGTTCGGCGGCGTTGCAAGCGAAGGACGAAATGTTGCTATCCTGAGGATCGTCAAGAAAATTATTTGCGGTTAAGATTAGAACCACGGAAGTGTCAATTTCGCTTGGATCGACTCATCCATCATTTCGTGGCAGATAAGCAAAAGAAGTTCATCGAAAAGGGAGCTGTCCAATTGTTTTCACGCAGTCAGCAGCAGCTGTAACACTAACGTGAGACTTGCTTGCTGCGATGCAATTTTTGATCGGTTCTTCGTAAGGTTTGTCAAATTTTTCCGGATTTCCCACGGACCTGACCTGGTGAAAAAGAATGACATCAGGTCACGATTTCAGAAATGCTTCAAATGGAAATGAATCTTTGATCGAGAAAGTTACATTGATTGTTGATAAATTTGCACCCGATTTGTTTTCTTACCGGAAGTAATGGCTGAGGACCTCTGCACAGCTTTGACAGTTTTGATTTGCGAAGCCGATCACTGAGATCTTTGGAAGTTTTCTCATTCCAAGGATACTGGGAAAAAAACTCTACTTTGAAAGTTATCTTAATGTTACTGCGAATTAGAGTTTGATGAATGCGAGTGATGCAAAACGATTTTGGATGTAAATGACCCGTAAATTACTGACATAAAACCAACTATTAAAAAATGTTTATGGTTGTGATCTACTTACGTCTGCAGTGACGTCACTCATGTGCAAATTGGCCAGCGTTTCTGGTGATGTCACAATCAGGTCGTACAATGATTCGATGAAGAACAGTGGATGTGAGTTGATTGGTCTGCAAATGTTTCATAACTATTCATGTATCGTAGCCACTTTACAAACTAAGGTTACTTTTACAAGAACTCAATTTTTGTAAAATCTAAGTGCACTGATTGCACGTAATGCTTTTTGCGTTTTTGTCCTTAAGACCAGTTCTATTTTGTTGTAGGGTGTTGTGGAAGTTTTGAGATATATACAGACATATATACATACAGACACTGAAACGTTTGGAGTTTCAATAAGTTACATATTTTGCCATCAACGAAGTTGCGTTTTTGTCAACATGGTTGATGTTGATCAGACACTTGAGAACGCATGGTTTCATTAAAGTACGAGAAACCGCTTGTTTCCTATGAGAAATAGACTGCAAACAATGAATAGGTAGAAATTCACTTAACGACTTTTATCCCAGTCATTTCCTTTAAAATGTCTTCGGCTAATGGGGCTGAACCGCACATCCTTAGGGGAATCGCAGGGTAATAAAAAAGAGCAGAAATGTACATGGCATCTTCAGTCCCTCCTCCACCCTGAAATAAAACAGAATTACTCAGGAAGGAAGAAATGAGACAAAAGAGCTATTTTTGTATGAAAATGAATATTTTGTTCTTGAATTGCTTGTTCACTTCCAACGATTTGAAAAAGTTTGAAAACAAATTTGTTTTTCAAGCAATGCACACAATACTTTCAAACTTGAAATGATTTTCGACTTTTATTTGATGCTGAAAACACAAAACGACTGAAAAAGCCAGTGGGACAAACGATGGTGAATGCTCCTTTACAGATGATCAGAAATGACGGTTACGAAATTAAGAACAAATAAAAATATTTTGTGAATGTTTTCTTGTTAGTAAAAAACAGGTAAATAAGAAAAAAGTTTCCCATTCTTCTCAAATATTCAGTCTCTCATTAGATGTAGTAAAATATGAATTCCAGAAAAACAAGCAACTAGTTTCCAGAAAGGTGGCAAACGAGCTACTCTATTGAGAAAATTATTTTTAATAGAAAATCGATTTCGTCTAAAAGTACGCATTCTCAACCCTAAAATCTTATTCAGATAGAGTCTATGTGTAAAAAATATATTTGAATAAATTTTATTTGATTAAGATGTTGCAACTGAGGATGGGTAGTATTACGTGAAATTGATTTCCTATTAAAATAATTTGCTCGATTGATTCGCTTGCTTGTCACGTTTGTGGAGAGTAGTTACTTGAATACAGCTATGTGCAAAGTCTGAAAGCCGTCTTCGATAACTTTTCAGCAAATGAAAACTAGACAAAATAGAAAAGGTCTCCAAAGAATAACACATTAACAAATGATCTTAATTAAACTACATTGAAAGTTCCGAAACATAAACAACATTCACAGTTGCATTTGTGCTGCCAATGGCGTGTTCCGGCGATTTTGTTGTTGCAATCACCTTTTTGAACATAGTGATAACACAATGTTTTGCAAATATTAATGCACTGACTGGCACAGTGTTTAGCATCCTTGATTTTTATCAAAGTCTAGTGGAAACTGCTCTATACTCCGTTAATTGCAGAACGAGAAATTTATCTACATGCAGTTAAATACGGTATGGCTTAGATTTGAGATGAAAATGTGACTTTCTCGATCTACTTTCGATTTCCTTCAGCAACATAGCATTAGTCCAATGTGGATCTCTCACACTGAGTCAAGTTTAATTTGCTATGCTTGCGACATGAAAGCAATAATAGCATCTTCTTTAATTTTGTTTTCAACTTACCACAGTAGCATACGATCTATCCAATGTCGAGCTCTCACATCTAAGTATGATGGAGTCTCCTTTCTTCACAACTTGTTCCTCACGAAGTAAACGTATTTCTTGAAATTTGACGTCGTAGTGATCATCTCTTGCAATTGGTTTTAACTCTTTTCCATTCCT
>JGI24022J15233_10001198_pt1 | contig 20702 bp, 13 predicted proteins | sample Ectturendosymbi2_FD_15233 | JGI IMG/M metagenome (IMG submission 15233) | reverse complement strand
AACATAAATTTTACAAACGATGACGTTATGAATTACATCATAGGGGCCCTCCAGTGAAAATTACCCCGGGCCCATACCCATTAATCCGGCTTTGTTCGCACCCAAAAAGATTCCCTGCTCCTACACTTATATCCCCTGGTATACTGCATTGAAGGTTGGGCAACAATCATAGTGCGTAGGCAGGATAAAACTGTATTGAATGCCAGCTTGTATGTTGCCCACCCTTGACTCAGGCGCGTAGCCAGAAATTTTACAATGCACGTCTTCCTAAAATACATAAGCCTGATATGCCTTTACGAACAGTTTCGTCACCTACAGGTAGCTTCAGCTACGACTGCGCCAAGTAGCTGTCCGACTCGTTGTCGGAGCTCCGCCACCATGAGACCTGTGTCAAAGACACACAAACGTTTCTATCCTTGCTTCAGGACAGGTCTTCATCTGGAAAGATTATGACGTCATTTGACGTATAACCAGTCTTTTCGCTAAAGTGCCGGTTGATTTTACCATCACTCTAAATCTCGATTCTGTTTTTGGCAGGAGTGACGAGTTCAACGGGCCTGAACAGAAGTCAGATGAAGAAGCTGCTGGAATAGGTTGTGAAAACAACTACGTTCCAGTTCAACGGTCGTTTTTATCGACAGATCGATGGCGTTGCTATGGGCTCACCTATACCATTGCTGATGGGTGACGTATGCATGAACTACGTTATATATCAGGCCTTGGTGGTGACACCACCGGAGTGTCGACCAGACATGCTTTGCCGCTACGTAGATGACTTGTTTTTAGTATTTCCTAACCAAGATTCTCTCAACAGGTTCTCTACCAGTAATAATTGCATTCACAGGAATATTGTCGTCACCAAAAAGCTACAAACTAATAATTGCCTCCACTTTCTTGATGTTTTAAATGTGAAAACACTAACAGGTTTTATTACTTCTACCTACAGCAAACCCACGCATGCAGGTCTCTACTCGATATGGTCGAGTTTCGTTCCGTTCCACAGGAAACGAAACCTTGTCAACTCTCAACTTCGCCGCGCTTATGACATTGCCAGTTCCTACCAACTGGCGTACACGGATTTATGAATATTAAGCGAATGTTTGCTCGCAACGGGTACTCCAACAATTTTTTGGACCGTTGCATTCAGCAATTCTTAAACAGAAATGCGGTGTCACGCAACAACGCGATGCACCGGCTGAACCCTCTCCTTCACCCAAATATATTTCATTACAACTACCGTATTTGGGTTCTGTATCTAATAACATACGACAGGAAATCAGCAGCTTTATAAGACACAAGGCTGTAGTGAACGTGAAGCTACGTTGTTTTCAAAGTACTCGAATGCTTTAAAGCTGGTTCTTTATTAAGGACCGGCAACTAAACCGGTTTAACATTGTGTCCAAGCTTACGTGCAGAGGCTGTTCTCGACCATGATAGGAATCTTGAAGGCCTATTGAAGAGAGCGCGAGAAGTAAACCTGAAGTTAAACAAAACAAAACTTAGATTGCGCATAAACGCGCTTCCTCATTTCGGGAATCTATTGATGTCAGGTCTCAAACCCGATCCAGCGAAGGTTGAAGCGATTTTGAAATTGCCTAAGCCAACTGATGTGACAGCAGTGCAACGTTTCATAGGTCTTGCTAACTATCTTTCCAGATTTTTGCCAAATTTTTCTCAGAAATGTTACCCGCTCCGTAGATTAACAGACAAAGGAGCTACTTGGCAATGGACATCGAAGCATGGCCATGCGCTCCAAGATATTAAGCAATTTGTGGTGGAAGCTCCTGTTTTGAAGTTCTAGTTCTATGATGCCTCTAAAGAACTCACAATCGAGTGCGACGCTAGTCAACATGGGTTAGGAGCTGCGTTGTTACAAAATGGATAACCAATTGCCTTCGCATCACGATCAATGACATCATCGGAAAAAAGGTATGAGCAAATTGAAAGAGAGTGTTGAGCAATAGTATTTGCTTGTGAAAAGTTTGTTCAATATGTTTATGGTCGATTCGTCCCAGTGCACACAGATCACAAGCCTCTAGAGCAGCGGTTCTCAACCTGGGGGAATTCCCCACCAGGGTGGAATTTTGTATTTGCAAGCGGGGGTTTTGTATTTAGGATTTTGTTTGTACTGTAATTAAATTAGGAGCCAAAGAGCTTATCAGTTGTGAAGAGTTTAGTTTCTCTTCTTTGTGTACTGATGTAAAAGTGTTCTTTACAAACTAAATTTCTAAGGGGGGATTTTATCTGTGAATAACGGTCAAAGGGGTACATGGGATAAAAAAACTTGAGAACCACTGCTCTGGAGACTATATCCAAAACGCATTTGGGTTCGGCCCCGAAAAGACTTCAACGAATGTTGCTACGATTGCAGAAGTTCACACTGGTTGTTAAACACAAGAGTGGCAAAAAATGTATGTATCTGATTTTTTGTCTCGAGCCACTCTACCTTGCTATGATTCGTCACTTGAGCTTCCTATCTACCCATTTTTGTCGTGCGTCAGCAAGAAGCTTTATTCAAAGAATTTGAAAATGTTGATCTGCTTTGTGATTTGAGTGTTACAGACCGCTGCTTGAAACAGATCAAAACTGAAACTGCTGCAGATAAATCTCTGCAATGCCTTTTGAAAGTTGTTCGAGGTGGTTGGCCTGACCAGAAGTTGGCGACGCCGTTGAGCATTCGTGAATATCGGTCTTTAAGGGATGAAATAACAATGCAAGATGGTTTTGTATTTAAAGCATACAGGGTGATCATCCCCAAGTCCATGCGAAAGGAAATGCTCAATAGAATTCATTCATCTCATCAAGGAGCTGAAGTGTGTCTGCGAAAAGCTAAGGAGGTTTTGTTTTGGCCCAACATGAAACACGAGATGAAAGATGCGATTTCAATGTGCAGTGTTTGCAGTGAATATCCGGCTGCTCAACAAAACGAACCATTGATTCCGGTAGAGATTCCTACGCGACCTTGGAATAAGTTGGCTATTGATTTGTTTGTCTTCAACGGCAAGAACTATGTCATCTTGGTTGATTATCACTTTGATTACTGGGAGCTAGCTGAACTGTATCAGACATCAGCGACAGAAGCCATTAATTTCTGTGAAGAGCAATTCAGTCGACATGGGATTTGTGACGTTTTAATTTCAGATAATGCTTCTCAGTTTTTGTCTGCAGAATTTTCTAGATTTTCCGTCGAGTGGAAAACCTGCATTCTACGCCTTCCCCGTATCATAGTCAATCCAACGGCAAGGCCGAATCTGCCGTCAATATTGCAAAACGTTTACTAACGAAAGCTTTACGCGACGGATCGGATCCATTCATTGCAAATTTGGAATGGAGAAACACGCCAACAGCAGGTCTGATCAGCAGTCCAGTTCAACGTTTGATGTCAAGGCGCACGAAAACGCTACTTCCTACGTCAGCGCGCCTTCTACTTCCGCAGGTTGTACGAGGCGTGTTCAACCATAAGAAGAGAAAACAGACATTATACAAAGAACGATACGATAAATCGTCCAGAATATTGAGCGCACTGCAACCTGGAGATGTAGTGTGGGTGCTGCCGAACAAACGAAAAGAACGATGGTCTCTTGCGACTGTGATAAAACGTGTAACGTCACGCTCGTATCTGGTTAGAGGTAATGGCGGTGTTTCGCCGCAATCGTAAATTCTTGCGTTGAACTAACGAACGTTATGTCAGTGATTTTGATGATGGTTTTGACACCATTACTGGTAGAAATTTACGTAACGATGTTAATCCTGATTCGCCACAGCGTTCAGTTAAACCTGATTTGAATTGTGACATTCCTGTGCCGTGTGGATCAAGCACCAACGCCAAACGTACACGCACCCGCGTAANACGGCCTCCGTAACGATATAGTGATTATGCAATGTGAGTGGAGAACTTGGTTGAGTTCGTCTACTATAATAAAAAGAAGGTATTACGTGAATTACGTACGCCACTACGCTTGCGGGCATGACCATTTCAGGCGTTCGGTGCGTGCATTTTATTGAGTATGGATGCCTTTATCTGCGTCTTGGTTCGTGTGTGTTATTTCATTCAGTACAAGTGCTAGCCACATGAAACGATTGGCCGTGATTTTCACAAGGCTATTTAGCACTTCCGCTTTTTGCGTACGAAAATCCCTGTCAGGTTTCTTCTGTACAGTTTCAATCAACCTTGTAGAAACAGGCCTGCACCAGAAAAGTAAACGCTACCCAGTGATACTGAGGTTACGTCAGCTTCGTAAACGTTTCTCCTGTTGTGAGTGCTTGCCAGCTGAAATATCACCGAAGCACAACGGATATTTTTATCGTTATAGTTCCGTATCACATTCATCATTTTGTATTCGTTGTGAGTCAAGCTCATGATTCCAGCACAAAGTAGCGTATAGTTGGCAAATGGCGGTATCTCACCAGCAGGCCTAACAAGTGATGTGCATGTGCACAAACGTTCAAAGTAACTTTCTGACAAAGTGTAGTTTGCCGTTACTGCGTTTCAAACAAATTGTTATATCCTAAAGAAGACAATGCTCTTGCATTGCCTGCAATCGAAGCTTGACGTACAGTAACGATCGTGCATTCGCTTTCTGAATGAAGTGGTTATGTTGTTCATGTCTGAGTGTGCTTGCAACTGCGAAATGATTCCTTAGCACGTGAAATGTTCTCTGAAAAATCCCTAGCGCAGTTCTTGTGTGCCATGCAGCAATCATATCCAACCCTATCTATGCACCATTTTCGTTGTCTGCTTCCATTCATTTCCACCTACCTCTGTGAGCAGGGGTGGATATCAGAGGAGGCAAACGAGAAACAGTAATCTCGGTTCCTGTTTTTCAGAGATCCGCAAGCCCCCTTTGTGAATTTCGCACTTAGTTTTTGCCTGGTTTTGATTTCGGTCATACACCAAATCTATTTTGAAATGACCAAAAAATTAAATCAATTCGGTCATAATGTCCGAAAAGGTAGGCTAGTTTAATACTATTTCAGGGAGTTTTAATACTATTACGAGACAAATGACCGAATGATCTCAGGAAAAAACAGTTTTTTGCATTGTTATGTTAAAAAGTTTATGTACCCCTCTAAAGTGCACGATTAATAAGCTCTGAAGCAAGTCATACGTTTTTCAAAATAAAGCAACAGTTATGGGCAATTGTGCCAACGGGGGCCTTCAATGACTGTTTTAGGGGTACTTTTCTGAGTGTTTGCCTCAGGCCCCAAAAGTGTAATATCCATCCCTGTCTGTGAGGTTGGATTTTCAACCTTGTCCACATTAAAATAAAAGTCATGAAATCGACCGCTGGAGGTTGAGCATGACATGAGTTTAGCTCTAACCAACACGCCCCCAAGAATTTCAAGACCATTGTTGCACAGATGCAAGCTTAGTCGTCCCACTGATTAGTATATATGCTGTTTGTTTTGCATAAGAATGTAAATACAGTGGATATAACATGTGAAATGATAGTAATTTGTATCTTGTCGGTTGGTATTTGAACACCTTAAGAGTTGTAGGTAATGGCTGGGGCCGAGCACTTATGTAATATTTTCGAATGGGGCCGCGAGAACAAAAAGGTTGAGAACCACTGCTCTAAACAAACTTGCATCTGTTTGACATTTGACCCACTCACTCTACACAAAATGTGAAAATGGTTGTTATTTTGTGAAAACGACGTCACAATTAATTATCACCACGCCTCTGCAGTGAAGTTAAGAAACACTTGTCGCGGCAACTTAAAACAGCGGTTGGTAAGTTTGATCTAGCCTAGTGGTTTCCAAAGTATGGGTCGAAACCCGCACAAAAGTCGCGAAGTGTCAAAAAATGGTTCGCGCCGAGGTGATCCAAACTGGGGTTGTGTGTTTACAACATTACCACTGCTTGTCTGCGTGTAGCGTCGGTACTTAAGAAAACAGTAGATTGCTGACATCAAGAACGAACTCAGCAACTTACTGCCAAAATCACTCATGCAATCCTTATTTTTTCATACGTGGTTTGAGGCGTGTTCACCAAACTCAGATTTGGGTCGTGCTCAAAAAAGTCAGAGAACCGCTGATCTAGCTATTCTAACGCTAGCGGTTGAATTTTTTTTTNAAATCTATCAGTGTTTAAATAACAAAAATCCAATCGACTGATAAAAATTGAATTTTTTTTTCATTCTATTCACATGCGCTTTCTTGAAAAAAACAGATTGCAAGTTATCTGTAAGTTATGGACGTGTCAATGCCCTCAGTACGTACAAAATATAAAACATCTTTCTTCGTTAGATTTTGGTGCTAAAAACCCGTTGCAGTTGACTTATTTAAAATTTACTTAGGATAGGGTGGCAATCAAAACCAGATCAAAGTTGCAACATTTTCGGACTATGTACAGGTTGGACTCTGATTACTTGACAAATTTCTTTTTTTCCTCGCTGAGAAGATAATTGGAAATCATTGATGAAAATGTTAGGGCTCCTAGTGATTTCTGGTTGAACCGTCACAGTATCCCTACATGTTTAATCATAACAAATATATATCTTGAATGAATGCTATTGTTCCTAAACAGTGTCTATGGACTGATTGCGTAACAAAAATACTTTGAAACTGGATTGCTTCTTAGCTAAAGTTTGAGATTAAAGGCATAGAAAACATATATCACCGTTACATTCACGCATTTAGTTTTAAAACTTTACAAAAACAAAAATCTACGGTGATCATTTAAGGCTGCGGCTGATGCTGCAGAGAAGGGTAAGTTATACAGTATTTGTAGCACGCCAGAGTTATCAGAAATGAATTATTGCGATGGCCTTGAAATGAAGTTTACATCACCATTAGGTTAGATTCAGCAAGCTGGTGTGTCAGAAACAGCTGCGAAAAGCGTGTCTCCTTGTTTTACTTTCGGTTAGTGATGACAAGCGCTTAGGTAGAAGTTTGTATTTAATTAGCACCAACTTCCACATGGAGCTTGACCTCAGGTAAATATCAGCCATGATGCGAAGCATTTACACCATACACAATCACAAGAGTCCGAAGGAGGCAGAAGGGGTCCTGGACCCCTCCCTAGAGTTTGAAATTTGAACTTTTTCTAATACCTTTTTAGAAAAAAATGGTTGTTTTCTTATTTTCGAGTGGGAAAAATAAAATATCACCTTTTTTGGCATCCACTGGTGTAATCCTTGGCTTCCCCTTGAAAAATGCACCAATGCCCCCTGGAAAAATCCTTCCGACACCCATGGTCACAACGGTTGATTAATCATGGGCAATTGGTAAAACACGCTGCTTTGATAAAGTTCGCCTAAAGGGCTGCGCAGGAAAGGTTCCTGAAGCAGTTTCGTTGATTTGCACTGAAGTATTTCTTTGGCTTACACATCAAAACCTTGATTAACCTGACTATTTTTCGTACAACTTTCGGAATTGGGGGAGAATTGCTCCCATCGTCCCCCTCTGGCTACACGCCTGCCTTGACGGCAAAGGCCCTGAGGACTGTGCCCCATGGGCGTCATAGCTAATATGGCACTGTGCGTGATAAAAGGAGAAGTTGCAATTGCTCTAAATAAAGAAAATGCACTTGCGAAACATCAAAAAATCTTAACGAACTTTAGGTAAAGGTAAAAATGATAAATCAATATCAAACGGACGTCACTAAAATGCAGAAAATCTGACTGTTAAACTGTGAATGTGCATCATCATTTTTTTGAAAATATTGTGCATGCAATGTTTGATAATAGTTTTTTTATTTTTCCAGCGCANCTGTAGGTGATGTGAACAATCTCCAAATCGTTTTGTGTACCTTACAGCACGTTAGAGCAAATGTTTTATTGACGATCGGTGAACGAAATATGCCATGTAAAGGCTACTAAANAGGGTGATAGGGAAATAGCTTTCCAAGCGCTGCCATAGACCGACTAACCTGAACAGTGTCATCAAACCGGAGTCATACGGTTCGACAGTTGCTTTCGCATGAATTGGATCGATAAAATAGCTTATGTGCCAAGGAATGAGTTACAAGATTTCCGCGTGCGTTACAAGATTTCCGCAAAACAAGTGAGTTCATTTTGTTATTTTCCTAATTAAAAACCCCTAGCCAAAGGACGGGGCTATCGGGTGTAATGCCCCCTAATTTTTTTGTGGCTTCTGAACGTGCAACAAAACAAAAACCATGCCCCTCTGAAAACCTTTCCCTCAAACCTTAAATCTTCTCTACAGGTTTTCCTAATTGTAATTTCAACACTCGGGCATTGAAGTAGAAACATTTGTTATTAGCAACTGTTATTTAGGCAGTACGGTTTCTCCCCTGGATCCCGAGGAATCACTGTTGTCGACAGCAATACTGAAGAAATGCGTAATATTTTCTGACAAAAGTATTACTTAGCGCAATGTTCCTTACTGAAACCATGTTCCGCAGTTTCAACAAGTGACTTACTTCATTTGCACTTTAACAGCTTTTTCAATTCAAAATGGGTCGTAACGTGTTATACCTTTATTTGCGCATTTGGTCCGACACAGGGTCTCCTGACAAGGGTTAGTCACAGAACACAAATACGCGCTGACCAAGCACGTTACAGGTTCATAATTGGTGAAAACCGAGACTTACTCAATCCGTAAAGTAAATTTAACAGAGGAACAAACTGCATAAAATGTCACATCATTGAACTGCAGCATACAAATCTACTACCGCTAAGGCATTTTATGTCTTTACGTTATGGTCAACTCGACGCTAACGAATAATTGCATATATGGGGATGTGATGCAAAGTTTAATAACAGCTGTTAAAACAGTGCGCAGTGGTTGAGTCATAGACTCTCTGCTCTTGGTCGACAATTGTAAAGCATATGTTTGCATAAAATGCTCACAAACATACAGTACAAATGCTCAAATNAAAATTGTGCACGCATTAACGAATATTCCTGCTTGGTTAGGCCCTAATCATTGTGTATTTCTGTTTTGCTCATAGATCGAAATATTCTTATTTATCAAACATTTGTAAAAGTTCGTACAAATGGATCAGAAAGTCGTTAAATGGCGACATCACATTGCTATCAGAGAATTTTAAGAGAAACGATTTCTCGATCAAAATTGAAAATCTAGTCAGGATCAATCTGATTCCGTACGATTCATAGCAATAACTATTGCGATAATTTATTCATGTTTCAATCATTGCACATAAAGGGGGTTGGTCTACAAAACGACGCAACAGTATTGTTGTTCGAGAAAAATCTATGAATTTTAGCTAAGAATACGACGTACACGAATATTTGTATCACTGAAAATTTTACTGAAATTCTTGAAAATCCAGAGAAGAACCGATGATCCGGTGTTGTTTCTTTATTTCCATTCTTTACATTCGATGCAAAGTGAAGATTGCCAAAACAGTCGGAATGAAAACAGAATGAAATCTGAAATTTCACAGAAACCAATTCTGCGGTAAGTGCTATTATGGTTTCTTTGTAAGGTTGACGTTGAGAAGAACATCATTGGATACGTTTTAAGGATCAGCACAATCGTCAGAATTATATTATCATTATGCAGCAATATTGAGCGATTGGAAACGTTTGAAACGTTGTAGTGCAATTCCCACAGGNAAAGATTTGTTTCTGACGTGGAATAAGAGATGTAACAAGTAAAGATGTTCAAAACACTCGTAATGCGAGCAAAGCGACCACGTATTGAGGTAATATATGTGGAGTCTATAGTTAAATGTTGCGCTTGTGTTTGTGATTACCTTTCTATGATACACGTAACGACCATACTGCAATACCTTGCAATCTTATGAAGCTTTGAGCTACTGTTGAACGGAAATGGATTGGCTACGTCGCACGCTCCCGGATAAGCATCTCCTGATTGCACTGTAACGTTGCGTGTCAAACTTGCACCTGCAAAGGATATAAAAGCAAGACATGGACACGATTTTCAATCGACCTGAGAAAAACAACCATGATGTTTGGTCAGTCAATCTGTAGAGCCATCCTGTACAAGATGTCATTTGTAGCAATAACTATTAAAATTTTTCCTGAGGGAAACGTATGAGTCGGTACAGTTTCAGTGTTAATGAAAGTAATGCATACTATTTTAAGCAAAATTCATTGACACTGGATGTACCAAAATTTTCTACACCGCCGTTCACCAAGTTGTCGAAAAAGAAACCAAGGCATTCACAACCGCGTAAAAGGCAAACAATGCCAATTTACTAAATTTTTCAAATAGCTATCCACACTAGCTATGTTTTATGTTATTGTAGTTGACACAAAATGATTTGTATTGCAATATTTTAAATGATGGAACATATATGACAATCTCTGACAGCTTCATCTTTTGAGTCAGGTGTTCTAACCACTGCTTGGCCGTAATAGATCTATGGGCAGATGTTGAGCAGCCATTCGATTGTCTCATCCTTCAGAACCATCAGGCAATGCAGTCCATGGGGGTCAATGGATTGGACATTGGAGGACAACATGGTCGACGGTTTGTTCTTCTGCGCCACACTCACAGGCCGCAGAGGAGGCCATACCCCATTTATACAAGCAGGTGCGGGAATGCCCGACACCGGCAGCTCATCAACTAGTCGCATATAACCAGCGAAATGCTTTGAGACATAATCAACTTTTTACATAATTGTAATGCAAATAGCTGCTAATCGTGATAGTCTTGGCACAGTGATGCAAATCACAGAGATACCATCAACATGAAGCACGTTTACTGGAATTTGGAAACAAAACTGCAAACCTTTTTTCTGTTTTCCAAACTTAAGTGCTTCAAACATAGGGGTTCGAGGACCTCTGCATTTTTCGTCAGTTATTTTTGAAATGCCAGCAGAACATGTGCCACAAGTTAGTTTCTTGCAAGTGACGCACATACACCTTGCTGCTTCTCGCTCAATGACATTTTCTATGTTTTCGAGGGAAATCACAGTTGACGAAAGAGGGAGTGGCCTCAACATTTTCAAGTGAAACTTTTTTCATGCGCACGTCGTGCATTAGTTGAGAAATGAATTTCAGTCTGCTTAAAATTTTACCAGTCGGCCTTTGAAACAACTTTTTTTCTTGATGCCGTGTTTATCGTGTTTCTTTGGCATAAATGTAATGAAAGGACAACGTGACTTTAGAAGCATCAACTGTTTGTCCACTGTCAACGTAAATCTCCCCTATATTTTCACTCATACATGGATGCCAATGTCTGGAAAACAACATGTATTGCTGTGAATCTGTCTGCTCCTGGCCCAGAAAACTCAAATATTTCAGGATAGCAGTAAGCCTTGCATGTGACATGTTTTCTGAAAATGTTAGAATACCGTAAGGTTTATTGTAAAGAAAATGAAGTAGGTGAGCCCTCTGACACACTGGAGAGCAATAAACAACACTAGCTCACATAGGCTCAAGTCAAAGTCATTCTTTCCTTCTCTATAAGCTTCTTCGTTGGTGCATTTGACAACTGAATGAAGAATTACTTCTGGCGCGAAGTTCATACATGCATTGCAAGTACTGTAGTCGGCTGCATCTATTTTTAGAGATTCGTGTAGGTACACCGGTGGCAGCAATTAAACTGTTGTGTCCCGAGGTTTTTCCTACCAATGATGATCTGTCATAAACAATAGAGCAGAGGTTCCAAACCTGAGGTACGTGCACCCCTGGGGTACATATGCTTATTCGAAGGGGTACATTTAGGGTTAGCAACAGAAGTGACGTATGTATTTACATATCTTTTATTTACAACTATTTATACATATATCAGTGGATAGTATTTTTACAAGCCGTTATATGCTTCTTTTTAAATATAATGATACAATATTTTGTCATAAGAAATTTCAGGGGTACATGTTCATATGTCGAAATGCTGAAGGTGTACATGCTTATCTTTCGAAATGCTGGAGGGGTACATGCTCATCTGTCGCAATGCTGAAGGGGTAGATGGTCAAAGAAAGGACGGGAAACCCTGCAATGGAGCTTGCAGCCAAGACACCATGAGATATTCTTGTACATGCATCAACTTCTTCATTACTGATGTCCTCTTCGTCTGAACTGCTGCTCACTAGGTGTGAACCGACAAACAACAGGTACGACTACATCTTCACCTGATTCATGTTTTTGTTCCTTTTCATATGATATGTCATCATCCATACACCAGTCAAGGGCCACATCAGCAATATCGTAGCCAAAATTTTTTCAGTAGGAGGCTTTAAGTTTGTGCAGGGGCTTGACATTCTGAAATTTGACAAAAGCTCCACTGACTTATACTGTTTCATATTTCAATTTGGGAGGGCTTGGAGCTTTGTTTGGGGAGCTAAGCCCACCAAAGCTCCTTCGCGGCGATGGGACTACTTTCACCAAATACCTGGATCTGAGTAACCTGGTAATGAAGTGATGAAACAACATGGGGTGTCAATATGCACCTCATCGCGGACCATTTTGTAGCTTGTTGGACGCAACTTTGTAGTTCTTCTTCTTCTTTTGAGCGAGTTGTTTCTGTCCACTGCTAGGCCGCAGTAGATCTCGGGGCAAGTGTTGAGCAGCCGATCAAGTTTTGAGCATGGTCTAATCGTCCAGAACTGTGAGGGGGTGCAGACCATGGAACGGTTGATGGATTGACATTCGAGGACAACATGGTCGACGGCTTATTCTCCTGTGTCACACTCACAGGCGGCAGAGGAGGCAATAATCCATTTGTACAAGCAGGAGAGAAACGTCTGACACTGCTGCGGAGGTGGTTAAGCCAGACCCACGCTGTTCTTTGGAGGGTCATTCCAGGAGAAGTGGTGCTGATGTCGGGATGAAAGTACTGAGTGTTGTAGGGTTGTCCAAACACTCCGCCTTCCATCGGTGACCCGCCCAGAGCGCCGCACTTCTGATGTTGTTTTCAGATGAACTCATGAGCTGTTGTGCGGCTGGCACAAATGGGTGTCTCTATCTGAGACGCAGTGCAATCGCACTCGGTTGACAGGTTAGCGCTGACTTGATAGTGGAAAAAGCAAACATATGGGAAATCCTAAATATCTTTTGAATCGACATTGAGTAGAGCTTGAAAACCAATGACTCGAATTGATTCGACAGTTTTTGTGACTCGACTTGACTAAGACATGACTCGATTCTGACTTGAAAAATTTAGATGACTCTGACTCGAAAGGCTTATGACTCGACTTGTGACTCTACAAAAATGACTCAGACACACCACTGGCAATTAATTCGGTATTTATTCGGCAGGGACACAATACATTTTCTATCTCATCCAACCAATTCTGGAGCTTGGTTGAATTTACGCTCTCTTGCTCGTTAATTTGAAGTGAACAGATACTCCGCCTTCACTACTTGTATATCCTTGGATACCCCTGATGAAATGGTTACAAATATGCCACTAAGAATTAAATTGTCGTGGAACGAACACTACCTATAACAGTTCTTCAAAGAAAACGACATGCGAAGAATGAAGCAACTGAAGAAAAAACGTTTGTGTGAACAATGACGCAGTAAACGTGAAATAAATAAAAAATGAAAGAATTAAGGCCACAAAGAAACTAATGAACATGAAAGTGAAGCTTGATGTAAATTAGGATAAAACAGCTTCCCTAATAAATCTATCAGTGTATTCCAGCATAAACGTGTGTTCGTATTTTTCAAAATACAGTAGGATGACGAAAACATACATGCTTTTGAATGATGAATGTGGTATGCACACACTGTGCGGTTCGCAAACGTTAAAATCGAATCCTGGCCGGGCAACAAAAATTGAGACTTTAAATGTTTGATTTGCTATGCTGCAATATGAGTTACGAAAACTCTACCAACATTAATATTTCCCACAAGTCCAAAATTGTTTTTGACCCTTGTTTTCACTCAAATAAAAAAAAGTCGTCATGGCGGCCGGTATATTTGCTGTTTGATATATTAACACGTACATTACTGTGTATTTCAATGTCAGGTAATGTTGTTTTTACAGACGAGAAAGTGCAATACTTCTGGTAAGTAACTAGGTGTATGTAACGATATATTTTGTGACTTTACGTTATATGAAAATGTATTGACTACGACGCAATATTATCTGCACATGCAGTGCCATGGCTAAAGCTACAAAGTCAAGAGGGGCGGGTTTGAAAAATTTTTTGGAACCAATTAATGGCTAAAGTTGCCGCTAAAACGTTGAGATAAAGCTTGACTTTGTACGTGGATTGTCACAGATGGTTGTTGCAAATGCAATAGAGGATGCCAGGTCGGAAAAAGCTCCGATTCAGCCTTTTTTACCCTCATTGTTGATAGAAATATGTGACATTACAAACCTTTTGGGACAACGTCAATAACCATCATCATTCCACTGTCCTCGTGGCCCAAATTGTGGCAATGAATTGTCATCGGTCCTGTGAACTTGTGAGTGATGAAACGAATCTGTAACGTATCTTCTTACTTAGCTACTACAGTACTTACGAAATCATCGTTGCCAGAGCCCAGACTACAACGAATTGCATTAGCATGCTATAAAATTCTCAACAGAGTAAACGAAGGCATACGCACATGAATGCAATAATAATCAAAGCTAAATATTTATTTGAAAACAGCAAAGCATTTGATGAAACAGACAATGCTGAAATTTATTGCGACACTGCATCCGTTGTTGTTCTAGAAAATTCAAGATTGATAAATATTATCAACTTAAAACTCAGCAGGATCTTTGAAATATTGCAAAGAAGCCTTTTTTCATAGTAGTTCTGTGACAAATCTGTTAAACAGTGAAGAGAATGTGGAACGAGAAGTTTTTTTAAATTCTGAATGAACTTGCCAAGTGGAAAAAAAATTGAAAGCTCTTTTGAGAGAAAAACAAAAGAATTCAATCCTGCCCATTTACTTTTGCATCATTTTGGAACTACTAGCAAAAGAAATGTACAGTAATTAGTCACCTGTACCTTCAGCATAGTCATTCTGTACCACAGAGTAAAATAAATATCTGCAAAATGTTTTGTAATGGTTGATGTGCCTGTTGATTTTATTTGGAGATTTACAGTGCACGCTGCAATCAAAATTTTGAGAAAGTGGTTGACGCTTTTGCAAAAGGTATCAGCATAAAATGAAATACCAATCTTGCATCACGCATTATTTTAAAAAGCACAACGCCAGAACGAATTCACGGTTATTCAAAAATAGTCTGTAATGCGAAAGTGTGGACAGGCCCGTAACCGGGTTTTGAGGTTTGGAGGGGCAAAATAAATTTTTTTGGGGGGCACGATTTTTGTTTTTATGATATTTTGAAACCAAATTTTTCTGGGAACAAAAAAAGTTTGGGGGGGCACAAAAGAAATTCGAGGGAGCACTGCCCCCGAATGACCCCCGTGGCTACTGGCCTGAGTGTGGATTGTGTTTTTGAGGTAAATAAATATGGATCTGTGTACATGTTTTTTGTTGCTGTGACAAAGATCCTTTCGTCTTGTACAGCCGTAAAAGCGTTTTAGGTAAAGGTATACAATGTCATATTTTTCAGTATGTATTTCATTTGCCTGCCTATAAACTTCTCGTGTTTGTTTGTTAACAGAAATCACACTCACCGTTATGTTTGACAAGGGAGGAACTGCAACTACGTCACGAAAGACTCCACGGTCCGAGTAACCAATTGTACCCTGGCCTCCTTTTCTCCAGCGGATGTCGTGTCCGAGGTATTGGTCCCAGTTAGTTGGTCGCGAAATGTTAACTTGGAAATCTGTTAAATAAAACAATAAAGTACTCAAAAGTTTCAAAAAGTCATTTTAAAATTTCAGTTAGAGTAATAATATCTTTTGTTCCTGGAAAAAGCAAGATGTTTTTCAAAATAAATTATAACAAATATTAACTTGCGCAAAAACTGTTGATTTTCCTTTGTAAAACTGGAAGTCGGGCAACATTAGTAGGTTAAACCTATTTGCATATTAATCACCGTATTTTTCGTATTGAAATTTACACTTCTCATTATTTTGATTCCACAGCTTCATTTTATCAGCCATGTGCTCAGCCGCATAAGGTCCAATATATTTATTGTAGCTGATGACCTTCACCACAGAAAATAGGACATTGTCACGATTGCTATACAGGATTGCAACAGAAACAAATTGTGAAATGTTTCGAAAAAAGGTTTCACAACAAATATTGACGCGGTACTGGGTCTGCTTCAGTTACGTAAAAATTATATTTTGGGAAGCACGTCAATGAGTCCTCATCTTTGAATTATGACGGATATATTTTCATTTCCGCAGTTTTTTCAATTCAGTTTGTTTCGGTTGTGTTTCAGAAATCGTATCAACGATCAACCACTGATTCCCCAACAAAGATCTACTTATCCTTTAATTAAGTCCCTTCAGGTCGTCGTTGCTGTCCCCTTACATTTTGTTTGGGCCCTTTTCCTTTGATTCTACAGTACAGTAGATAGGCTACTTCTAAAGTAATAAAGAGCCTGCTTATTCTTTGGTAAGGGTCCCTTAACAGCTTGGTTAGAGGCCTCTTACATTTTGACTGAGGTCTCTTGTTATTAGATCATACCATAAGCCATTTATGTTTCATCATTTCATTTTGACTTCTTATCTTCAGATTGAAAATCCAAATGTGTTAAAACATACACACGTTTTCTACTAAATATTGTGTAATCATGATAATGAAAATATAGTCATAAAGAAAAACCCATAATGTTGGCCCCCTCAAAGAGCGAAAATTTAAATGGTGGCCACATTTTGCACACCTATTAAGACCACTACTGCCGACGACCAACCTGAAAGCTGTACACGTGCGTATGGAATGGGTGGAAGAAGTAAGGGCTTGGGTTAATCAGATACCATTCCTGAAGAGTATTCACTTCAACTTTATATCTGAAATTTCAAAAAAGATGATAGACAAAAATCGCTTTTTACTTCTTGCCGTGCCAGCAAGCCCCAGAGCATTATCAGTTCGAACTCTTTGCTGTTTTTTCATCGGATACCATCGAAACAATCTCCAGGTTTTGGAAAGCGGAACACTAATTTGACAAAATCAAAATAAACAATTCTGCCTTCAAAATGAGATTGACTATGAAGAACATTTAATCGTAGTGCTTTTTATTTCATCATCCGGTTTTGAACTTACTTTATGTGAGTTAGACTTTTGTAGCAATTTATGAACAGTAGCTTGCGGCAGCGGTAGTAGGGCATACGCAATTATTTTCACTGAAAAGTGTCAAAACGGATATAGACCTTTTTGAAAGATGAAAACATTTTCCATCATCATGTGTTGCGGGAGCAGAAACTTGAAAGCACACTTTGTAAAAGTACTTAACGCTCAGTAGACACAGGACCAGTAGACACAAAGCAGTGTTTCTAACCACATACCATTCAAAAAAATTTGTTGCAAGGTACTCCCAAAAATTCATGTAGTTGACAAAAGCATGTCTTCACTCAAAAAAATTATGTGCATTTTATTAAAAGAAGCATATATCCCAAACAAGGCTGTAAGCTTCCAATTACAACCATATCTTGATTTTTTTAAAACGTTTTCCTTTCATTGATATACGTCCTCGCGTATGCTTTACAAAGTCAAAGTAAATGCTTTATTTAGGGAATTTTTGAAAATCTTGCCACACTTGCGTAAATGATACATGTGTCCTTTAGCTGGTAGTACCTGTAATGTGTTGGACGAAAAAATCTCTTCCTGTTCATACCAAGATTGGCATCCGCTTCAAGCACAAACCTTCTTTCTATATCTTTATCTGTTTTGTCAAGAAAGTTCCCGACAAATGCCGGTCTGGCCGGGAGCTCAGTTTGGAGCTTGGTTTGTTGTGGCGGACCGGTCACTTTCAGCGTCACTAAGACTTGATGGTGAGGTGGTTCATCTGCTGTGGAAAACCGGTCCATTTATGTGCTTGAGGATTGTAACTGTGTATGATAATGAAACGCGATAGCAAGAAAAGAATGTTATTAAGTAATGGTCATAGTACAGGTCCTCTCAGTACATTCTATTTAAACAAATTTAACTTTGAAATCCCTTCTGCTGAACCTCCTTTGAAAAATTTCCGTTTATGCATCTGAATCTCCTTTAGAAAACCACCGTTATGCATTCCATCAAACGGAATGCATAAGGGAAGTACACAAATGATTATTTGGCCTATCGTAATGATGACATAGCTCAGCGTGCTCCAACTACTTTTGACCTACGAGCCATTTTACACAAACGAGACAACTTGCGGCCCACTTCCAATAAAATGATATATCAACAACAAATTCACAAGATTTAAAATTGAAAAAGGAAAATAGGTGAGCTGAGTGATTGTGCCATTGAAATATTACACAATAGCAATAAACAATTTATTACCAATCTCTATCAGTGGGATGCCTGTGGTTGAGGCTTCACTGACAATATTGTTCCTTTAACAATACCAATATGTTCATGGTAGCGACTCTGAGACTATCGTCCAGTATTTCGTCGGTCGTTCGATTTCTCTTTTTAGATTTGACTTGCTTCGTCGTAGAAAATGTACTCTCACACACGTAAGTGTTTCAGTACATCGAGTGCATTTAAGTTCGAAGTTTTTCTGTTTGGGAAACCTATCTCTGCTGACTATTATCTAACAGCGTTAATGACGTACATTATTACGCCGTTAATATTGTGTACATGTTACACCTGTTACCAATAAAATCACCTGCTGTAACATAAACACACCATTAAATCCATTAAATTAAATCAATACTGAGGAAGCTCGCGGTCCTTTAAAATTCTGTTCGTGTGCCACGTATGGTCCCCGGGCCTGTAGTTAGACCACGCTGGAATAGATTATGCTTGGCCTATTTTAGTTATATGTGACAAACAGAAAAATCATATTTTGTATAATATTAAAATTGAATAAGTTACTTTCCTTCCACTATTTGCCGTTGGCTACTGAGAAATTGTTTTAGGAGTATTGCAGATTTCTATAAGTTAAAGTAAGAGATATTTTTAATGAAACTTATCTCGGAACTCTGAAAATGTTTGAACATCACGCTTAGGCTTCATAGCATCAAAGACAGTTCCCGTTACGCTTTAAAGCAAATTCGGGTCTTCCTGCGCAACAGTGAACTTCAAATGTTGAAATCGACGTTTGTAAATTTTTTTGGATAAAAACCAGTTGATTTATTGCAAACATTTAACAAGCAATTTCAAGTTTGCGTATGATCAAAAAAATCAAAATAAAAAACAAAACGTTTTAAGATTTTCTGTCTATGATCTTTTAGTAATGAAAATTGAAACTGTCTGAAAGCAATGTTTGCAATGAGCTAGATTTCTACAATTCATGCTTTTACTGGTCGCACCACTTCATTGACCTCCTCACATTCTCAATGAGGAAGGTTAGCATGACCAAAATCTTAGTCTAAAACAAAGCAAGTCGTTTTGATATCAACTAGTTTGGCGACGTGAGACAACTGTGGTTTGACAATGTAATAAAATGATTTAACCAGTGTTTTCGAAATTTCCAGGGGACATGTAACACGAGCAGCAAGTATGTATCACAGCAGTAGAAGAAATATTGTATCACACTTTTGCGGCTGATAAGTCAAACTTTTCGGCTGAGAAGTCATGTCAACACTCTTTACATATTGCTCCAAAGTCGATACAGGAGAACTGTGTGTAATGCAAAACAGTGATTGATTGATTGATTTCATGGGATCAGGAGAAGGAGCGTTTTTTCAGCAAAATGAAAAGTCAACCAACATAGAGTATAAAATACTGAAAAAAGACAACAGAATACCATCGCAGAAACTCCAAAACTGTATAAATGAAAACTTGGTGTATGATTAATCGTGGTTGCATTTGCAATCATGCAGTTGTGATGTTCCCATGTGCACCAAGTATTTACTTAAAGTTCAATGATGCAATTTAAGAAACAAAATTCGAGCTGAATAAACACGTGGGAGGGATAAACATCTTTGTCAGATGCGATGATATGTGATGCACTATGCCTGAATTTATCCATCAGTTGAAGGGAACGACATGTAATTTTTTTGAAAATAAATGTGACATCAACATGCTATTCCTTTGAATATTTACTTTGTTTCCAATACCTTAAACACTAATTTGCTACTTCGTTTGTTGCCAAATTGCGCAATGAAGTTTTGCAAAAAAATTGTGCCTAATTTAAAATCGTGAGCAACAGCGATTTTTATCTGTACCCAAATCCGACACTGAGCTGATAAGACTCTTTTGCCGTTTCTAATAGCGCTCATTCATCGAAGTTATTAAAATACGTTTCTTCAATGAAACGTATTCGGAAAAATATGTGATTAAACTTATGAATCAATATAAAGTGCTTACGAAAAACAAATGAAATAAAAAATAGTTTGTAAACTCACATAGTATTCTCCGGGATAATTGCACACAATCAACCAATCTGTCCGAGCAGATGAAACCAAAAAGCTTCTTCCTAGCCTCGGTGGTGTACCTCGGTCAAGATAGATACCGTCCACAGCAATTTCAAGTATATCACAAGCAGACTTTCCATTACCATCCACTACGCTCAAAGCCAAATTGAGTTTTGACCCAGCGCTTAATAACCTGTTCGAAAAGAAGATGTTGATAAACTTTGACTTCTGTAGGCAAGACAAAATCCAGAAATACCTTACGTATTCCAACAACAATTTCTCATAGCATTCATCTTTGCGCACACGTTCACAATCTGCGGACGGTGGAGAAAGACCAGCCCTGCAAGCACCTCTCAGTTTTCGGCAACCGTATTTCTCCTGTGGCTCTACGCGAAGAGTGGATCAAGCAAAGTAGGGGACGTCAAGAAAACTACCT
>JGI24022J15233_10001196_pt1 | contig 20708 bp, 8 predicted proteins | sample Ectturendosymbi2_FD_15233 | JGI IMG/M metagenome (IMG submission 15233) | reverse complement strand
TTTGCTACTGTAAGAGAGATGAAATATACTTTACAAAACTGCTGTGACAAAACAGTGGACGACAAAATGGCCTTACATCGCGAATGTTGTTTTCCGAATTGTACAAAATCATGGTGAATAAAGTTACTTTTTCAGGTTTTAAGGGGGGGCGATCGCCCCCCACCCTGGATCCGCCCCTGGTTACCACAGGACTGTTATGATTTAAACCAGCATGGCCCAACTACTTTTGACATACGGGCCGTTTTACTGAAACGTGACAACTTGCGGGCCACTTCCAATAAAATGATGTATGAAACAATAGAATCACAAAATTTAAAATTAACCAAAACAACCAAAACGTTGGTTTGCAAACGTGAATATGACGTCATATTGTAACATTGGTCATGGTGATTTTCTATTGTGGAAACACAACTGCATTTCATATGCCTGGCTAGTAATTTTGCTGAATGAGGTCGTTAGATTCAATTGGATTACAAAATGGGTCTTTGCAGGAAAACGTTGAAAACCACCGATATATAAGGACGAGTGAATTTCAATCTTACGCTTGTGGTGTCTATCACAGTGACTTGTTACGCTGGAGAACGATCTGCTGGTAACCACCTTATTCATGCGTGGCGCCATTTCTTGGCCACCACATGCGCCAATCCAGAAAATTATAAAAGTCCTGCTTTCCGTTTTTTGTTGTTAAGATATGACTCATAATTTCCTGACTGAGACATACGCCTTAGACAGGAAAAGCCATCTATAGTCAGACGATTTGATATAAGCTCTACTTCCACTAAAGATAAGCAACCTAAATATGTAACTGCTATAATGGTTTCAAAACTGTACTGCTAATTCCAGATACCCCTTAGAAAAAGCACTTTGTGTCTGCAAGATTCGAGAGACCTTATGTGAACTGTAAAAGTTTCTAAATTGGTCCATGTTCTTATTTAGCAATGCGACAATGATCTATTACACAATAAAACAAACTGGAACAACCTTTATTTGTATTGAGTGATTATGAATAAGAGTGGGGAGGTGTCAGAAGCAATAGGGGAATCAAACAGGCATTGACCTGCGAATATTTCCCTTGACTTAACTGCTAGGATCGAACCCATGTATTAGCAATAGTTAAGTCTAAAGCACTCGGTTTGCAAGGCCTCAACTGAGACCCCGAAACCACGTGTACATATGCGTGATGATTCCCAATTTTTTTGCCATCCCAAATAATTTATACCCCATTGTTATGATCTTCTCGTTGATCTTCTAATAGATTTCATCCATATGGTAAGGTGATGGTCAAGATCAAAGCAAGGTTGTCAGTAACAGATTACGATGTTTGGAAGCTTGCCTTTTTATTACCCTGTGGATTCCAAAATACAATTCGAAAGTTTTCTTCAATGAACAAGCAGTGGCGTAACTGACGGAGGGCAAGGGGGCGAGTCTCTCCCCTGGCAAGCTAAATGTAAAAACTGGTGCCCCTTTAGCTGCCATTTTGACAGTTACTTTTTCTTTTGGTTTTCAGTAGGTTGTTTTCTGCATTTCTTGGGGTGTTTTTTTTTTTGTTATTTTTAGCTAGCATAGACATCCACGACATCTGGGCTCAATATAATTTTTTAACTTTTTTCTGAATGTTGGCTAGTGGCCCCCTACGGTGGCCAATGGCCCCCCTTTAATTAACTTTTGACCCCCTTGACCCAACCCTCTAGTTATGCCAGTGTGAACAAGGCGCTGTTTGGCCTTGATTTTTTATAATATGAGACCATCTGAAAATGCATGTGTATGAAACGAAAATAAGAATCCAATTAAATACACGTGTCTCATGACTCCATTTGTGCAAAAATGGCCCAAACATGTCTTTGCATGAACTCAGTGACTAAATTTTCCTTTAGAAGTTTGCTCTGATACATGTTCTTTGCTATATATCACACACAAGCAATGCTTTAAGAAAACTTTAGCTTGTACGGTTAAAAAAGTATAATCTAGCACACTAGATTTTTATCACACAAAAATAATAAAACAATCTTCAAATTTTATTATGATCAAAGCACCTGCAGGCCTATAACAAAGGATGCAAGGTAAGTATTTTCCACAAGACTCAAGCCATAAAATATTCATAAATCTAATGAAAGACAATTACTTGGATTGCTTTTGGTGTTTGTTTGGTACCATTCAGACTTGGGTATTTTAAATGTTTTTTATTTTCTGTTTTCATAGTTGTTTTTACATGTGAGCTTTGTGGAAAGTAACGTGCTTGCACGTTTGGTCCATTATAAACCTTCATAATTGGACGTGTTTATTTCGTACGTGGTACACCAGGATGTGTGTTATGTAGGCATACTGCGAGATGCTGCCAGCTCAGAAGGAAAGTTCGGCATAAGAATTCTTATTGTAAACTGATGTCTGACAAAGGATACCGAACTGCATAGACCTCAGACAGACGATGCTGAGGTTTTCTTGACTAGAGAAAGACAGGTAAAGTAAATTTCTTGTTTTTTAAATACCGTATGTACTCGATTGTTAGCCGCCCTTGATTGTAAACCGCCTTAGAATGTATACCGCAAGAAATGGTGTTAAAAATTAATGTAACCCGACCTTGATTGTAAGCCGCACTTGAATATAGGTTACCAAAGCCTCTGAAATACTTTCGCGTACTAGCAGGTTTCGCGTTTATTCGTAACCCTGGTAATGATGCTTACACCACCGCAACTGTCTTCTGTTCATCATACTCCCTCCTGTGATGGATATGCACGTGGTGCTGAAGAGAAAAGAACGTAAAAAGAAAGTTTTGTCTAAACAAACGTGGCCATGGGAAGACTGAGCGCCATATATACCTTTCGATAAGGTAAAGAAAAATATATAAGCCGCCCTTGATCATAAGCCGCACTAAATGAAGAAATAACTTTGTAAGCCGCGGCTTACAATCGAATAAATACGATATTTATTTCTATTAATTGCGAAGCTGAGATGCAAAAAACAATTACTTCTATCTTGAAGTTTTATCTTTACCTTGCTAAGAAAAATAAGGAAAGAAAAGCAGAGAGTGATAGAGACTTCTCTTGACTTGCTGTCTTATCTAATCATCGGGCCAAGGGAACCATAGCCCCCAAATTTCTAAAATGTCTTGTCGTTTTGTGCCTTGAGAGGCGATTTCCCAAACAAAATAATGTTACTCGCTTGAAGTTAGAATATTTAGCTCCCCTCCAAATTTTGGGTTGGCTGCGCCACTGTCTCCACCCCAGCTTTAATAAAATTTCTATTTTTTATTCTGCTGCAAAGGCAATGCCACGTCGTAGCGTTTTTCTGCACAAGGCGGCTTACCCGTTGAGGCCAAGGACAGCACTATGTGCGAATGTTACAGTACTTTATTTTTGGGTTGGCTACGAATTCATCAATACTTGCTACAATCCTTAAACATTCTAATGAAAACTTTCGGGTGAGCAAAAATTCTGTTCGCTAAATTCAACATGAACTTTTATATAGTTAGGTGAAAACGTACATCCACTACTCAAATGAAATGACATATTATTTATCAGACAGTTGCGACAAATACACTTGTTGCCACCATCAAATCATGGCATTGCACGCAACAGATTCTTATTTGTTGACAATGATTAGACTTGAAATGCTGATACAAAGAGAAGTTAAAAAGGTTTTCGACAATATAGCATTTCCACAGCTTCTCTCCAGTGGCAAAGTTGCTGTTTCCAGCCATGATTTTAAATCGTACTTTCCTTGCTCGTCAGCCTTCTGTCCCACAACCTCCAGCACTTTTTGGTGGTAGTCATTGATGTACTTTAGCTAAATAAACAGGATATTTTGTCGAGGATTACCACTAGTTAACTTCTGCCTACATCCAAGTGCACTAATGTCACCTTACCTGTACATCACTCAAAAGGGAAATGTCGATCATTTTGCTTTGGAAAGGTACCAAAGTAATTGGTTCGAAAGTGTAGAACTCGTAGCCTCCAAATTGGTGCTTGAAAGCAAAGCAAGGTGATTTAACGCGTTAGATCCATGTAAAAATAAATCATGTTTGCATTAACGTGTAAGTTCAAAGACCATGCAGATATACAAACCACAAAGGTATAGCCTCAGTCAGCGCGAGGTAAAAGAGGCATTTCTATTCGTGAAGCAAATGAAATTGAAATTGAAGATTTTCATGGAGCCACGGCATGTGTGAATCAAAATAGAAAATTACGAGTGACCTAGGCTTTTAGGGACATAAAAGCTTATTTTTCCCAAGTATGTTTGGCAAAAGCTTTCCTTCTCAAAGCAACTATATAGTCTCCATACATGTGAAGAGTTTGAATCAATCGGCAAATTTTTAATAGTAATCGATTTCACGCAACAATACGCATCGTCAGTCCTACAACCTCATGCAAATAGAATCTACGTGGAAAAATTGTAGGACTGTCAATAAGGTTGTAGGACTTCCATTCAAATCACCACCTCGAAGTAGAAATTTCGCCAGTCCAAATCGCCAGTTTTGAATCTGCTGGTAAATTTTAACCTACTATTTTACATCCCAACAATCTCTTTCCTTTAGCGGTGGTCTGTCCTCACACGCGTTGTTTTAAAACAAACTTCTGTTGCATTGTGAAAGTGTTTTTGTAGAACTAGCCTCGCAACAGGTTTACACCTAGAAAACACATTTGATCTTCGTCTTTGAGTTTGCACTGGACTTTGGTAATTTCACATTGGCAAATTCACCTGGCCATATCCTTCTTTCCGTCTGTTTAGCTTTTTACATGGTCTCGTTCACAGGCCCGTAGCCAGGTTTTAAGGTTTATTTAAGGTTTAGGGGGCAAAATACATTTCAGGGGGAAATATTTTTGTTTTTATTATATGTTAAAAACAAATGTTTCAGGGCACAACAAAATTTGGGAGGCACTAAAAATGTGGGGGCACTGCCCTCGAATGCCCCGCCGTGGCTACGGGCCTGCTCGTCCATGACCTTAGCTGAAGCCAAATTGGTCGGGATATGTATTTCACAATCAAATACACTGCTTCCAGGGAGAGAAAAATGATCGGTTTCACCAGCTTTGCATTGTGACCATTTAAAAAATATATATAGTTTTTAAAACACGACAGCAGAAGATTGCCTTCTCAAATTTGTACGTGCAGTTTGTTTTGACAAGTTATATACAAAAGGAGTATCCACGCAATGGCAAATTTTTAGCTTTTGACTGGTTTCCCTGTATAAATCACAAAGTTTTCAACTTTATATCCACGCAGAACAGCTTTTAGAAACGATGTGTTAAAGAAAATGTGCAACTGATTTTGGTAGGCCTATTTAAATATTTTTTTCCAAAAACCGTTGTCAAAAACAAACTGCTGACCTCAGTCGTTGCATTTACGACGACGCACAAGTTCTCGTGCCTGATTCCAAACGCTCCTTCTTCATAATAGCCAGGTTCTGCAACAAACAACCTTTTTTGCAGAAGCACTCGTATTTGCAGAGGAACAAGATTTCTCTTAAGCTGTTTCACCGAAGTTCTAACAGTCGGCATATCCATGGGCGTCGGAAGAGGTGTGCAATGGGGCCTTGGCCTCCCTCTACACTTTGGAGTTATTTTCCTTATCATTTCTTGTAGGAAAATGTTTTTCTGCTAGTTTGCGTTGGCAAAATGAAGTTTCACCACTGTTTCCTCCCTGAAAAAAGCTTTTGACCACCACTTGGAAAATCCGCTGTTAGTCAGCTCTGGAAAAGATCCTCCCGACGCCCATGGGCATGTCGTTGCTATTGTTTTGATGAGTTTATTGGGTGTATGTATTCCCGTTCTCTCCAATGTTTCGAGTAACATTTCTACGCTGGAAGAAGCTTCACATTGGAACATTGAATTAGAAGACCAAGTTATTATGAAACAAAGCAAAATTTAAGTAAGTTTCTAGTATGTACTCTCCACAATGGGGTAAGCAAAGAATTGATCAGCAAATTTTTAATAGGAAATCGATTTCACGTAAAATTACACATCCTCAGTCCTTATTCAAATAGAAGTAACTTTGCGCTGTTTTCGATAAAGATGCGGTTTTAAAATTTCTTCTGCTTTTCAAAAAAAAGTTTTTTTTACGAATGTTGTACAGATCAAACCAAGAAAGCTACAATCTCTCTGATATTTGCATCTTTACTTTAAAAAAATCTATTAGTATACAACTACTTTTCTTTGTTTTTTATCTTTTATTTGCAAATTTCTCTTTTTTCCATTTTTCTTCACTGCTTTCTTTTAATAACAATGGGCATTGTATTCCAAAGTACCCTTACACTTAAAATACAACTGTTTTATTACGTGATTATTACGTGATAGACTGCCTTCTTTTTGCTCCTTACGTACGTTGTAAATGCAACAATTAAAAGCGCTAGGTTTGCTGTAAGCTTTCAATGAATCAGCCTGCACGGGCTCTGCCTTTATAACTTTGCGATGTTGCGTACGTACACGTATCAAGTATTGGTCTCCTCAAAGGTGATTCAGTGGAGTCAACAAAAAAAGCTTTTAGGAAATCATTTAAACCTAAATGTGGCCATCTTCAGTCCTGAAATCTGCAAACAAAGAAGTGAAATAAGCTTCATGAGAGAGAACGGTCTATTTTCCAGTAAAGTTACTTGTCGCAGCTTGTGTTTTGATTTATTTTAGTCTAGAGTGTGTTTTCTTCCTCAGATCTTGCTTTACTTCTTCAGCGTTTCACCCGTAAGCTTTTGCCTGCAGATTTCAGGACTGAGGATGCGTACTTTTACGTGAAATCAATTCCTATCAAACAATTTGTTGAATGATTCGACTGCGTCACCTTTGCTGAGACCAATTAATTGTAAACGCAACTTCGTAAATATTGTTACAACACATATATGACGTCTTTCTCTGATATGCACATTTTTAACTCCCTGAGCTGGTGCTTGGGGAAATAGAACCGAACGACTGCTTACCCACGCTGGTGATCATTCCTGGCTGCAGAGGGTATCCTTCAGCCAAAACATTCCCGATTCCTGGAGGATCTAGTACATAAAGTCTTGATTATACAAGAGGTTTGAAAGATTATTTTTTCAGATTTTCTACTGAATTCTCGATGTTCAACTATTTCATGTGCGTGGTGAACACTTTGAATACGCTGACATTATATATTAATGGGTCAACCCGTGGAGGTTTTGCGACGATCTATGGGTTTCGTTTCGACAATTTGCAGGTATCAAAGGGCTACGTCACCATTAGAAGCAACAAGTTATTTCAGTCAACTCAGCCTTGACGCATTCGTCAACTTACATTCGTGAATTGAGAGATATTGTCCAACACCGTGTCCAGTGCCATGTCTGTATTCCAAACCAATTTCGTACAAATGTTGACGTGCCAGTATGTCTAAATCATTTCCATCCTTTGTGTAGGGAAATATCGCTCTCTGCACATCTATTTGGCCCATAAGAACTCTTGTAAATGCTTCCTGTTCAAGTGAAACGTTTATGAATGAAAAACAAATAAATTGCGTCCGATGTTGCTGTCAACGCGTTAATCATAACGAACCTTTCATGTACGCTTGTGAAGAACAGTTAAAAATGTAGTTCACACCGGCTTGTATTGCTTGTCAAGCAAAGTTTTCTACAAATGTGACTCATAATCGCATTGTTACTGTACTTAACTATTTCAAATGATGTTGGACTACCGAAGTGCATCGTGCGAGTAACATCTGTAGTGCCTTCAAAATACTGACCACCGGAGTCGATAAGATAGAGCTCATCCATTGTTAATTTCCGGTTTGTTTCTTCAGACGATCTGAAACAAGCGATTATTTTGTAATAAATCATTCAGCAACTCTGGTTGTCAGGCATTCCAGAATACGTAACGGAATTACTATAGTTTGTTTGTAAGAATAGCAAAGTTGATGAATAACAAAATGAAAGTTTTTTATAAAAAGTAAGAAGTGGAAGAGACTTTTAGAAAATGGTTAGTGTAAACTGTCTCCCTGCATTCCCTACCCATGCTAGAGTTTATGTCTGCTAGAGTGTTGTTCATTTTAACAGGTAATATCCCAGTATATCGTAAAGATGGTGTGGGAAACTCAATAGTGAGACACAGCAATCAATCAATAACCAAAAACGAGCAAAAACAGTTGTTTTTTTTTTAATTTACAATTCCAATTATGAAATTAAGCCAGTGGATGTTTCACTGTACATTTGATTTAAGGGAGGTTTGCTCATCGGTATTGCTGCAAAGATCTATTTTTGATACATAGCTTCTGTTGTGCCGATGGAGTTGACAAATTTGTGTCCTGGAAACAATATAGCTAATTACATCATTGAGTAGGCATACACCTGCAAAACACGCATTCTAAGATAAGTGCCAGGGCGGATAAGCAACTTCAGAAAATCAATAAACCAACGACGGAAGTTTTGCACAAGTAGCCTACCCATAATGTATGATGGCTCCGTTCGGACCGCTGGCTGATATCGACCCAAAACTGAGGCCTCGACTGGCTGGCTGAGCAAGGCGAAAATTCTTCAGTTTCTCTTCACCAATCAGTTCATCGACAGAATCTTTGGGTACGTTGATTTCTAGCCATTGTATGTATTCGCACAGTGCTATAGCATCGTAAACCTGGCTCATAGAAAGAAGTTGCAAGCCATTAATGATCGCCTAAAACACACTTGGGCACGGCATGCAGAGGAAAAAATGTTTGTTATAAAGACTTTGTTAATGAAATGCGTTTTCGAAACATTTGCGTTTTTCCTTTGCTTGCTTATTATATTCTAAAGGTAGGTTTGAATGCAATCTCGAAGACTGTCCTGCTTTCACTTCACACTATCCTTATACGAGCAGCTGTTAGGACACGAGGTTGAAAAATGCTGCATCACAATAACTTTTTTCAGAAATTGCTATTGGCAATGCATTTCGCACCGCCCAGTTGGATTCCTACATGCTGCTACAGCAAAGGCAACGTACGTGAGCATCTTTCATGGCTTGCACTTCCACCTCGTTCTTGACTGCTTTGGCCACTTTGAACGGTGATGTATCAGAGACTTGCTGCATCTATTGTTATGGAATGATGTTTACGCAACTGTACCTCGATTCGCAATGCGCCCATCACGTTGAAACTTACAGGATTTACAGCGCTGTACATTCCATAGTTGGTACCGTCTCTTGGCAGCCAAAACTTGTCTTGTTCGTTCGAAGAAGCTAACATGCTCAAAACATTTCGGGCGCCATCGTAAGGATGAATGTAAACGCAAGACGCTCTTGTATTGCAATCTAAAAGCAGCAGTATAGGTCTAAAATATAACTAATGCCATGTGCGAATAGAAAGCAGTTTAATGAAGAGCGAACGCTTGCCAGTTTCGTTCAAATGAGCCGCCACTTCGTTTGTTTCGAAGAAACTCGTGTTTGCAAACAAAAGAATTTCCGCTGCTCTGGAGATGATAGCATACGAAGTGAAAACTGGCGTGTATGGAATGTCAGTACCTCTCAAGTTGAAGAACCCTTCGAAAAGCAGTGAAACAAAACATTATGTTTCACGTAAAAAAATCATTCAAGTAATTTGAATGATGTTAGGCAAACACTCACATGCGATTTCATCAAGCACTGTCACAAGCAAGTAAGATGCATCCTGCTTTTCCATTTCTGTTCGAGCATTTGCCAGTTTGTCCTAAATTAAAAATTTTCTTTGAAAATATGTTAAAAATGCTAAACAAACATCAGTGAACCAAATTATATTTTCGGTTGAAACAACGAATATGGCGAAATAAACCAAGTTTTTTGATGCATTCGTTTTTTGGTCTTTCAGCAGTCTTTCAAAGCAAAATGTATTGTTGAATAGGAAGACAGTCAGCCAATGATCGATTGCTGCTTGTCTAGGCGTATGTGCCGGTTCATGGGAATTTCCGATGAATAATAGTATTAAGGGTTATCCTCCAGAACAAAATGCTCTTTGTTGAATCCTCAGGTACTATTACAGTGAAAACCTAACCGTACTAAACATATCGATTCGGAGCACCAGTAAAGCAGTTAACTACTGCAAAACTTGCAAATTCTATTTTCAAACAACCTTGAAATCTTATTTTACATTTTACGTGGAAAATCAAATCTTATTTTACATTACCAAGAGCACTGAAAATTGGTTGCAAACATGCATGGTGCATCACATATCCGTCTTAGCGTAATTTTTGTGATTGCCGTTCTGACGTTTTTCTCATAATCACTACAAGGAACAGATTTTGCATAAAATCTTGTCACACTTTTTATCAAGCTGGAAAACCTTGATCAAAGTTTCATTTCAGGCGAAACGTAATGAGAGGAAGAATTTTACATGATGTGTGCACTTTAAGCAACAAAATTGTATTTTGTATAAGACATCTAGGTCATACTACGACCGTGTGTGTTGATTTTGTTCTGAAAAGAAAGCCGATTTTAGCGTGACGACAGGTGCAAGTAACGTTAGATGCAGACACTGGAAAAGACACGTATTGCTGGAAGACTGTACATTCAGAATAACGTGTAAAGCTTCTCAGCGCTACGGCAGATATGACGATGCACCACACAATCACATTCATTGTGTGTTGGACGTAATGTGATCAAAGTCATTTGAATTTCATTTGCAATTTGGGAATTGTCACTCACAGCCAAACAAAATGCTGCACATAGCGAAAAATAGTTTCCGTAAACATGAATATCGGATAAAACACTAAAACACTCTTGCAATATGAGGACGAACAGCCACTAACACAATTACCAATTTGAAGTTTTTAAGGCATGCAACTTAAAACAAAGCACCAATTGGAGGTTTCTGGTATGACATTTAAGGTTGGGAACGCAATCGTTTCACGAGCCATCTCCCAGTGTAGCAGTTACTGAGCAACATGAGTTAAAGGAGCGATGCCTTAGTTCTTATGCCATGCAAACTGTATGATCCATGACAGGAAATGGCAGGAAGTTATTCGATACTTCGTAAGCAATCGTATAAGCACAGGGCTACTGATCCAGTTCTTTGGGGTAATGGTGAAGTTTATCTGCTTTTAACTATGGCGTGTCAGTTCAGCATCAAGTGTGGACCACTCCACGCCGCGTTTGCGACATCAATTCTACTCAATTTCTGGTGAATCTTCGCAATGTCGGTTATGCCTCAAACTACATTTTGTTTGCAAAAATGTGAGTGATATGATGTTGCTTGGTTTTGTGTTCAGTCATTTCTGGTCGAAGAAATTTCAATAGCAATTTATAGGAAAACGTAAAGTAATCTTCTGCGATTTAACGTAGCCTAATTGTTGTATTAGACTCAGCGCTAAATAACAGTTTCCAAGAAGGCCTACACACAAAGCGGTTTTCCCTTCGCTGAAATAAAAAGTTATCCAAGCCCCATACAAGCTTTTATTGTTTGGGCTCCAGCAATGTTGTAAAAGTGCCATCATGAATAAGCAAACATAATTGATCGAGCGACATATGAGGTGCACATGTGAGTAGACTATTAATTTGAAGCCTGCAAGTATTTAGTCGCGCCAAGGTGACGCATGAGAACCAATCAACAATTTTTTTAAATCTCTACTCTGCGGTGTGCCAGATGCTCATAAGTTAAATATGCACAATTCTTGTTAAGTGGTAGTATTGTCCACTGTCCCCAGTTGAAAGCAGCCTCCCGACAATGAGATGTATATCGATGATCTAAAGTGGAGTCGGGATGGTCGTTACATTTGACTTATGACCTTTCGCAGACGGTTAAGACATATTGCACAAAATGTGTTACAATCATAAAGACTGGCAGATTCAAAACTAGAATTTCATTGTTGCACAAGACGCAGAAGTTGCTCTTTCAATTCACGCATTAACCTGATACATAGATATTAAACAGAAATACCAGTACAATCAAACCTAGACTGGCGTAGGGGTCTATCACATATCTGTAAAAAATATGCGTTTTCAGAGACTAAATGCATGCAACAAGCGAAAAAACAAATAAGGCAACGTTTTTCCATATTCAGTCATAGAAGTACCGAGCGGGTAATCTTGGAGGGCTGACATCCTCGTCGCAGAGTTGAAAATATCAAAATTTTGATTTTTCATCTTTCTGGACTAACAAAACGGTTCGTAAGAAATGCAACGCACGTAGTGAAGTGATATGAAAATATAAAAAATAGGTCGAGCAATTTATTTGCCAGAAATTCTGAAAACCTTCTGAAATTTTTAAGAAAACAAACGATATTTACAAGAAAACTTTGGGCTGTGATTTTGTCTAAATCATAATAAATTTAGAAATAACAACAGACGTAAGCGAATTCAGGGCAGTAAAATATTTTTATCAGCGTTTGTCAAACGTCTTCTCACAGACGTATATGTGCTATACATCCACGCAAGCTATTTTTCATTAAACGTTTCGTAACATTCTTGGATATACTCCATCGGAGATAGTTGTCTTTACCCAGGAGGGTTTTCTTTATAAAAAAGTCAAGCTTTACCTGCCATTTCACGCCAGCGTACTCCACCGGAAAAACAACCACTTCTGTTCCATCTGACGGAGGTCGCTCTGTCCATATTTTATCGATCAAATCGGGTATTACTTCCACCATAACTATACCATCCTCTGCAAGAATTAGTTCCATGTCTTTCCACGATTCTGTGAAACAACGCCTTTCACTTAAAGCAATGCAATTAATGCACTCTTGGATTTTCTCAGGATTTTGCCAGACTGTCATAAAAGCAATGGTGAATGGCCTGTTGCACCTACTGAACCAACGGTTTGGCATCGTTGTTGAAGTCCATCGTTGATTTATTTTATATGCGTCACGTTGTGTTACATGCAAAATCACCAGTAAAAATGGTGATGAGAAATCTATAGCTGTTTGAATGCATGTTTCGTGTAAGTGACGTACTCGCGTGTGATTCGGTTATCAGCAGTTAAATTGACCGTCTGAGCCCAACTTTGAATTGAAGCAGAAGCCAAACGAAAACTTCAATTCCTAAAGCAGGGGTTCTCAACCTTTTTTCTCCCGTTTCCCCTTGCCAGCTTCCGAACGCAAAATTTACCCCTTATTTTTTGTTTACTCACTAACGCTGAGGAAAAAGGTAAAACAGCATCATTAAATTTACCCCCAGGATAGGTAAAATTTACCCCCAAGGGGTAAATTTAGACCCGGTTGAAAACACCTGTCCTAAAGGAATAAATTGCTTCAAGTGCTGTTTGTTTATCACGGCCCCGGATGTTCACAGTAAGCACAAACAGTGGCTTGCAATTAATCGCTCTCTTTGTCGGATGCACTTTGTTTAATTTTATTGTACGAGTAATTTAATGCATTCAGAAAGAATCCTTTTGCATTAAACACTGCTTGCTACTTCCACCGACCAGTTAATTCTCCAAAGCCTTTTTCATTACCTTGGCGCAAAGATAACTTACAAATGATACAGCCAATGAAACTTGCACCACATAAGTTAAATTATTGTTAAATGAGAATTTTCACTTGGTGTTCCGTAAAATACGATTTAAAAATAATGCAAAACCACAATAATTTTTTTCAATTTTCGTGTTTAAACTCGACGATAACTGGAAACTTTTCTTCTGGCTAGGCTCTTGAAATTTTGTTCAGTGTTGCCATGACGTGATAAAAGCTTATTACTTTCAATCAGCAGTCTTACTTGCTTTCTGACGGTAGATCAAGGTTGCTTCGTTTTATTTGGACTCAAAAATAACTGTTCTTTTTTTTGCGAACAGTGTAGACTTCAAACCAAAACATTCTTTTCTCTTACAATGTTTGCAATACCCTGCGTCTATGGAGCCAGAAATGAAACTTAACTTCGAAAAAGATGTTCTCATGAAGCTTTTAACGAGCCATTTGCATCACGAACGCAAAAGAGTAGAAAATATATTCTAATACCTCACTGATAGTTCCTCAATAGAAACGTTTTCGGCAGCCCTGTTAATTTGGTCAATTTTTTTCTATGCGACTTCACCAACTCGGGAAGCTCCAATGTTAAATGTGCCATTGAACTGAATATCAAATATTGTAAGGCTGAAACATGTATGACCTCGTGTTTAGGGGTCTCAGCGCAAATATTTTCCGAATCTAAGCGAACTGTAATTTTTCAGAATATTTTTCAACCAGCGGTCTCACTACCCCGAGGCTAACATGTTAGAAGTGTTGGCGAAATTTAAATAGGGAAAGGGGCTATAAAAAGGGAAGCGATATAGCTACTACAGGAGCTGATGAAGCCACATTGTTAAAAAAAGATTTGCAAATTTTCTGCGATTTTAGTAGTAATTTTTACAAAAATTAGACTGTCGAATACAGGTTCTTTGGGATTTGGTCAAGTTATTTCTGTTTTTAAGAAGAATTTTCTGGAAGTGGGAAGGAGGATACGCTACAAATTTCTTGAAAATGGTGACGAAAAAATCTTGCATTAATGCAGTGTGACGTTCATGAAAACGATCTATAAAGTTATTTTCAAACCTCGTTAAACCATATGCTGAGCTATTCAGATGTTGAAGATTGCCTTATAGGCTGTTAAGGAACTATTCAGGAAATTGCCTTATGGAAATTATTTGGGCCCAAAGTGCCCTACCCATGATCATGTAACCTCGAAACACAAAACGTATTTTTTTGATGCAGAAAAGCAATTACAATCGCATTAGCAAATGCTCTTCCTTTGTGAATCAAGCCTTCAGCCAAAGGAAAGTGAGGTTTAAGTAAAAAATGTTTTTAGTGGGCAACCTTGCGTAGCGCCTTGCGTTGTCTGGCACATTGTAGCATGTTCTTGTACATATTGATTTCTTCTAATGTTGCAGCAATCACGTCTGCACTGAGTCACTGCGACAAACAAGGTTCAAGTTCACGTGTCTAATGCAAATGTGGCGTAATCGTTATGTATTCGTTTAAGGGTGTTGCATATACTGTAGAGTGCCACGTTTCAGTGATGATGAGCTCAGACTGCATTGACAGAAATTACAATAAACACTCTGGTTCGGTTCGCGAGAAGGCCGAACATTACACTTGCAAAACAGATCACTCCTTATGCTTGGACGCATAAGAACGCCACCTGTTGGTGAATTGTAATGGCTTCCGTTGATTAATGGTGATTTGCAACCCAGCTAGGATTTAGTGTGCACGCTTTTACAACCAGAAACTAAGCATAGAATCGCAGCTCTGATAAGCCTGGTAGCTTAAACGGTGCTTTGTTTCAGATATATCTAACTCCTAAAATCAAATTACTGATGCGCAAAGTATTTCTTGACAATAGAGATTTAAGCGACTTGTGCAGCCCACTTGACACTCACCAGCTTACAGTGATATATTTGAGATTTGAACCTTCAAGACAGGCATCGAGACTTGTTTAACCTTGAGACTAAGACCACTACTCAACATCTCATGTTTTTCTGCTTGAATCTGATACCCGTCTCCATTTCTATCGTTTCAAAAATATTTGTGCAATTTTTGTGTTTTCTCGAGGACAGGGCTCTGTGGTAGTTGTTTTACATTTGTATCGGTATCACTGTATCGCTGCCAACTTAATCTGTGCAAATAGATGTAAGCTGTTAGCTTTTACTTTAACCATGGCTTTGCTCATAATTTCACGCTTTGGGTGCCTGCATTTCGTTGTATCTCTTACATCGGTGGGAATGAAGAAAGACATCAGTTACTCAGAAGTCAAAACACTGCGTTTTAATTTTTCGTAAAATTGGTCTTATTTGGGAAACTCTCTGCTTTATGATTCTGTAGGCCATATTAAAATCATTTTCAAAAAAATCAAAACCACTTTTTTCTTGATGAGTTCGGTTGTGTACATGTTTCACAATGAAATGCTCTACCTTTAACCCTAAGAAAAGGCATGTTCCCACCCACGATATAACGTGATATATAACTCGGGTTGGGATAACTTGCCAGATAAGGAATCCATTTATTTTCTGGATCTGCTTATTTTTTGTTCTAAAAGCAGACGTATCAGCTCTAGCTTTGTCTTTAAAGAACAATGTAGTGTGCTTTCTTACCTATCGAAAAAAGAAAAGGGTTTGCTCCGGACTGTTTGCCGCTATCAAGCTCAGAAATGATCCATTCCTCGATTGAGGGAACACCTTGTTCACCTGTTCAAAAAGTAACACAGATTTGTATTCTCAGTCGGGTTGCAATCCAAAGTAGACAAAATAGAGCAGCTATTTGTGATTCACCCATTCTCATTAAAATCCAGTTGCAATCAAGCTGTTGTTCTGCCTGTTGAAAATATCGGCCATCAGTCCACAAAGCAGCTTTAGATACTGTAATAACAGCCGTTCCTGCGGATCCGGTAAAGCCAGTAATCCACACCCTTCTTTTCTCATTTTTCGCCAAATATTCACTCTGCAAATGTCGAATGGCTTGCATAAAATATATTTTAGTAAGCTTACATGGAATGAGAAAAAAACTATTTTTTAAAATTAAAAAAAATATTCAAATCTAGTCAGGTAACTCGTAACCTATAATATTTATCGTTCTAAACACACGGCTATTTCACCACAATTTTCGCGCTTGCAGTAAACCAACTATTTATGAAATTTCAATACAATTTTGCTTTATCTTAGTGATCTTGGCGAATATTATCGGCATAGACCGGAGTTGTGCGCATCCCGCTGCCTTTTTGGCTGAGTAAGGAAATGTTCACGTGAGGCAAACGAGAAGTTCAGAATTTATTAGCGTCCGCATCGTCAGCTTTGTTCGGTTCGTGAAGCTAACCTGAGCGCGTTTATACCAACGACTTTGCAGAAACACAAGCAACTGTGCTGCGAATGCGATTGTTGTCACAGAGGGAAGATCTAGATAAAAATTAAAACCGGAAGGACTATCTTCACACACTTTGCTGGTGTGTTTGCCAAATGCTATTGCGAATGATCATACTAGGCTTCGCAATTTTTGCGGGTAGCATTGCCATTGGTTTTATATACGCTTAATCGAGACACGATCTGTAACCGAGCGCAGCGTTGTGCTCAGACGTTCTGATGCACTCATTCCCTGTTAATCTCACTTACGTACTTTCCCAATTCCCACGCCTTGTAGTCGGCTCCAACAGAGTTAACCCTGACGTCCCTTTCAGGGCGAACCGCCAAAAATCAAAAGTATGAAATGCTTTTTAGTTGTCATGCGTAGAAATAAACTTGTTGTGTTTATCGATAAATATATTAAAAGTATGTCACAGCAATTTAAGTGAAATAACAAAGAAGAAGTACAGATACACGTCAATAGACTCGTGGTTCTTGCGAACAATTCAGAAATTGATGTCGTATGTAAACAATTGTTGAGAGGACATCAGCACAAAGAAACGAAAAGTGCATGCGATGTAAAATTTGATTTTTAATACGCTGAAATACAAATGTTTTTAATGCAATTGATTTGGTAGAATAAATTATTTTTGAGGTCATGGTAGTAGTGGTAACAAAGAAATCTTATATAGCGGGCGGTCCATAAAGAGGTATCCACTTTATTGTCGCTATCATTTCATATCAAATCAACCCAGGTTTCTGATTTACAGGTAAGCCATAGCTAGAGCTCCGAAGTTTTATTTCCCAGCTTCAGTGGATCAAGGAGCAAGATACTCCGTGCAGGAGAGGATCACGATGGTAGAGTCCTATTACACGACGAAATCAGTTGTCCAAACTCAACAACAATTTCGGAGGGATTTTCCATTTTCTAGGCAGGAACGCTCCAAACAGACTCACAATAAAGCACCTCCAGGACAAATTCAGCCAGACGGAAAGCGCACCGGTTAACATCAAGGTCACAGTATGGCAGGCCATGGTAAGTCAGGACAGAAAATCACATTGTGACTCTGAGGCAATGTCTCAAGCAGTCTCAAATGATATCAACAAAACGTCTTTCCCAGGACACAGATCTTTCAAGCAGTTCAGTTATGCGCATAATGCACCTGTTTCCATATAAGCTACATATTTTACATCTTTAGACCGATGCGATTAAATTAGGCTGAGAGACGTGCTTTTGGGCAAACCATCAGTCAGCCAATAGAAGGCTATCCTGATTTCTAGGACTTCATTTTTTCAGTGACGAGATAAATTTCCTTGTTGCTGGTCACGTGAACAAACAGAATATACGCGTTTGGGCTCAGGATCAGCCTCATGAGGATCAGTATCGCCCAATTAGTGTGGAGAAAGTAACCGTTCGGTGCGCGTTGGTTGGTTGGTAATGGCATTATCGGGCTATACTGATTGGAGGATGCCGATAGACGTCTGGTAATGGTGAACACAGAACGATACACTGAACGAATGAGAAGAAAATTTATCCCTGCCGCTAACTTTTCGCACTGCGGCGGAAGCGATGGGTGGACATAGATACATAGGCGTAGCCATGGGGGCCTAGGGGCCATGGCCCCCCAATTTTTAAAACATAGAGTCATTTTGTGTCTTGAGAGGCGATATCCCAAACAAAATAGTGTTATTCGACTTAAAATAAAACATTTTACCCCCAAAATTTTTGGGCTGGCTACGCTAATGTGTGGATACGGTGATTTATCAGCGAATGGAGCAACGCAGCATTGCTCCAGTGTTTCCCTCGAATATCTCCATCGTTACCTCCCTGGACACAGGCTCATCTCCTATCGTACGGTCTAACCTTGGCCGGCACATTCTCCAGACCGCGCCCCTATAGATTATTTTTCTGTGGGAATACCTACAAGACCTAAAAGCCCATGGTAGCAATCCCCAAATTATTGATGCGTTCGAGAATAACATTCGAACAGAAATAAGGCGAATTCCCAACGAGATGTTGGCAGGGGTGTAGAGGGGCGGCAACGCGTGGGAACGGCGTTCCCACACCTTTTTGCACTGGGTAAAGTTACGTGAAGATGTGGGATCCAAACGACTACATAAAAGCATGGCTGTGATCTCACAGATGTGGTAGCTACACGCAGATTCGCACTGCTAGTCAAAAGTCTACCGTCAAACAGGAAGATCCAGTGTGGAAATTCTTGTAGGAAAATGCTTTTTATTCGAAGTATTTGGTGCAGTCTTCTTTTTTTTGGTGTGGAAACACCGTTCCCCCACTTCGTTTTTTAGCAGTACAACCCTGGATGTTGGCCAGTGACATTACAAACTTCAATGTGCGAGTAGCTGCAAAGATTCAGCGCCAAGCAGCTCGGATCGAGCACATCATAGCTGTGCTTGCAAAATGTTGGAGTACGAGGAAAAAAACTTACACCACACAAAACCTACATGCAACACAGGCCTATGAAACAATTGCAAAGTATTCCTTTCACTACAAAACACTACTTTATCAAAAATGGATATTCAGGCAAAATGCATAACAATCCGAAGATAATTCTTGTAAATTTTGGTTGCAAAAGCTTTAGTTTTGAAAAAGTTATGGTGCGTTACAGAAATACTGCTCATCCCTGCTGAATAGGATAAAATTTTGTTGCCTACGCGCGTCTGTAGTTACGAAACGAAAGTACCTAACTCCGAAGCTTTTAGTTAGAATTACTTCAAATTTTCAGAGATGCTGAGAGTAGGAATCAATACATACAGGTTTTTTTAAGGAAAATGTTAGGTACGCAGTATGGACCTGCAGGGACCCGATTTCTCTGATTCTAGGAACCCAAATCGGGTACTTAAACACTTTAAAAAAAACTGCTATATGTGGAAATTTTTTGTGCACAAATACGACTACAAAAAAGTTATCCTTATGCACACAACAACTGTCAGGACCTAAGCTTTAGCGTAGGCTTAGCAAATTGTTGCTGGATACCAAACTGCAATACTAAAAAGTTCTTGCTGATATTACCTGAAATTTTCAAGGATTATGCGTGTAGATATGGAGAACATTATTATAACTTTTTATTGCAACCAGATGAGTACCACGGTGTGCGGTGCATTCTTCCCAAGGTATGGGTCGTGACTCGTGACCCAAACAAAGGGTCGTGAAGGGTCAAAAAATGGATCGCGCCGATGCAATCCAAACCCGGGTTGTATATTGTCAACGTTTACGTTTTCCAATTTTCAAGTTCTTTTAGTCTCTTTCATTACAGATTGAATTATTACATGAAAAGAGTAGAGTGTTGATATTGCGAACAAGCTTAGCAACATTCTGTCAAAAAATCGTCCATACAATTATTAGTTTTTTCACTTTAAAATACGATGTTCAAGGCTTGGGTTGCGAATTTCACCAAACTCAGATTTGGGTTGCGCTCAAAAAAGTTTAGGAACTGCTGCTTTAATGCGAGGACTAGACTACTTGAAACGGAATTAATCCTCGCTGTGATTATTGGTCAAAAGATTGCAACAGCATAAACGTCATTAAATGTCAATTGTAGCATTTTTTCATTTACTTTAGTTAATTGTGTAACTGCATTCACTTTTAGTTCGTTAACACCGCGCACCACTAGCGCACGGAGAGGAGGTGACTGTGCCATGGCCCCCCTCAGACCCTAAAAATAAAAAAATGTATAAACAGTATTCGGCAGTGGCGTAACTGAGGGGGGCAAGGGCCTCAATTTAAAATATACTGAGTTTGTTTTCTGGTCACTGACATACGCACTACGCAATTTTTTATGACTTCTGTACGTTTCCTGTGCTTGATTTTCATTTTACGATTTCATTCTTTCACTGACAAAATTGCTTCACACGTGGCTGATAAAGTAACTTAAAACAGGTAACAATGAACACCAGAAAAAAGGTTCGGCTGGCGTTAGATTTGAGCCCACAAACTTCAATAAGCGTCTTCGATAAGCGATACATGTCTAAAACTTATAACATCCAAGCACGCATATAGGTTTATTTCATGAGCCTCA
>JGI24022J15233_10001193_pt1 | contig 20724 bp, 21 predicted proteins | sample Ectturendosymbi2_FD_15233 | JGI IMG/M metagenome (IMG submission 15233) | reverse complement strand
CGACACCGAGAACAAGGCTAAGCGAGTACAAACCTACTGTCAAGAATGAAGTTGTTATAACAAGCCGCCACTTCGACCCGGCCCCCAAGCGGCACAACACCATGCAGGCCAAGAAAGGCGACATCTCAAAGCAGGAAAATAAAACTATCAGAAACAAAGCGAAACAGCACTGCCGTGTTGGCATGACGATGGAGTTTAAATTTGTGGTTTGGCGAGAGGTGGAATGCTAATTTTTGCTTGAGTAACAAAAACGCGGACAAACACAAAAAAGTACATTTTATCGACAATGTTTCACGAAAAATTAGCTAATAATTAAAAAAAGACGAACCAAAAACGGCCAAAATAAGTTCCTTTGTCTTGTTCTTTAAAAGTAATATAGAGCAGGACATTGCGCAATAACATCAAACTTTTCAATCGCTACCTCAACGCTTTAACTGGTTTTCTTGTCTGCAGCGTAAATGAACCCTGGTCATTCACAGACTCCCACTCCCCCCATGCATTTTATAAATCGGTGTACTTGGAAGTCAACGCAGCACCACATTATAATAATCGTGATGGCGTCATTGATTAGTATGCCCTTCATACTTGTGTTTCATCAAAGTACTAACCCAACATATCTATCTTCGTGTTCTTTCATGTATTTGTGTGTTCCTTGTTACTGCCATGCATGCTTAAGTCTACTGCGTTGTGGGTGGGAGTGAAGACGTTATACAATACAAGGTATGACACAACTAGAAAAAACTCCTCTGTCCTACCCGAACAAGATTGTATCCCGCAACACCATCTTTCTTTAACTTCGACAAAGTGGCCTGCAACACTCTCCACGTGACCGACTTGCCCGATCCGCTCTGGCCCACGATCATGACCGAGTGACGAGAGTTCTTCGTCTCGTACAACTGGATGATCTTCAGGACGATGTGTGCGTCACTCTGAAGCTGTTGCTGCGCCAGTATCTTGTTGATGGCGTCACGAAGCTTAGATGGAAATATGACGTTGTTCAAGTGACGAAAAAGAAATATTTCACCGTACTGATGATGACGACAGTGATTATTATCCTTAAGTCTGGAATTATGACTCTTACGCATTGGCCTTTACTTTTATTGCAAAGCAGAGACGGCTTTACAACATAAAAATACATTTCTTGAGGTAAACAACCCTAATACTGTTGAAAAAAATTGACAAACATCATTCGTGGCACACAAATTAGCTGCATATACTGCAGTGAATTGGTGTTTGGTGGTTTAAGCAGCCAAGTTTCATGCAAAAAATATTTGCCACACGGCAAAACAAATCAAAACAAACCCACTTTTCCGTAATCGATGACGGGGGTGTCGACGCCGGGGAACAAGTCGCTGACGATGCCGTTGAAAAGTGGAAGGTCAACCGAGGTCAGCTTGGCAATATTCATGTCTTTCATAGCCAGAAGCAGAATCTAAAAACAAAGGATTAATTAGCAACGAAAACTACTGTACTTTTGTTCGACTCGTTTCCCTCCACTTTGTAAGTAAAGCTGTAAAAATCCTACTCAACAAACAACCAGACAAACTGCCTTTTTATCTATCATTTTTTGTAAAATATCAAGAACATGTCGTGAATAAAACGAAAACAAACTCCAGAGCGTTACAAAAACATAGTAAATAAATTGTCTTTGCGAATCTCTATCATTCCACACAAAAACGGATTTTTCAAAGACAGTTGCAGAAACCAATTGGACACTTTCTTCCAACAAGTGAGCAGCTTCAAAAACACACACTTTGTTTCGATCGCAATTTCGAATATATTTTTACGTTGGAGCAAGACAAAGCTAGAATACCTCCTCGTCAGACATGTCAGGGTTGGCTCTCTTCTTCCTCCCAGCATATCTCAGCACGGAGACAAGCGCGCGGAGACCGAAGTCATAATGATCTTGCTTTGACAGCTGCTGCACAGCCAGTGAATAGAGCGTAAAGACTTTCTTCGCCAGAGCCTGAAAAATTGAGTGTCATTGTTAATACATCTACAGTTATTCAACACAAGTGGCCAAATCGCCAACATTTTGACAAAGCAATCCAAACTAGCTTTGTGACCACAAAACTTTTAGAAATATTAAACTTTTTGAAACGAAGCAAAAGAGAGTTTGCTTCACATTAGAAGAACGCTTGACGTCGTGGCCACAATTATTCGCTACACATTCCACTCACACGACAATTTCCGAATCCTTCGCCGAACAAAATGATTTCGGAGATCAGGTTCGAGTCAGGCACAACCATGGCTATCGGCCGGAACATCGACTTCAAGTTGTCGGGCAACTCTGTCCTGCCAGCGTAACCTGCGGGAAGAGCAAAAGTAAAAGTTTTGTTGGCGCGTGTGGACAAAAGATTGCATTTGACATGTGGTGCACGGTTGTAGTGCCAGGGTTAAGTCGTTGAACCGACTCGGTTTTGTGATGATTCGAATCGATCTCAAGCTGCCATGTTTAAATGAAGGCAAAAGACATAACTACTTTAATTCCTTTAATTGCCTAAAATTCACGCATCTCGCAAAAGTCTTGTGAATTGATAGTTTATAATAATTTCAATCGTTTGGTTAATTCGAGTCAGAATCTTTACAACTATTCTAAGTTTCAAATTATATATATATATATACATACAAAATAGATGCATTTGACTTGACGCGACGTTTGAACAGTTGTAACTTGAAAAAGAAACGAAAAAATCTTCACAAATTTCTGCGCCAAAGTTCTCAATATTCACTTTGATTGCTTTGTGATTGAATAAGAACAACAAGTTAAGCGCTGCCGACCATCGATCAATAATCAGCGCATTTAATTAAAGTTTTCCCCTTTTGCTGTTACCAGTTCAATTATATATTTACATTTTAGTAAATACGAAAAAGAGACACGTCTACGCTTCACTCATAGACGTAAAGCTGTTGCTCTCACCAGGATTCATAGTAATGAATATTCCGCACGACCAGATCAAGTTGATTTCTCTGCCTTCAAACACAAACCGCTGCATTCCAGTTGAGAGCGCTGACAAAATGGATAAGATCTGCTGCGCCACCACGGACAATACTTCAATGTTGATGCGGTTGAACTCGTCGAAACATCCCCATGCCCCAGTCTGCCAAAGAAAGAAGATAAATCATCGCGATCTTCACACTTCGCATCTCAATATTTACGGCACAGGTGAAAGAAAAAAGTCACAAAAGGCGTTTGCGCCAAGCTTACTTTTAATAAGTAACTTTCAACAAACTCATCCACTTTTACTGCCACTCGCCTGAGCCAGCCCGCTGTACATCCTTCCCATACTCTTGTAGTCCAGGCCCTCCGAGCAATTGACGACGATCACGTACATGCCGAGTGCTTTACCGAGATCCTTCACTGTCTCAGTTTTTCCAGTACCTGCCGGTCCCTTTGGACTTCCTCCTCTGCAAAAACAAAAGTCAAGCGACTTCTTGCATGGAAGCAGGCATCGACACTAAGGGCTCTAAGTTTGACGTCATCAAATGATGAAACCAGGGTGAGCTGCAAAATTTTGAAAACTGCTTAGTTACCATTTCTTACAGTTGACTACTTCTCATTTAAAAGAGGTTAATATTTTGTTGACAGGTAATGTTCTTGTCTACAGTTGCTATTAATGATAACGGTGGCGGTAAATTTCTGAGAATCTTTGGGAAACTACCTGTGAAGATGCAGCGCTGTCGTCAAGGTAACATAGCATCTGTCAGTCAAGGGGGTGATGACAAGACGACCGGAATTACCCAGGTATTCGTATCCGTACTGAAAATGCGTGTTGGTTTGTCTCACCACACAGTCATCGATATCCTGAAATGCAGTTACGCGGCTTGGAGACACAAGGGCTGCAAGTCATTCGGTAAAAACGCAAACGCGGTGTAATTTGGCAACAAAGGAAGAAATTTTAACTGCAAACAAAACCTTCTGCACCGACCTTGTCCCAGTAGAGACGCAGCTGTTGTAACCAATCAAACGCTGTCACGTCGTTCGTGCCTGCTTTAATCAGCTTGTCGATTACGTCACGGGCATGGACTTCTATCGTTACCAATGCAACGATCTTTGACCTTTGGTTGCGGTTGAGATTACCACGGATCGCTTCGGAGTATTTGTTCAGCATGGAGACCTAACGAGATAAACTCTTTCGTGAAGATGCACGTGTTTCAAGTCAACCATGAAAAGATTATCTTTACTTTCGGTATTCACAAAAGCAATGCTAAAGTGCAAGAGAAAAGCTAAAGTGCAAGAGAAAAGCAAAACTAACGAACATGACAGTTTTTGTTATGTACACTAAAATGACACGTTTGTTAGAAACCACAAGTAAATAAAAGTTAGACTAAGATTGCCTGAAACCATCCATCACCTGCTTCTTCTTGACACTTTTCAGTGCTTTCTTGTCTCCTCTCTCTTTGCATGTTACAAGAGCTTTTGTGCAGTCAGCGGTCCATTGAATTTGACTCGCAGTGATGACAGGCTGAAAATTCATGTTAACACAGATTTGCGAGAATCAACATAGTTAAAGTTTAAACAGGAGCGATTACGTGAGGCATAAATCAAAGCTCTTCTCTCAAAAACCTTTCCTTGAAAGAAATAAGTATTTGTGTTCACACAAGATAACATATGTTCACTTTCCCGGACAGATACTCCATACTTTCGCATGCAAATAGAATAGTTCAGATGGATGTTGCATGTTAGATGCATATAATGGCAAAGGCCAAACTTCCATCCATACAAATTTCGAAATGAAAACAATCAATCTCGATTTCAAAGTTTTACGCGCAGAACAATTTACTTGTTTTTCACCCACATGTAGGACATAAGCTCTATCAAAGCAATTGCTCACGTGACACGCTACACAACGCGGGGTTTTCATCGTCTTGATTTTGTCGACTTGTTTTGGGGGAAGGAAATTACTCAAGTTAACACATTTAAAACTAAACTTCACGCCAATTACTATAGCGTTGCTCACAAAAGTAGTAAACACCACTACCGTTTCTCTTCTTTTCATAAAACTGACGACGTATTTGGAAGGAAATAAAAGACAAAAGAACAAACCTGCCCAGGCCACTCCTTCACCCATCTATCTCTTTTACTTAAAAGCTTCTTGAGGGCGTTTCTGGTTTGTTTGAGAACTTCTTTCAAGGTCCACCTCATGGTTCGTTCAACGTCACACAGCCACGCTTCGACTGGACCTGCGAGAGAGGTTTTGCGACGACATAAGCCATGATTAGGGCTGGAGTATACTTCCCACTAAGCGGCCGCTGTTATTTAGCAGAGTCAACCCCACAATGGAAACAGATAACATAATCCAATGAAAATGTTGTGACTTCAAACAGCAACTACTGGATTCAGTATAAAGTGCGAACAAAGTATTCGTAGACAGTGCCATGTGCGGCCATTCGTAGAGTTTTCACAACACAGTGCTTCGGTACCAACAAGTCCATTTTGTGTGCACACTTACCATCAAAAGTTTTACTTTAAGTGCAAGCCTGTTTTTTTATATTCTTACCGAAAAAACATGCAATTTAAAAGATTTTACCTTCCAGTAATACCGGGTTGCCAAACTCGACAAACTCTCCTTCGCTCGAGTACATTCCCGATGCTTCAGTTTTTTGACCATGGCCAATTTTCTTCATCAAAAGAGACTTGATGTTGTCAAAACACTTCTTAAGATGAGGTTGAACCTGACAAAAACGCAAAAAAATGAATGAGTTTGTTAATTCTGCGCAATAAATATCAAGGGACTTTCATTCCACAGTCTAAATGGAGAAATACGATCAAATTCTTCCGAAACTGCAGGATCATCAATTCATTTGGATACTGTACCAGAGAATGGCAATTAAAACCTAATTCAGCAGAATCAATGCAAACACGCGTGCTTAAGTTTGATTCACTGAGCGTCATAACTAGGGTCATATTTTATGGCGGGAAAAACTTGATAATATGACTTTATTTTTTTAGAAAATATGACTTTATATGACCAAACAAAAATATGACTGAGCTAGAACGTACACTTACTGTACAAAGAAGCATTACCAGAAAAAATAGGCATAAGAGATGGTAACCCCATGGTTGTTGAAGCCCCACTAAAATAAATGGCTCAAAAGATAAGCAAAACATATAGTTTGATTTGAAGCAAGTTGAAAACATGCATAGAGATTGGTTTAATTTTTGGGGGCAGCAAGAAGTGCATTTTTAGGCAGTGCATTACATTTCATCCAAATAACTTGGTTCACCTACGTCTTTGCCAACATTCGCAATGTGTCTAAGTGGGTTCAATTTGCAGGATGCAGTTTACACCTGGTGATATAGTAGTTTCACCTGATATATTGGGAATATTTTAATGGTTTCCTTATTGAATTAGGTTGAAAATATGCAAAATATTACTTTATGACCTGACATGGAAAATATGACTCTTTATGACTTTAGAAGTTTTGTTATAGACTTCTTGGGGGTGTGATTTTTGTGTTAAAATGCGTTTCATAGCTGCCTGAAGCACAGAAAAAAATATGACTTTTACGACTTTGAATGGCCCTAGTCATAATTAGTTTTTGATAAACCAGAGAGAAATTAACATTTACTGCTGAGAACTTAAATGACGCAAAAACAATAGAAATGCAACAGAACTCACCGCTTCAGGATTTTTAGACTGGCCGAGAATTTCAAGCAAATCATCGTTTGACAAAAAGTAAAACCTGGGAAAGATTTGACGCTTTGTTTCCAAATACATATCCAATGACTTTTGAATTTCTTCCAATTTCGCGTTCATGTCATTCAACTGTTCCAGCAAGCCTGTACCAAAAAGTAGACGCTTAAAATGCTTATTTTCATTGTACTCTCTTTGGAGTGTCGCGAGTGGTTGGCAGCATTCATCTCCGCTTGCTTCCACGGGAAACAGCTGCTTTCATAGTGAACATTGTATCGGTGGCAATTCATTGGTGGCAGCGCGCGTGAATGCTATCCTCCTTGAGCCCACCCGTTAATGCCGAGCATCAAGCTGCACAGGCCGCAAGTACCGTTGTTCTATGAAAGCAGCTGTTTCCCGTGCTCAACCACTTTTGGACCTAGTTTTGACTTACTGTACCACTTAGCCGTTTCACATGTGCCGAGTTTCATGCAGAACATAGGCCATTTAATGCAAAATGGAAAGAATGTCCCATTTCAAGAGCTGCACGGGCTTACCCGGATGATGGGTTCCTCTTTTCGCGTTGTTGTCTTTGTGCAATCTCGTCATGATGATTTTCCAGTTGGCATTGACGTCATCAAATTCAGCAGACTCGGCGGGGAGCTGTTTGCGGATGTCTTCGCCGAGGAAAATATTCTGCACATATTTCAAAATTACAAAAAATCGGTTTGAGTCAAACACTTGAATTACAACTGAAGCACAAGACGGTTGATGCAAATTAGCTGCGTCGAGCGTGGGGCTACAAAGCATGAAAGTTCCATCTCAAGAACATCACCCTGACTGTAATGCACAGAGTGCGAACAAAAGCTTTATGGTGAATAACCACGAGATCGACTCGATCACCTCCAAGTACATCCACTGTCGCTGCACAGTCAGGATCATTTCGATGCACTCCATTATGAGCGACAACGTTCGCTCCCAAGTATCGACTTGCTTCTCGAACGCCTTCACGAAGCGTGACGCTTTCATTGTTGACAGCGTCACCTGGTGATCTTCAAGTTGCTGGAAGATTTCGTCGGTGCCGCGAAGTCTGGTTATCAATGTGTCAAAAAAATTTTAACGAGCATCCTGTAAACTCCTATTAAAAACAACACAGACTTGTCTGTGTGTTTCTATTTACAGCAGCGCAAGCAGTGATGAGTACTTTACGTCCTATCTCCACCAAAGGAAATATGCTTTTGCGCTGTTTGCATAGGATAGAATAGCAATTGAACGATTCAAGAAATATTGCACACTGGGTCAAACTTTTCTCCAGAAAAACTTTGAAAACATAATTAATAATTGTAATTTTATTTAGGCTGAACTGATACTGTGAGCTGCTTCGGCACTGTTTTACAATTGTTTTACAAAATCAACACCATATGCAAATCAATGCACACTGTAAGTGCAACCTGCAGAGAAGCATTATTACTGACAAAAGCCTCACATCCACCGGTCAAAATACAAGACTGCCTCGGAAAACCACCCGCATCCGAACTTGCTTGGCCCTTTGTTTGTAAAAAAAAACAGACTTTAAAATACAACTTTTCAAACTCAGATGAGACGTGCAGAGATTTGCTAACACGCTGCTTCCGAAAAAATCATCTTAAAGTGGCATATTAATAAGGTGTGAGTTTTCCATCAAAGACTGTTGTACTTTGTTCTGAAAGCTGCCTGGGGCAGGGCGGGTTGGCATATGAGTGGTATTGAGTTGTATGAAAAGTGTCAAGTTTTGGCAAAAATAGTTCTAACGTTTTATTGTGCCTAATTAAAATATGTATCAGTAAAATATTGTATCTAAATGCGTTGAACTTTCTATGAGAAGAGTTTTTCCCAAACTCTGCAACATATCCCAAATCATTTAACCAGGTAAATACGTAATGCACACAGCGCTAAATAGAAAAAAGCAAATTTCCATTGTTGAAGATAGACTGACAATTAATAATACACATTATTAAAAAGAAACGTAAGGAACTTACTTATAATGGCCCTTGTCTTTGTAAGCAGAAATGTCCAGAATAATATCGTTCCATATGGTTTCGATCTCCGCAAGCGTCTGAAAACCACAGGATACAAAGCTTAGCGGTGTAAGGAATAAAAACTTGCAGGGCATGTTTGCGAAATCTCGAAAGCCTTGCTTCTCTGTAGGGACGGCCAGTTGGCTTCTGATTTGGAAATATTTACTCACACACACGCAATTTCCGGTAAGTATATAAGGAGAAATGAAATTTTTGTTATGAAAGCAAACTTTTTTATATAGGGCTTATGTGAGCTCAAGAAAGTAGCTTTGCAGTTTTTGTTGACTCACAACAAGGATTGATCAATCGCGTCATTCAAGATATTTATAAAGCCATATCAAAACAAAGAACTTCGGCATTATATAGACATTTTCTAATAAACGCTTAAATAGTGAAAAGTATTGAGTTTAAGTACCTTTTTTAAGAACCCACATTGTCAGGGACGTTTACGTAAAGACAACATTGGGGACATGCGAAACTTTTGAGGGCATCAGTTTTACGAATGGAATGGATAGAGTGTGTGGTGCCCATTTTTTTAATTATAAGAGGGAAGTTTGCGCTTACACGCCCTGCGAAGCGCCACTTTTAAAATAATATTTTAAACGTAACTTGCCAGAAGGAAAATTTCAAAAACACTTTTCATAGTAAAGCAGAATTTGGGTAATCCTAGACATATGATCAGGTAACTTGACGCTTGCTTCGACACATGGTGACAATATAATGCGGAAAAGGACTTGCTCTGAAAGCATTATTTGTACGTAAACAAGTATTTGTACGTAAACAAAAATGCGAAATAATGCAGCAGAGTTATGTGAAAGCTAACAACAGTGCGTTCTGACATGGGGCAGCTCAGAGCTATGCGGTTCGAATTTTGATACAGTTGCCTTAATGGGCCCACCAAAGCGGCACTGGGCTGACCAAGAATATTAATCTCAACAACGGCAGCAGAGGCAGATTTTAGGCTTAGGTTTGCAACTGACCGAAGCGATGCAAAAAGAACTTGCTGGCCATTCTGGCACTGTTGGTTTGTTTTCAAAGCACGCAAAATGCAGCAAACATCAACGCACACGCAACTAACCGCGTTAAAATCTGCAACATACCTCCTCAATGGCGAGTTCTTTGCTGGCGGCTCCGGATATTTCAGAAATCTGTTCTGCGTAGGCGTCCAACCCAAGCTCAATGATTCGCTCCAGAGTAAAGGACTCACCAAGGTGGTCGAATGGTCTTTGAACCTGAAGCAAGCGAGAGGGAAAGTTTGGCTTTATGTGAAAAAACATGGCAACAGCTACGGTGATAAAGTTTTGTAAGAAGTGGTATTAAAGTAGAACTTCAGAGAATCAAACAGCATTTCCTGTGGATTTGATCACAACGATAAATAGAACCACGCAAAGAGAACGTGACGTAACTTTAACGTTGCCGAGCAAGGAAAACTTTGCAAGCTTGCATGGCACACACACAACGAACTTTCGTTGGAATCGCACACATTTGCGTTGGTGTATTTCAACGCCAGCAGTATAAGCAATGTGAGGTTATTAGTAATTTCGCGAGGTTGCTGTCTGGAACTGTTTCTTTGCACTGCGTAAAAAGCGAGGAATATTACTTAAATAGCAGCGATTAGGGCAAGTTGGAAAAATTTACAGCATTTTACAAAGCCCAACAGAAGCTACGACGCAAAATGAACTTTTAACAAGTCGTTTCACATGAGTGGAGGTGACTGCGTCATCTTTGACTTCTTACGTTGCAACACTAACACTGTGGCACTAAGCCATAGAAATCCCAGATAGTTTTTTGATGAACTTCACCTTATTCAAGTTTTGCTGTTGCTTTGGAAAATGTCCAATGCCAGTGCAGTGCTAATTTGGCTTCGTGGCCAATTTTAGTTTGCCATCTAACTGACTTCAGTTTAAGCCAATTGTGTGTTAAACGGGATTCATGTAACACGAACAAAAACGAGGCCATCCAATTCCCACTGAACTCAACAGGCTAACTTATCCCAAGTTTAGTGGGACTTTTTGACCCAATAGGTTTGTATACATACTATAAGAAATGTTGGAACCGCCCTCCTGAACCCGTAGTACGTTCTTTCAAGCACCGAATTCATCGCAATGACATTTTCGTGAAAAAAATTGACAACATTTATTTTGTGAGCATTATGCATTTGTAATAAACAAGTTGTTTTTGCAGAAAACACATCATTGAATTAAAATTGTCGTTGATTTTAGTTTTTTTCAGACAAAATTTTGTTAAACAAAATAGCAATTTGCTTATTTTCAATTTGCTTTGTTTTGGGTTGTTCTGTTTTCGGAAAAACCTGTTTTTAAATAGATTTTTCAATTTCCTTTCGATTCGGAACCCAATGGCTCAACATACACCCCCAGCTGAAACCGTTAATCTATAAAGGCAGAAAGTGTAACAAAAACTTTTCTGAAATAAAAGGGAAACAATTGTTCACCAGTAAGCGTATAAGAAAAAACAAAATCGCATTGAAGAACTTCACCCAGTGCAACAGGGTCCAAACAACACTCAACCGCGAGTTCGATATCTCGACCCACCTCGGTTTTGATTTGGGCCCAGTGTCTTTCTCGCATTGCTGGGTTCTTTAGGTCCGTGATGAGGGGCATTGTTCGCTTGAATTGATCAATTTTGTTTTTGGATGACTCAACAATCTCCCATTCTTTGTCCTGCCACAATCATAACACATCTTGAAATAGCCTGATAGACAATTTCGCGAGGTCCAGCACGCAAGACAATAGGATCATGTTACAGACACACTTGACGTGTTGTACAGCATAGGTAGCAGCTTCTTTCGTCAGAACTGCATGGACTTTCCCACAATACTGAAAGCCTCAGACCATACTGGCCAGTTTTCTACCGGGATTTACAAAATCACAATGCGAAATTAACAAAAAAACGCATCGGGAAGCGTGACATTTGTCTTGGACCGAATCGTGTCCATTGCGAGCAACAAACCTTCACTTCTCTGCTCAGTTTGTTGAGTTTCTTGTACAATCCTTGCGCTGTCATCTCCATCTCGTTGGTCACGAGATCTTTGAACTGTCCGATCTTCCACTCTGCCCATAGTGTCTCCCACTCTTTGGTTAGGTCCCAAACCTACAAATATCCGACTTGACTGGTAACAGTTGTCAGCAGTTTGCTCCAGGGTCCCATAGGTTAAAGCAAGAAGAAATAAGTACTCCATGCGAGTTTTACTCGGAAAAGTATTTATAATTTTGTCATTTTGAGTTAAATACCTAACACTGTTGATTCAAATGTTTGAGAATCAACTGCCTTTAGCATGAGTTAGTCGTTGTTGCTAACGACTGATTTAATATGATTATGTTTAAGACTGAGTAAGCTGACTGAACCAGTGCATAAAAATACTAAATCTTAAAGCAGGATTTTTTAAAGGAAAATATAAGGTACCCGTTATGGACCTGTAGGGACCCGATTTCTCTGATTCTAAGGACACGATGATAATTTTCGCTGATTCTAGGGACCCGATGATAATTTTCGCTGATTCTTGGGACCCGATTTTCAATTCTAGGGACCCGAAACGGGTCCCTAAAACACCGTAAAAAACCTGATCACAGATAACTCATTTCAAAGGATGCTGGAAGCTTATTGCATAAAAACCACCCAACTTCGTGGGCACTTATTTCTGTTTCAGTTTCTTAAAATAACTGTCCGGGTTGAAGTCAGGGTGTTTACAGGAGATCGGTCCAACACCTGCCTGATCAATGTAGTCTAGGTCCTTGTCCAGATTGATGAGGTCTTTCGATGGTTGCTGGTCAATTTTAAAAAGACCGAGACCTCTTCTGATACTGACTTCTTCAAGTTTCAAATCTCCAATGCCTTTCCTAGATTGAATACCATAAATAGATTACTTTACAACTACCAACTGATAACACTACTTACTAAACTAACAATATTTGATTCAGCGATGCCATTTGAGGAATACCTTCGCTAATACTACGCATGTACGTGCTTAATGCCTACCATTTGACAAAACTAATTCATATCGGTCTGAAAAGGACACATATTCGCAATAGCGAAAGCTCAACGCAGACGTGCTGAATAGACATCGATACTAACTTGAATTGCTCAATTATTTCAATTGCATCGGCAGAAGTGATGCTGCTGGAGAAAGGTCCCTTCTGGGCGAAGTCAGATGATAAAGCTCCGACCCGTTTGCGGAATTCTTCAGCCTGACTGAGCAGACCCGTCTTGAACTTTTCTTTGTTCTTTTTGAGCATAATATCAGCGTCGATGATCGCTTGCTGGAACGCTACCCACTCAGATCCGAGGTTGTCCAGCATCGCTTGCGTCTGTAATGATTGAGCACCCAAAGAAAAATGAATAAGGCATAACATAGTCCAAAGGAATTTTCCGATGATTAACCACATTGCAACGTGCAGTCAACATCGCCTACAGCAGCCTGCTGTATGGATGTGCTGATAGTAGCCGTTTCACAAAAATCATTACAAAATTTAGGCGGACTATAGATTTCACTGCGCAGATTTAGAACACAAAAAGCGTTATGCTTCGTTTTTAGGCATTACACCAAAAATGCGCTGTTTCGTGGTCAAATCATTCACTCGATGTTGGTTGCAATGCTTTTAGGCTTTTTACCTAAACCAGTGAAAGTTTTAGCTTTTCAACAACTGCAGGAAGAAGAGTGTTTTAACAAAAAACAAAGACTACGTATTATGTCAACAACGGAGTCAAGATAAGATTTCAATTCGCAGCATTTTACGTAGGAGTAACATTTACCTCTTCTCCAATTGCAACTTCATACTTTTCTAATATGCCGAATTGCTCATTGATGGGGGGTATGCGTTCTTCGGTGGCTTTAAGGTCATTATGTAAACGTTCCCAAAGTCCTATGCCCTCACCCAGTTCGTCCAAAGTTTTCGGAATTTGCTTAACCCTGCAGCAAAGAGCATCCATTGAGCAAAGCTCAAAGCGAATACATGAACCAAAATTGCTAGTAAGTGACAACCACCTGCAAACTCTTCTGCAATCGAAATTTTGAAAACTTAAACAGAGTGTTTGTTGAAACACAAACAAAGTTGAAAGCTAGTGTCAGAAACCACCAAAAATGCGCGAGCATGCAGTCAGAAAAGAAAAGCGCACTTCTCCGCATTTGTTTTTAGGAATTCTGTGAGCTCCGCCAATTTCTGCGACGCCATTTCTCTCAGCAAGGTGGTGAATTTGTTCTGCCATTCGTTGCAGTGTGAGAGAAGGGAGAACTTGAGCGGTGCGCAGTCGAGCAGAACGAACTCGATGTGGAGGACCGTCTCCTCCTTTTGCACATTGTTGCTCACTTCCGTGTATCTGGAAAGACAAGTTCCTGGTTTTAATTGGGAGCGAGAGTGTGCTTCGCGTGGTGGTCGGAATGAAAATGACTTTGCCAAGCCAGCCCGCGACTGAATGCGTCGGAATTTACGAGTGTTTCGAAGATCATGAGCCGCAAGCGAAACACGAAAGATCGACTCGCTTGCAGTTCAATGGATTGTAAACATCGGAAAAGTCGATCGCACAGAATTAAGGAAAATGTAATATTTCTGATTCAGTCATTCTTGAATGTGATTTTGTAGTAATTGGAAAGAAATAACATCGCCTCATAAAAAGTCACAGTTGAGTAGGGTATATTCAGCACACACTCCTGATAATTCATTTAGGACTGTATGCACGTGTGGGTAAACTGCAAATTGAAAGACAAATGTCGCAATACCAATCGACTGCGACTTCATTCACGATTAAACCAGAATATTTTAGTGGTCACAAAAGGAACAGCAGTTTTGATCATAAAACCATTGGAAACAAAATCATTTGAAGATCTTTCACGCATATGTACATTGTGACTACCTTCCAATATCAGCATCAAAGCTGGCCACAGGAGGATTTAGACGCTGGTATCTTCGTATAAATGCATCTTTGTTAATTTCCCAGATTTCCTTGTAATTGTCCCACGTGGTTAAGTAAGATTGCAAATGCTTCGAATTCTCGAACATTCCATCCTGTATAGTTCGCTGAATCTTGCGAGTTTCTTCGTCTTTTTCTAATGATTGAAAAGCAGGCAAGTGCAGTTACCAAGCACTGGAAACCTTCGCAACTTGACGGATCTAAGTCTTTATATTTTTTATGGTACAGTGGAAAACTTGAATGGTAATTTGAACCAATATGAGCCTTGTCATAATTTGTGCGTTACCTACAACGCTGGGTTGTATGCTGAGGCTTTAAAATTTATTCGCAGTCTTTCAATCGCAAGCATTTCGAAACCCGCTGAAGAAACTGGTAAATAACAAATGTGCAAACCAATGATTTGAGCGATGGGTTCTTTCTGCTCGTAGTGCAGCCTCTTGCTTTTAGTCAAAATTTCTGGGAGACGTTTGAAATCCGCAATGGCCTCGGTCAGCTGCGTACTGACGTTGTGGACAATTGTGGCCAGCTGCTTGACTGTTGGAGAGAACTCGACCTGGGAAAGAATCCGATTTATAAACGTGGTCAAATGCGGAGAATGTTTGATTTTTACGCTAATTTAAAAACTTTCTTAAATTCCCTGTTACATCCAAACGACCGTCTGCTTGTTCACTAACCGTAGGCGTGTTGTTCTTCCCGGCCTGCAGTACGACCTTGATTTTGAAGAGAGGGTTCGGGGTCGTTTTACCGTCGCCGTTTATCGCTTTGGATATTTCGAGCAGAGACGACTTGACGTTGAGTCGAAACGCATCTTCAACATACTGGTCCATTCGTTCCGTGTACCGCACCCAGTTTTGCTGAATCTGCAAACGCAGCTTATAGCTGAACCCGAGGGCGAATCCTTTCGCGCGGACTGATATATGCGTTCGACTAACTTAAAATGGCCTCCAACACAAGGGCATTCGCAGCAGTTTAGCAAGGCAAAGCAATTTTGTTTAAATAGCGAAACTTTAGCAAAGGTTAAACAAAACGAAATCTCACATCGGTTCCATCACTTTTGAAAACGAGGTAAGTGTCTTTCATCGTCTGTATAATTTCAAGATGGATCTCTTCCAGGCGCTTTTGCACATTCTTGCGATGACGCTGTTGGTCCTCCTCAAATTCGAGTTCCTTGCGAAACAAAAACGCTGACAATTTCGCAGAATGTTAGAGACTTCAAGTGGTTTTTAAAAAAATAACCGGAGACGTGCAACTTTTCTTAAAACACAGAGAGCATCTGACAAATTTATTCCTCGATTCAATTTTGTCATTATCTATACATACTCTTGTATTCCTACGGAGACGTGCAACTTTTCTTAAAACACAGAGAGCATCTGACAAAATAAAACCTCGATTCAATTTTGTCATGATCTATACATACTCTTGTATTCCTACTGAGTTCCTGAACGTACGATACGCCTTCCAGTTGCAAAACTGTTGAAACTCTTGTTTCAACATAAAACAATCACAAGCTTTTCTGCGTCACGATGACAAAGAAGATAAGCACTCGTTTTATCAGCACCACACGCAAAACACGCGTTCTGTCTGCAGTCACTGCGAACACGGAATTTAATGTAAATTGTGAAATTATAACACATGATTACACTGGTAATAGACAGCTGGTCGATATGACGTCTCGAGTAACCTCGTAAGCATCGTGAGGTTATACTTCCAAACTTCCAACCTTTCAGCTACCAGGTAGCGGCTTATGTTTCTTTACCTCGTATATTCTTTTGCCGTCAAGATGCACGAGGACCATTTCGCTGATCTTTCTGCAGTTCTGCGCAATGGACATGTTGGCGCGTTTGTAATCGTCGACGATGGCTTGAACCTGTTTAGAGGTGGAGAAGCAGACAAGGCTGGTGGCGATTTGTAATTGTGCGTCGTGTGTGCTTCGCATTATTCAAAATCAAAAAACATTGCTGTTAATGCATGCTATCAACGTTTTTTTTATTTGTGGAACTCAAACTGCACCTTCTTCGAATGAAGCCTGCATTCGCCCACGAAGTACTCTGAGATGCCTTTCGATGCCCAGGTAAGTTTGGTAAGCCCCGGATGTATTTTCTTGTCCAAGGAGCGAATGCGCTCTTTGAAGAGAGCACGTTCTTCTTGTGACAAAGCGCTAATAATTCGGTTGTAATCTCTGCACAATACAAAAGCGGTACTTTACTCATGCACTCATGAACTGCAAAGCTTTTACGAATCGCTTCGCTGCAATTTGTCAAAAAATCGTACTGAAACGAGAGGTAAGTGGTTGGTCAAAACTGGGCATTGTAGATGGAAAATCATACGACAGGAACGTATTACAGCAAGATTTTCAAATCCCGAAAACGACGCAACGCTATTTTCTGGACAATTGCATTAATTTCGGTACATTTCGCTAAAATTACAGAGGCTGACGAACAGAGCGCCAGTGACAAACTGTTTGACTGTCTTCCAAACAGAAGTAAATCAACGACGTGAACCGCAGTGAACTTCGCGTTCCATTTGGCACTTTCTGCGTCCATGCATCGATCCGCAAAACCGAGCACCAACCTGACAACCAGGAGCACATGTTCTCTGAGACTTCTTAATTCTTCGCGTTTGGCGTAAACGTCGTTGACGAAGTGAGGAATCTCGAACATGAGTCTTTCCCAGTAATGGATCTCGTTGAACAATTTTAGTATGGTTCTGCAAAGTGAAATAATTGCGCGTAATGGAGAACAGCTATTAAAACAATGCGGTTTCCACAAATATCAAACAAGGCTTGCCCTTTTTGCAAAAGTAGCACTTACCTGGAATGAAAACGTCTCTGGGTCAACTTTCTTTGGTACATTGGTTCTAAAATTTGCTCTGATATTCCTGAAAATTTGAAATCTCTCTCGCCTTATTCATTTGGAAAACGATATAAAAACGTCCTGGTATCTTGCCAATATTCCTGTTGATTTTCGCTTCATATGTTTGTCACTTTTCTGTAAAATTGTGTTTAGTGCCCCTCTTTTCCGTTATAAGTTTCACCTCTCCAGTCTCTCACCCCATTCCCCTGTACATACATAGGCATGCTTTCCCCCTCTGTTTTTGTTGCTTTGTTTACTTATCTCATCTGACGTTGATTCGATGCATTTTGTTACTTTTCTTTTATCACATGAAACGTCTTCAATTAAAATTTGATTTGTGCTAGCAACAGCGCTAACGGAGCAGTTGACTAAAATGGTTATACCTGAAGGTTTTTATGTTTTTATATTCTCATCAGCATGCAATTAATTTCTGCTTCTGGTGAAATTCTTTTTCCTCTTGCTGCATTTGCGTTGTTTCGTTATTTGAGCGACAAAAATACTTGAATAAAGCATCACCATTCCCTGCTCGTAATGAAACTCCGAGAAAGAAATTTGCTCAGGATGCCTGTCTTCACGGACGTATTTTCGACCTCTAAAAGCTGGGTTTTTGAATTGGAAAGTTCCGGCTGAATAATCACCGTTATGATTTAGAGTAGTTTTTTAAGTGGCTGCAAAGTAGGGAGTCAGCAAATTTTGTGATAACAACAGCTCAGAAAATATTTTGGAAGTGCTATTATGTGTTATATATGTTTCAATCTGAGGTGATTGAGTGGCTAGTAACTGATAGAAGTACTGGATTTGGTTCGAATGAAATGTAAGGTAACTATTAATAAAGAATACCTAAAACTATGTGTAAAACGCTGTTTGATTGTCCGATTATTTCAAATAGCTGGTATAGCAGTTTCACGTAGCTTAGGTTTTCGTCGCTTTGTGTTAATTTACAACTACGTTGTGCTACTACAGGTCGCAAATGGTTTGTAAGAACCGAAACTAACGTATTAGTTACGTGCAGGCAACGTGCAAGTGCTTTGAAACGCTGCAAGTTTAATGAACTGTAACCATGGGGCGTAGGAAGGAATTTTTCCAGGGGGTGGGCAACAGTGGATTTTTCAAGGGGGTAGTCAAAACGATTTTTACGAGGGGACAAACGTGATGAAATTTAATTTTACCCACTGGAAAGAAAACAACCGTTTTACTAAACATTTAATAGAAAAATGTCAAATTTCTAAGCCCAGGGGACTTGGGCTCCCTTTTCCGACACCCATGTCTGCAACCTGAAGAAAATCAACATACCCAAGGATAATTCTTATATTCTAACTATTTCTTTGGAAATGCTACGCACTCGACACACAAACACGCAGCTGTGTGGTGTAAATTGCAAGCTGAGCCATTAATGTGACATAAATAAACACAGAGCCTAAATGGGACAGTAGCAAACAACGGCGTAGCCTAAAAGTTTACTATTTAATAACTATGTTTGGTAGTACTGAGAAGGACGCCCACTTACAACAAATGATAGGGATGCAGTTATGGAGTTCTGCAGTTTGGGCCTTTGGGGGAAATAGAAAGATTTTTTACATTGCCATCATTATTCCCAGGTCCACTCTGGCCCGGAGTGTGAACGCCTGACAGGGCTGCAGCTTTGGATCGAATTTTTTAAGGGTCGACCGAACTGTTCAGCCTTTTGTGGAAGTCAGTCTACAAATAGGGAACCGATAAGAAGGTGGGAAATATTTCTCCCACTGGCAAACCTGCAGCTGAGCCTAATCACAATGCATTGGCCACATCCTTCCTTGGGGCAATCTATAGCAGAGTACAAGAAGTGTAGTTAGCTGATGACTGGACAACGCAGTGATCCCAACCCTTGTCTGAAATCCTTTAAAAAGTTTTCAAAGCGATCATTCTCTTTCGTAGAGATTCTGCCGCACTTCTAAACAAAAACTTGTCAGAACGTCAAACCCGGGAAATTAAGCAATACTCAGCCGCTGGGCGCACCTGTCGAAGTTCATGTTGAGCATATCTTTCGTGAACGCTCCTTTCTGCATGAGCGATATCTCCAGCTTCTTCGCACTGCTCTCGTCCACAGTGCTCGTCCATTCGTTGAAAGTCTTTCGAACGAACTCATCGAGCGCAGTTGACAGTTGCTGGTAAGCTGTTTGCGTTTCCTGACCGAGGCCGATCTCGGGGAGGAAGTAAGCCCGCTTCAGCTCCTGCTCAATGCATCCAATGCCTCGTGTTTGATACTTTCATTTTAAATTATCATCTTTTCGGAGTAAAAATCCATGAAAACGTTATGGTCTTCTGCTGATTATTGCACGGAAAGGTTAAAAGTCATGTGAAACGATTGGGTAATAAAATAAGAGGTATTGGGCCACTGTTGGGTCGTCTGACGGTTTCCATGTGTGGGTCATAGTGATACTGGGATCATCAAATTTCGTTGCACACCATTATGCAGCACGGCCGCAGCGCTGACGAGACAACGCGCGGAAAATTTTGATCCAAAACCCCGGCCAGGGCCACACAAGAAAAAAGTTTGGAAACACTGGGTTATAGATCCAAAGCTGTTTCCGGTGCCAAATTGAAAAACAATTCAAACATAACGGAACAGTGTCAAGTAGATTTCATGCCCGAGACAAAAACATATCAACGAGAGACTAGAATCAGCAAAAATAGATAAAACCTTCGAAATGTGTTAGATCACCAAAACTTGCAATCCAAAACATTGTTACCAAAAAAATATTGGTAAAAAAATTTTTACCAAACACAAAAAATAATACCACTCAAAGCGACCGGATAAACATTCAGCCACTCACGGCCATTGGTCGATCGATTCTACGCCTCAATGCTCGGGCCCAGTGGGCGGCACCGGCGTATTTCGGTTGATGAGGCAGAACGTTGGTTATTTTCGCACTGAGCTCCTTCTTCACACTGTTCAGCTCATCGTTGAACATCGAATATACCTGCAGGAATGCAACGACTTTGATAAGAACAAAAAACAAACGGCACGCTGGATTTAATATGACGTCGCGTGTTTGACGCAGACACACTTCAGAAGGTAATGACGAGTAGTTGATTCCTCCAAGTATTGAAAGAGTTAAGTCAAGCAGACCCCAATTACCCTCACTACTATCTCTTCGAAGGGATAAGATTTTTAGCAGTTTGCTAAAAATTTTACGTTTGTATCAGTTTCTGAAAATTTTACGTTTGTATCAGTTTCTGAGATCAATGCCGGACTGCATCGTTTCGCGCGCATACGTCAACGGTCTTTTTGTC
>JGI24022J15233_10001191_pt1 | contig 20729 bp, 15 predicted proteins | sample Ectturendosymbi2_FD_15233 | JGI IMG/M metagenome (IMG submission 15233) | reverse complement strand
GCACCTTGCATCATCTAGCGGTGAGTCACTGTGGCGCACCTTGCATCATCTAGCGGTGAGTCACTGTGGCGCACCTTGCATCATCTAGCGGTGAGTCACTGTGGCGCACCTTGCATCATCTAGCGGTGAGTCACTGTGGCGCACCTTGCATCATCTAGCGGTGAGTCACTGTGGCGCGGCTCAAAGGTTGCGCGGCACTGGCGTAGAATAAATATAATCGGTATGAGGTAAATACAATGAAAATGTAATTCTTGAATTGGCTTGCATTTTATCTTATCGTGCATTTCATCTGTAATTAATTCTGTTTTTATTTTGCCTTTTCATTCGTTTCTCTGTGTAACGCCTTTAGATTCAACCCTTTCGTATGTCTTCTCGCTGTAGTGTCAATTACCCCTTTGCGCCGATTAGAGCAGATTGCTAAGGATATCCAGAAAAACATGGATATATCGAAAAAACGCTTCTGTACAGTGGCAGCACCCCTCTTGTTCCTGATCCGTTTGCTGTTATGCGAAGTATTTTTTGTTTAGGAGATCTCACCTCAGAATCGGGCTCAGCTGATTGATGATGCATTCAACTTAGTGAGGTAATTCAAGGTTTTGTGTCACTTCGAAGAGATTGATTTTTTCTTAGCGTTAAGCAACACGCAACCCTGTTGTTTTGCAATAAGACCACGCTTTTCAGCATCTACAGGCAGGTTCAAGATAGGCAGTCTTCTTTATATTTTTACGCGGCAGATATACGAATATCTCGTGTTCCTGTCGGGGTGTTGCAGATCAATGAATGCAGACTGCGCTGGACTCCGGTCCATATGGTTGGAATGCTGCCACGTGTAATACAACAAACATTTGCTTTCGCCACCTATACTACTTTGAGATTGCTTTCTGTTACCTTAACTAGTACATTTGGTTAATGCTTACTTGAACAAATATTTTGCACCAATAAGTTTCCATAGATTGCGTTTCTATGTCGTTATCACGAGTAAACTTTGGCGAAAAACGAGTTTCCTTTCCTTCAAAAGATATTGAAAAAGAAACTATATTAAAAATACATCGGCTCCCACTGAAGTTATCTTTGTAGTTTGCATTAGTGTTAAATGTCAGGCCGTGGACAAAACAGAAGTACTACGGTCGTATCAGTGTGTTCGCAGATCGCGGTTCCCGCGCAGGGTTGGATTAATGTCTGCTTACGTTCAAAAAAACGAACTAGTCTCGGGTAAACAGTTTGAGGCCAAGACTCTCATCGGACTCAACTCTCAACTGCAGCTCAGTCTAAATCTGAACCGCTTTGCTGTCCATACCTTGTGGAGCAATGAGGGTTTCAAACAAACACACAGCGAAAGAGAGTTAATAGTCAAGCAGGGAACACGGCCAGCAAGTGGCCTTCTAAATTCCCTGCCAAGCAAATAGGAGTCGGCAAGTTAAAGCTCAACGCAACATGATAGGCAAAAAGCGATATGCACGGGCGTTACAATTGCAAGGTGGCATCCACACGTACTCGATCTTCGGAACATGCTGTCAGGTCTGGAGCAAAGACTTTTGTGATCGTCGGTATCACGTCAGTCCCATCGCCACGGAGGGGCTTAGCCCCCCTAAACAAAGCTACAAGCCCCCCCCAAATGGAAGTATGAATCACTATAAATCGGTGGTTTTTATTACATTTCAGAATGTAAAGACCCCTGAACTAACGAAANGCCCCCCAGTGAAAATTTTCTGGCGACGGCTNTGTATCACGTCACAGCGGGACCTACATCCGGGAACCAATAATAAAAAAGATTGTATAACTTGTTCGCAACATTNCGCATATAAACAAGAAAGTTTTTCATTCATTTGTTATCATACGTTTTTTTCTCTTGGGAGGGTTGCGGGAACAGAAACCCTAGAAGATCTCCAAATACCTCACACTTTCCGGCTTATAAGGAAAAAATGAACTGGTTAAAAGTGATCGTAGATGTATTAACGAAAGATGGGAGATTCCTAGACGAATATTTCCGAACGTTTAAACTTAATAGAAATTCTGTCAAACATGGATGTTTAAACAGAGTTATCTGAATCTCTGTTTGAAATGTTCACAAAAATATCGATTTGTTGAATTTTTCTTCCATATGGCAGTGCTGAAATGACATCCGTGAAAAGAGTGTTTGATATATCGTCCTACATGTACCGAGAACTTTCCTACATTGCCTGGGACTCGTTTCTCGATGAGTTGAACAATTACGATTACAAGCTGAGCAGTTCGCCGATATATGTGGATTTCAGGGTAATAAAAGTTTGCTCCACATCATTTTATTTGTAAACTATAATTTTTCGAAATTTGCACTGCAGCTGTTTCAATCGTAGTGTACTCGTAGATTCAATTTTCAGGCTTGTCCATTAGAGTCGACAGCTCATGGCGATCGCATGACCGTAAGTAATTTTAACGTCACATAGCATGTAATTTCTAAAGTTGGATACCATTGCTGTATGGTCACAGCACAGTATGAAACATAGAGCAATATTAGATGTAGTACCGTTGCCTAGTGATTGGAGGCCCCGAAAATAAGGTTATGGACCCTTTTCAGGTGACAACTACAGTAAAAAAGAGTTGCCCGATTTTCCTAGGCCCTCTAATTTGGGATTTCGTGGGCCTTAAACCGCATGTCTCTGCAGAGGCGCAATGTCATTAGACAAGCACATGATATAATGCACTTCATATTTCCAGTTTTGTAAGATTCCTATGGGATGGGACACTCGAAAGTTGCCATGAGATGGGACAGAAAAAAAGTTTCCAATGCACAAGCCTGTCAAAATGCTGTAATAATTGTCCAAAATTTTTTTTTTATTTCACATCTTTGAACCAGATTTAGCAATCAGCTCAGTGGTCATTTTTTGCGCATGCAACTGATTGATGCAGTGTAACCACATTTTCAATTGAAAGAGTTGCTGGAAATTTTATGAACCTATGAACTGAGCCTATTTTGCCATTTGAAATTATTTCATGCATGTGAACGCAATATTGAAATAGCTTTTTCATTTGATAATGAAACTGCTGTGATGTTTGTTCCTTCATAACTCGCTACTTAAGAGCCTATGCAATTTTCAGAATCACATCACAAGTTTATTGGTTCCATCTATCTACAACGAATACGGTTGGGATGACTCAAATACATCTGATGCTCTGATGCTGGAGAGGTAAACACATTGAAAAAAGCTTTGCAGTTTTTAACAACTTTTTAACCCCAATGTCTGCTGATTAAACAACTCTTGCAATGTCTTATGGTTCGAGTTACGTGGTTTTTAGAGTTTCATAGATTTAAAGGTTGTGATGCCAGCAATCTTGATTAACACCAAATAGAAAATATGCAAAAAACAAGTGAGATGAGGATAATTTTTTAAAGTAATTATTATTTATCAATGTTTCTCAATAAGAAAAACAAGCACGAAACAGCTTCAATTTTGGATAAAACCTTGTGCAAAGAGAATCGTTCTGTTTTAGGTATTTTTGCATTTAGGATGAGTTAGGCCAAACCTCAGCACATTCATTGTAGTATTTGTCTTGCTATTAGAACTGACCCTCATATTTAAAGTGGGTAGTTCTATGACACAAGCGCCGCTTGAAAATATTGCACATCTTGCACAACGGCCAAAAAAGATAAATCACTATAAAATCTAAAAGTTGAAAACAAGCACATGGATAACTTGGTGTTTAGGCTCCAATTCTCAAGTTAAAGCTGCTCTGATCAGGTTTTTATCGCGAAACGTCTGTTCGCAGATTCAACAGAGAATTGGCGATCGACAACGCATGTTACTATGGAAACGAATGGTGTTTAGGTAACGCAACCGAATACCTACATTGGTGGATGATGGACCCAACCGTAAACAGGTGATTGAAGGGAAAGAATGGTTTTCAATCGAAATGACAAACATTCGAAATAATGTTTTGATATGATATCCATCGTTGTTTTTCAAAACTCAAAGGTTCTATTTCTGAAAGAATTACTTCAGTTGTGGTCACTGTGCGACGAAGCCCCTTACAGAAAAACGTTCATCATTTATTGGCATTTTGCAAATCGTAATTGATTTGAATTTGCTTTGAGCTAGCAAGCAACATAAAGGGCAAGTTGTTTCTTGCAAAAGCTGAAAAACGTTTTTCATGTTTTTCATTTCAATTGTCACGGATAAGCCAACGATGCGTGAGCGGCAGAACACACCTGCTTCACACCGTGCATAAGAAGCAGATTGAGAATTTATATCAATCTGGAAACCCTTGTAACAAAACTTTTTATCAGGCTCACGCGCACCTACCGCACTGAAGTGTACTGTTACGGCATAAGAGAAAGTGGAATCGATGAATGGAACTTTATGGCAAAGCAGTATGGACTTACAAAAGACCTAGCTGACCAGCAAAATATGCTGTGAGTACTTGCTTGGCGATTGCCATGGTGAAATACAAAACAACATTAGCTCGTTTGAATAACGTCAACAAAAAATTATTACTTTTTATCAAAATGTCAAAAACAAATATTGATATAACTGACCGAAAATGATTTTNGTGGTGCTCGATAAAGAATCTTTTTTTAAACAAAAATGATGTCAAATGATGCCAATTATTGTTTGAAACGGCAATAGTTTCAAATAATTCAACCACTGATCTTGATGTATCTAGTTATTTCTTGACAAACAACTTCTGAAGCAGTCATCAAAAAAACGTTTTATTTGAAACAAAATATTTGTACCACAAAAGCTACTCCGTACAACAAAAGCAACGAAGGTTTAAAATATGGCAAAATTTTCTAATAGACAAGAGTTTAAATTTTAAGAAAAAAGTCCAGCACATCAGACTCAAGAAAATATCTTGAAGCAAAAAAGAGTGAAATGTAAAAAAAATTGTAAAAACGTCCAACTGGGATGCAAATTTGTTTCGAAAGCAAAGACAACATTTATAAAAACGCTTGTGCTGTCAAGCATGACTGTTATCATGAAAGCAAACAGTAAACGCATAATCATTTCAAAACATCCCCAAAAATTTAAGTAAAAGGATATACTGTCTTAGGCAAAAATACCGATTAACGCTTGGCAGTTAATGCGACAAATTCGGAACTTGCCCAGGAGCGCGAAATTCGTGACATCACAAATATACGACATCAGGCCTTCGTTCGACAAAATGCATCAGCGAACGAATAAAAACGTAAAGAAACCACGAACAAAAGACTGCGTACGTTGCGGAACAGTTTCTTATCGAACACAGAATTCACTAGACCCAGAAGTAAGTGCTGTGACGTTAGAGAATTAGACGCAGGCTTCTGAGAAAGTGGTAGAAAGACAGTGTGTCCTAGTGCAAAATCAAAAGAAGGGTTACCCTGTTTCTTGTTGTGGTCTTTCCTTGTCTCTCACAATCAAATAGCAGGAATGATTTCACTCCAACGCAGAAGTGGGAAACATGCACGAAAATTCGAAAAATAGCTGAGCATGCAAAATAACCTCAAGAATGAGCAGTCGTGCAGCACAACTGGAATGTCGGGCGTTCCGTGCTCAGTCACACGCCGGCACAGGCTGGGGTGGTTTGGGGTGCAACAAAAATTTTTCAAAACATTTTTGACTGATCATTCGTAAAATAATGGCAAGCTGGAAGCAATATGATTGTGTCAGTCAAAGTCAAATAGGATTAAGCAAGTGGCTGCAGATTGCATGGTGCAAGTGGTCTGTACATCAAAGGTGTTGCTTTACATTATATCCAAAACGTTCTGTGCTATTGTCTGTAACACGAAAAAACATTGTGGACATCCTTGTGTATTTGAATAAAAGCTGAACATGCCTGCTCAGTATGCGAAACATATACTCGGTAAACATTATAGCGTCTGGTTCATTTCTTTTGCATATATTTGGTTTTAAAACTGTATTTTTCAAACAAAATTAAACTGAATTTTTGAAAATATTTTTAAAGGTATGGATTATCATGCAGCAAAGATTCGTGGGTTTTAGAATATTACCTGGAATGGTCGTTGGATGAAGCAAATCTTCCTCGCTCAGAGTTGTCAAGAGTGTTTTCGTATGTCGCGCGGCACGAGTATGGAAAATACGTCGCTCTGGCTTTTGCTTACAACAACTGGGACAGGATCAGTGACATGTACGGGATTTTTACATCATTCGCTCATAGAATTAATAATGCACTTTACTAAAAGTGTTTAACATGCCATTGGAAACTAATATTTGATACAGAAATACACAGGCTAAGGCAGTGTGGTCCAACTACAGGCTCGCAGCCACATGTGGCCCGCCACAGCGTTTTGAGTGGCCCGCGGAAGCATTCAGAATAATATTCAAATCTGCAATTTGTTGAAAAGCGTCTGAGGTTACATTTGTCTCATTGAATTACTTGCACTGGATTTGAATTGCATTTGCACAAGAACAATACCTTTTCTGTGTACCATTTTGCATTATTCATTTATTTTACGATCAAATAGAAGGTACGGCCCACGCTCGCCCTCCGCTGGGCACCTGGCTAGATAACCTCTGTTTTTTCGGTGCCCCAGCGTTCGTTGTCTTGAAGAGTACATCTGGCGCAATGAACTCAGTGCCGCCAAATAAATCTGTCTATCTGTCCGCTAAACGCGGCCTTCTCAAAGTGGCCCCTAAGCTAATTTAATTGCCCATCCCGGCAATAGGTAATTCTAATTAGAACAAGCACAACATTTTTTAACAAAAATGTGCAATACTAACCGTATTAGAGACTGCAGAGAGCTTCTGGAAGTTAGTCAGTGAAGAATGATTTCTCAAACTGAAAAATTTCGCACTAAAACGCACTCAATGTTTGGGAACGTATACTTGTGTGAGAGTACATTTTCTACGAAGGAAGTCAAATCTAAAAACAGAAATCGAAGACAGACAAAACACTGGACGATAGCATCTGACTTGCTACCACTAACATTGGTACTGATAAAGCAATGATAGTGCCAGAGTATTAAGCGCCACAGACATCCCACTGATAGAGATTTGCCACAAATTGCTATTTGCTTTTGTTTAATAATTTCAGTGACGTACTCACTTATCTTCGCTTCTTTTAGTTTCAAATGTTGTGAATCTGTTGTTTCATACATCATTTTATTGGAAGTGGCCCGCGAGTTGTCACGTTTTTGTTAAATGGCCCGTAGGTTAAAAGTAGTTGGACCACGCTGGGCTAAGGAAACATATGAAGACGTTGAACAAAAGTCAGGTGCACTTTACAATGCGAAAAATTTTACACAATGGAAAAACTAGCATGCATGTTTTTTCAAAAAGATTTTGAAACAATAAAAGCAGTGCGACGTCAACGTGATATTGACAAAATTTGAATAATCGTCGCACGAACAGCAGGTGGTTGACATATAAAAAATGCAAATAAATTTTAAAATCCTTCCTCCGACATTCAAACGTTAAAGTTTCAGAGAAGAATGAAGCAAGTTTTCTCATTTTTATACAAAGTGCCGTTCACGATCAGCTGCTGAAGTGCGTGAAACTAGTACAGTAGAATTTGCCTAATTCATCACCTCTAGGGGATTAGAAAAAAGTGACGAATTATGCAAACAGGTGAAAACTCTATCATAGCAGCTCGTATACTTTATTATAATAACTCGTGTACATAGTGCTCTTATTTGCAGTGAAATACAAGTTTATGACGTTATGGTTGAATACAACAATTTATTCCTCTACTCTCTATCTGGACTCCTCCATTTGACCTAACACCTTTTAAATTTTAACAAACTGGAAAGACTTCCCACGTTCTCTCAATGGGCAGTCGGGTCGCGCTTCGCACCTCATGTATAAATTCGATAAACAAATTGTGAGGTGCAACAATTTTCAGATAAAGATCCTTACTTTGTTTCAATTCCCACACGCACTAGCTTCTTAGACATCAAACGCGAAACTGCAAATGACGTATTAACCGAACAAAACGCTTCTGAGGGATAGAAAGAGGTGACGAATTGAGCAAATTGACGAACAGAAATGTACACAACAGCTAGGAATTCTGCCGGGACCGACGAAAACGTGACAAATTAAGCGAATTGACGAACTAGACGATGACGAATTAAACAAGTTGTACTGTACTACAATAGTTGTTTTTGTGGAAAACGTAGTAGCGACGAATCCTTTTATCAAACATTTTAGAAATGGAGGATCGAATGCGCTGAGCAACCTTTTCTCTTATGCCGTTAGAAGAATGTCCACGGATTACGATATCGAACTGGTAAGATGCAGTTTGTGAAGCAAACAGCGTTGTTGGATAAGTGCAATGTTTTTATTTCAACTTTAAAGAAATGTTTGAGAACAAACACTTAATGTTAACACTTCAAACGTTTCTTTTGAAATTGCTACTTTAAAAATAATTGAAACCTACGCCTCAGAGATTCCAAAGTTTATTTCGTCCTGGTTGAAGCTTCAGAAATTAATTTACACTCGAGAAACGTATTTTGAAACCTATTGGAACTTCAAAAATAATTTATTTTGAAAAAACAACCACGATTACGTTTTGCAGCTTGAAGCATTCAAAAGCTTGGATTTGAGCAACATGTGGATCGCCAGCATTAACGGGTATATTGGCACGGTGGAATCTAACATGGAATGGAGAATGAAACACGAACAAGGCATCGCTGATTGGTTGGGAAGCAAAGCCAAGCTGAACATACCAACACCCAGAGCACGTCGATACAAAGCCATTGAACCGGATGATATTCACAATGGGTTTCAGAGAAAATACAAAAAATATCTTGAAAAAATTTGAAAAAAACAAGTTGTCACGTAACGGTCACTTATGACTGTTAAAATACAGTTTCTTCCACCTTTTGCTTTCAGAAAAAATTTTCAGTGCCTCCATAGGGATAAAGCAAACTTTAATTTTATTTCGTTGCAAAAGTTAAATTTGCAGTTGATAATCTCATCTTCTCGATAACGTCTTAAGAATTGTTCGAATCTTGAGCTGCACGTTTCAGTTTTTCTTGTTGTTCAAACGAATGTCATGCTTTGCAGTTAACAATGTTTGGATGCATGTTTTCTAATGTCTTTATTCATGATTTTGTTTGTTTTCTTCTTGCGCCTACTGCTAAAAATCGGCACCATTTCTAATACATTGTTGATTCTACTTGTATTGTTGTACACAAATTATCACGATAGTTGCAAGAAATCTTTTTACTTCAGCCTAGAGAAAGGTATAGATAAGCTATGACAGAGCTTTTGGAAGTTGCAATGCAATTCAATTTAATGATGTAATCTGATTGGGCTGTTTTCAACGAACCTCGATTGATTTTTTAGGCATCAGTGCTATATTTTCACAGGAAGTTGCTATGGTCCGAACATTAGTGATGTGAAAGTTGCAGGTTTTCTGCTGTGAGCCTGCTATATTGTACTATTGATTCATTAGCTTTTCATCAAGACTGGCTCCGAGTTTATTTTATGGGGAAAAGTCAGATCAAAAGTAATCAGGTGTTTCTCGTCAATGCATGAATAACCCAAGTTTTCATTATAATTTGTTTGTTTACGAACGCTTCCTTGAAAGATTTTGGCACTGCAGTCACGAAAGAAAAGAAGCAAACTTTGCATACACGCAATTCGTATTTTTGTAATGTTGCCACGAACCATTTTTCGAAGATGACAGCAAAGAGGGTCATTGGTCACCCACGGCCTACACAAGATACGGCCGGATATGTCACATTTTGCAGGCCATCATCAACAGACCGATTTGGTTTGTTTCAAAATGCAGGTAAACTAGATCACATACATTTGTTTCATGACTGTAACAGCAGTTGTAATGGTACTAGCAGTTTATGGGACTTTTTATGAAGCTTTGCCATGCTTTTGTTTAATCATGCATAGTCTGAAAAATAATCGAAAAATAGAATGTGTAAAGTTTCCGGAAAATTTAAACCATGCTATTTATATATATCTAACTACTTTATGAGCAATTTCTAAGTCAAATACAGACACTTTTGCAAACAACCTTCATCAAGCAAAATGCAACACACCTCTGTGGAATAGTGCAAACGTTTTGCTACCAGTGTGCCCAGATTTGCTTTAAGTTAATCCGAAACGTCAGTATAATTCATTTAGCTTCACAATATTTTAAACAGCTGACTGCAGTGTTCATAAAACTCCTTTGTTTTAGTTAGGCGTACACTTCTTAATGAAAAAAAAAACAATTTCTCACATGCTGTACTGCGTTAATTTTGCACTTCTAACATGAAAAAACATGATGAAAGATTGAACGTGGGACTAGGTAACTGCATAACAGCAAAACTGAAGTGGTACATGCAAATGTTCATCGACTTTTATGGCTTTTTGTATTGACGAAAATCCTGTCTCTTCATTAAAAACAACATTGCAAAATATTATCCATCCACTTGTTTTCTTGCTCACAAGCAGTCAGACGGTGAGTTCAAAAAGCTCAAATCATGAAATGACTTGATTAAATCCCAACTTCAAAACGTTCATTTTTATCAGTCTGATAAATTCTCTGCTAAGAGTCTTTCTTGACAAGCTAGCAGTAGCCAATGCTGAAGGTTGTCTTAATGCTTTTTCTGGGTGAGTTGTTGAACTGGTTGCATTTCCTTCTTTATTTCATTCTTTTACCATTTTTTAATAAAATCATCCTTAAAATGTTTCATGCATACTATGGAATTTTTGATTGGCTTGCATTCAGATCGGTTGTCACGCTTGATCCACTTTGTTAATATATCAGGTTTGTTGAAAAGAAAAGAAAACCCAAGCACTTGTTGATGTTTCTTGTTATATCCAGAGTTGCAACCATGAACCAAACACTTATTAATCAGAATTTGAGAGGAGGGGCAATATAAATTGAGAACAACCGGAGCCCTATTGTTGGCTTGTCTGCTGCCGAATGTAATCTCTTTCCATTGTTCAAAAGATGTTTGACTGGCATGGCGGAAATGGCTTTGTCTGGAGAGGAAGGTGTAGGGACTGTGGCACAATTGCCCCCAAGTCGGTGTGTTAAGAAAGCCCTTATTTCAAGTCGTCAAACACTGAAGCTCTTTAGCACATTGAGTTTAACCTTGACTTTTTATTTAATATTTCATCCATTTACTCACTCCACAGTCACATGTCGTGTTTTTTTGGCCACCTACCAATCTAGGGCTTCTAAATACAAAAACTGAAAAAAGGCAGAACTTTTAAAACGTTTGAAATTTAATTTAAAAACAATGAAGAAGAGTTAGAACTTTTAAACTCCTTTCAAAAATGTATTTTTAATCAGTACAGTGCCGTTCCCCAGAAAGTGCCGCCCGGGGCCCGCCCTTGTTACGTCACTGGGCGGAAGTATCGCTGCATGTGGGCACTGATAACACATCAAGTAAAATTGTATGTGATATACTGTATGTATTGTACATATATGGAGCCGTCGTAAAAATGACACTGCCCCAGCTCCGGAGCTCTTCTTTTCATGAACAACATGGCTCCCGCTCCAGCGCCCTCTTTTTATAGCATGGCTCCAGCTCCAGCTTCTGTTCGTTTTTCCAGCTCCGGCTTCTGCGTTGCCTTTTGCCCCCATGGTTACGCGCCTGGTGATAGTGACTGATAGCCATGTGTTTTATTTTTCCTTTTGTTGCAAGTGCAAACCCGTAGACAACTCACACCGTCCACGAAAAGACAAATTTGGCATGTTTAGCGAAATCTGCAACCGACAGCAAAATGCATAGCTTATTGGCAAAATTATTCAGCGTAAATCACATAAATTTGATCAGAAAAGCAGAAAAACGATGCAAATCTAAATTTTTCACTGGTACCTGGCTGAGATTCATGGTTTTAATTTGTTTATAGACCGATACTCACATGTGTTTGCGGACTTGGATAGAAACAGATCCATCGCCGGATCAACAGCATTGGACGTGGCTTAAGCTTATTTGGAGTTTCCTAGTAGTATACAAAAAATTGGAAATTGACTTTATCAGGGAGACTAGAGCTTGAGTTTAGAGGTATACACTGTGGATTTGATGGTGTCATCCCGACTGCCCCTACTTCTTTGAACAGTGTCACACCTTTTCTTTATAATCTGGACTAGTGAGATTGATGTTTTTTCTTCACATCAGCAGTCCAATATCCAAACATACGAAACTGTATTAAAAACTTTATTGAAATCCTACTTGTATTAATGGCTTTACATGTATTTGAGGGCAATACGCTTTCAGGCCCAGGGTGAACCTATCGTGCAAATATGAGATCGTTTATCACGATAGCCAGCAGAGCTACCTAAAATGGGAGTAATGTCTGAGCAAATGCCTTCCATTTTTTTGTTTTGAATTGTCTCTTCAGCACTAAATATGCCTTCCTTGCGTGGCGTGGTTGGTAATTCGACACATATAACATTGAATTCGTAGCAATAACAGTGGAGTGTACGCAGTCGAGTGGGAAACTCTATTGTTGTTACGCCGAGGATCTTGGGTTCGACTCTCCATTTAAAACATGTGCATTCAACCACACAAGCTTCATCTGGAAATGTGATCGTCATTTCGCCATTTATTCGGCTCCCAGCTTGGAAATTGAGTTGTCACTTCATAGTGCAAGAAGAACCATTCTACTTCGAAGCAGTTTGGAATACATTTCAGACATTGTTTTTTCTGATATGCGGATATCCAAAGTAGTGTTAAACGCTAGCGCGCAACATGCTTTAGGGCAGTGGTCCTCAACTCCCGGGCCGCGAAGTTACAAAATGTACAGTGGTGTTGATACCACTCGCTTTCTGGGCATGTTATTGGTCGAATCTTCCCCTGCAAACACTGTTGCGAAAGTACCCTGGGCCACAGCAAAATTGTCAAGTGTTGACTGGTCCGCGGTTACAAAAGGGTTGGAGGCCACTGGTTTAGTGTATATCTTTCAAACACTGTTGATATAACAGACTGTTTGTGACAACCACACCGCTCTCAGTTATGTGTAGCTTGTGAAAAACGGGACCTATCTTTTTGGGCCCGCTTCAAACTTTTTGCGAATCAATGCTATATGGTGATTTTTAACTGTGATGATTCCCTGAAAGATCGCATAATTCGACCAACAAAATAGCCCTTTTCTTGGCCGCGAAAAGGTAACCATTTTTGTGTGATGCCCAACGATTGTTTGTCACAGAGAAGCTAGGGTGTTTTAACAAGTGAAGGCTTTTTGGCGCCAGCTTATTTGACTGTCTCCCAAACGACTGGTTTGGATCCGCCACTGGTCGGTATGACTAAGGCTAGAGAGACTGGGGCCTTGTTATGACTCACAATGCGCTGATACAATGTGTAAAACGGATTGCTTACGAGAGGTGTGCAACCAAATCCTACTGAGCATTTTGAAAGTAAGTGCTGACAGGTTTGACAAGACTTTCGGCATGAATAGCTGACTGGAAGATTGGCTAGGTAAAACCACGTTGAAGAAGCAACGCAAAAGCGTGCAAGAGTTAATCTACACGGGAAGAATCATGCTTTGAATTCTAAATTTTGCGTCAAGTTTGTGCAATCATTTATCGTAACTGGTATCCCTGGAGTGAAAGCCGTTTGTTCAAAAAATGTAACTGTGCTTGTATCATGCAAAGGTGCTTTATTAATTATGCCATGGCTCCATAAATATGTCGCGACAAAGGCATTTGGTCCTTGTAATCTCCACAATCAGGATTGTTTCAGTTACTGCGACTCGTGTAAAATGCATTGGCAGTGTTGACCGATATATTGTTCATGACAAATCACACACATCGCTGCACAAACACCATAGTTTACGCATGTTAATTTTGGGTTCAGTGGAAAGTTTTGCTTTTTGTCTTTCTATGCGAAAACACGTGGTAGTACCACGTGCTTTTCCAGGGTGCTTTGAGAGACCGAAACGGTGATCAAAATTTTCCAACGCTTTCTCAAAATACAGTAGAAACTCGTTTTACTACCAGCAACAAAATACACTAAAATCTTGCTCTACGACCTCCACGATATTCAGTTATAATAGTTGCGGTCTCTCAAATGTCTTTGCGGCCAGCAAGGTCAAAATCTTAAAAAGACCCTTCGTGATACTGTGGATTTGTTGTGCTTTCCAGGGCAACCACAAAGTGCGCAGGTTTGAATAACAAAACGCTGTTCGTTAAGTTTGCTCCAACAGTTGTGTAAAAACCTTGGCATTATTTACATTTTTCATGGAGCTGTAGCCTTGCAGTATTTCGTTGAATATTTTGTGAATAAGTGTATATCAGGATATAATATAGCAGGGATGTAGTGCTAACGAAAGAGATGTGGGAATGCACCCAGCAAACCAGCTATTTCAAAAAAAGATTGAAACTCATTTAAAGCAGTTTTAATGAAGTCATGAAAAAGGTGTGGGAACGCCGTTCCCACGCTTTCCCACTCCGCTACACCCCTGCAATACAGCAGAGTATTCGTGTTTGATCCAAGATGTCTTTTCATAATCGTCAGCGTAAGATTTTGTTACCAAAAATTGTTGCTGATTTTCCAAGTCTTACATCTTTGCTGGATAAGGCATGAACGACGTATGCAGTTAGGTGACCCTGACAGCTGTATACATGAAATACTTGACTGTGATATCTATTCCACGTTACCTATATGTTCTCCATTTGACCAATGTAATCACGTATGGACATTGCTGGAAAACATTGAAAAACCTCAATTCATAGCACCTAGCAGAAGTGCAAAGCGATCTACGTTGCACAAAGTGTGCTGTACAAGTAAACGAAAATGACTTTTACGAATTTATCAAAATTTGTTTCACGTATCTTCCTAGTGTTCTGTGCTCAGAATGTATTTGAAATTGCCGTTGCGCGCATGTTCTGCGAACCCATTTTTCAAATGCGTAGTATCGAGGAAGGTCATGGCGACTACTCACAAATACATTTCAGGATGAGGGAATTTGGGCAAACAGCCGTTTGCCAGCATCTCTGATACCGGAGCATTATGTGATTGACCTTCGGCCTGACTTCGACTTCAACAACGAATAAAACGCCTACCTGTTTTATGGCTCATCATCAGTTCGATACCTTTGCAGTGTCTCTACTGATTACGTCATTTTGCATTCAGTGTAAGTAAGATCAGCCACAACAGAAGCAACATCCCAATACAGAAAATAAGGTTTCTCATGCAGGGAGCAGGTGTGTTGTTCATGGCATCTATCTGTTTCATTGAGGTCACTTTTGCAAGATGAAATTCAAATTAGATTATTTTATTCGATGCAGTGTATGTCTGATTACCTTGATACCTATCGTTTGATTGGTAAAAGAAATGTCACAGTGAATTAACAAAATTATTTGAAAACAAAGAAGAAATCCTATAGCTGCCTCAAGTATTGTTGATTTTTGAAAATCAAATATTTCAGCTATTGGTTCAGGACTTTAGTCTCCTTCGAAAATAAATTTGTTGCACTTCTGCACAAAAACAGTTTGTTTCAAACTTAGTCTTAAGCTTTCAGTGCTTCCATTGCTTGATGAAAAGCATTTCTTGGACTCTGGACATAAGACATAAAATATAAAGCAAAACATGTAAAATGGGCCAGCTTGTAAGGTACACAGAAACGTATTTTTGATGCAGATGTTACAGATTTCTTTTCATGAGTTTCAGTGGTATATCTGCGGTCAGTCAGGCGATATGTGAAGGTGGTACACATCGTATTTTCCTGAACTTTGACTAAAATGCCTTGTAGCTTCGTCAACGTCAGCTACATTACGCTTTTACTTACCTCCAAATTATGTTGAAACCATTGCCTCTGCATCAAAAGATACGGATTTTACTCGTGTAAGTTCCTGGACCTGTAGGAAACCACGAAGTGTGTTTGCTTGTATTAGCAACTTATCAAGCATTTATGTGCCAAACATGTCACTGATGTAAATATTTGTCAATGGCTCGGTAATAAGAAAATAGACTGAAGTCTTCACCTTAGCACCTCAAACACATTTCTCACATGCTCTAAGCGTTCAATCTGATCCATGGTGTGCACAGCTATGTTCGCTTTGGTGTGAACCGATACTTTTCTAAAAATTCTAATGAGAACCTTTCGAATTGTTTAACTTGTAATCTGCTATCAATCTTCGGAGATCAGTTGCAGCAAAAAATGATGCCGCGCACTTTTTTACGTTGTTATGACGCGATTGCAACAAGATTTTATCTGAACGTTTTGGTTTCCAGGATATGCAATAAAGCGAAAAAGTTTGGATAAAATTTTTATGGTGCAGTGTGAATGTTTCAACGTTGCAATATGTTTCATTTTCATATGCTATGAAACATATTTTTTTTAGAGAGCTGAACTATACGGACAATGGCTTTACTATTTTCGAAAATGACGGAGTAGAGCAAAAGATCATCAAAAGTTTTTTTTACCTTCCCAAAGAGTACCTGGTACTGCAAACCGAGGCTCCATGTCAAGAAGGAAAAATGTACAACTTCACTGCGAACAGCTTCCAGGGAATATTAGGGGATGACATGTATGGCCTCTACAAGAGTGAATATATGAATGAAAAAGGAGAAAAAAGGTACGTTAATTACAAAGTCAATTTCGATCTACAAAATCTCATGACATTTTCATTTCACAAATTTTGAAACAACATGAAATAATTTCGAAGGACAAGAAGGATAATCCTCGAGTGAGATTATGAGAATTCTGCCATTTCTTAGTAGCCACGATTTACTTGGCAAACCAACATTTATTTTTAATGATTTTAAACGTGATATGTTTTCATTTCACATTTCTTTCTTAAAACTTCCACGTTAACTGTTGCATACGGTCACTGATTTCCTGTAGTGTGATGATTGGTTTTGCTCGTACATCACACTGCTCATTGTTTTTGTTATTGAAACAATGCGTGTTACAGTATGTGGGTGAAAGCACTGCCCTGAGGAAGCCTACTGCAATAGGTAAGCAAAACGTCGGCTAAATAATGAAAATAATCGCCGGAAGAACGAATTTGTCTGCTTGGAAAGTCGTTCTTCAACCGATAGAAGACTTGCACATGAAAAAGGTTTAATTTGAAAAGTTGTGGCCAATCCTCTTCCGTTAACTTAGATCCCCTCGAAAAAGTATAAAATGTACTGGAACGAATTGCAACAAAGTGTGTGTGCATCACTTGCAAAAAATCAACTTGTGGCACATGTTCTGCTGGCATTTCAAAAATAACTTAGCCTACGTAAAATAAAAAAGGTGATTGAAGGTCTTAGGTATGGAAAATGGCGAAAAGTTTCCAGATTTGTTTCCAAATTTCAGTAAATGTGTTTCATGTTAATGGTATTTCTGTGATTTATGTTACTGTGCCAAGACTGTTTTCACTATTGCATTGCAGTTTTGCAAAAAGTGGCTTCGGCCTCGCAGCATCTAACTAGCTAGATTCAACTAGTTGATTAGCTGCAGGAGATAGTCATATACGTTCGATCATTCAAAGAATTGCACTGCAATGCGTTTTTCTTCAACTCCAATAATATAAAAACATAGCTAGTGTGGATAGATATTTGTAAAATTTAGTAAATTTTGCATTGTTTACCATTTACGCGGCTATGAATACTCCGGTGTCGTTTTCGAAACCACGTTAAGCAACGCTGAAGAAAAATGAGGGTAAACCTAGTGTTAAATGTGAGATAATCTGCACCTTCAAATGGCCCTGTGGCGCTCGGAAGGTTTTCTACTGTCAAGCATAAAAGTCATGCGTTTGAAGGGTGAGATTTGTGATGTTCGCGTGTGAAAACCTGTCTAGGTTTTTGTGGTTCGTAAAGAAACAAATTTGAAACGAAATAATTTTTATGCATTTTATGCTACCAGAAAGGACGCACTCAAATGGTTTCTTTTCAAGCACACATATTGATGAAGAGTTTGTAAATTACAAACTTAGCAAGGTACTGCATGACATTCTCCTAACTATCACGAGTACTGACAAGATACAACTTTGGCGTCATATTTGAAAATCTTTTGCTGTGAAACAATAGTCCAAGGTATCCATGATCACATCCTTAAAATTCGCGCTCTTTCACCCCCACCACATGCGTTTTCTTGTTACAGTCACTCTGCGCAGCTGTGTGGTCAGTGGTTCAAAATTGATGACGATATCCAATCGTCCGTTCATCCAATCCGCGGCTAAAATGATCAATTTGTTTTTCCGAGTTCTGCTGTACCTCCCTATCCATCGCTTCCTCTTCTTTGATAATATATATATACCAGTTTATTTTAATGCGAGTTGTAGCTGTCTCTGATAACAAATATACATACAGTAGGTCTGAACACATTTTCCATTTGTGAGCGCTTTCGTTGTGAAACGTCAGGCGTGGCACTCTTTTGTAGAACTCAAGTCGAAACACTTCGAGTGACGTTTTGATTTATTTCAAGGGAGTTTGAAGCTTTAGGTTTTGTTAAGACTTTGCCCAGCCTGTCAACAGGTGAAAACACACTTTTCACATTTTGCTTTTCAGAGTCATAGCAGTGTCGCAGATGGAGGTTTCCGGGGCCCGAAGAGCTTTTCCTTGTTTCGACGAACCTGGTTTGAAAGCGACATTTGATGTTATTCTCCGACACAGGAATGATCAGGGATACTTTGCACGGTCGAACATGCCTGTCATTTCCTACCAGGTGAAATATGCTTGATGGAAACCACTTTTGCTTCGAGAACACTATGTTGATTTTTCATTCCAAGCGTTGACTGTGCCCAGTTCATTTGCGCATAGTACATTCTTAACAAAATCTGTTGTAACTGGTAGATGGCTTACGCAGATTGTTCGCGTCTTCAGTAGCAACGAAACATTATTTCAAAAAGTGAGTTTTCAGTGACATTTTCATTAATTGAAAATAGTTCTGTTTGATAAAAATTGTCAGAAAAGTTGTTATTGCTATTGCACCACAAGCTAAATCAACACTTTTTTCTACAACTGTTATTGACCAGCCACTAGAGATTTAGTTCATAATGACGGTCGCAATAATTCTTTTCATCCTGCTTATAGGTGTGCATAGCCGGATTGCCACAAAAAAAGCTGGTTACAGCCGTGAATGTCTTGCTGTTGTAAAACTAGTAACTCTAGAATGATAGGTTTGTTTACCGTCACGCGGAGCGCATGACAAGGTAATCAATTTGTGATTTATCTTTTTCGGTCCAACCACCCTTTGTTTGCAGGAAACTGAAATCAGTGGCGCTGTATGGAGCGCGTCAATATTCAACACCTCTGCAATCACGTCCACCTATTTGTTGGCGTTCTCTGTTTGCGATAATACCTACGTAGAATCCTCCACAAAATCTGGAGTAGAGGTAGGTGTGCACCGAACAAACAATTGCGTGAATACAATTATATTTTCCAAAAAAATCTGATTTGATAACAAACTTTAAAAATCTGTAACGCCCTCATCTCACAAACAAAATATTTTGGAGGTCTTGCCCTTAAATAACAAGCAGGTCATTGAAGGAAAATGCTCAATTTGTAATTATCATAGGAAAGGTCTTGGAACAAAATAGAATCAAGTAAGGGTGTGTATTTTCTTCAGATCACAACCATCAAGACATAATTACGCTCTGTCGGTCAAAAGTCAGGTTAATAAAGTTTGGGATAAAAGTTCAAGTATTCACATGCCTACCGCTGGAATACGTTCTAAAAACAATGCAAAAAGAGCGAACTAACTTGTGTCGTGCTTACATTTTTATGTCCTGTGGAACACAGAATATACAAAAGGTTCGAAGAGGTGTGCCTTTATAGTTTTGGGTCATTGGTCACGACTCTATGCTCCGTGTTTTTCTTTAATCCACAACCTTTTTGCAATGTTCATCTGAAAATTTAGCCAATATTAATTTTTTCATCTATGTTGATAAGCAACAGTTAGCTGCATGAAATAGTTTGGCATTCTCACGATTTTGTGTTGCTGTTGAATGTTCGCGTAACATGTTTCTCATGTTTGGCGAAGCCATTTTGCGATCACTTTGTGAAAGCAACACGTGAACATTACTTTTGGTGTAAATTTCAAGATTTTTTACTAATGTGTCACGGCTAAAAGCGATAAGTTTTGTGCTAATCCTTGCAACTTGCTTGTTAAAACCATAATGCAAGTAAGCAGCAATGCACTACAGGTAGTGGATTATTTCAAGTATTTTGGGGGTGGCATTCTCGAGTGACGGTGGGCGGGACAGGGAGGTTGATATTCGCATTGGTAATGCAAACGCAGTTCTGCGTGAGCTTCATCGCTCTGTGGTCTCACAACAGCAGCTCTCAAACACCGCAAAGCTGTCAGTTTTTGAATCGGTCCTTGTTCCGATCCTCACCTATGTTTATGAATCCTGGGTAATGACTGTAAGAATACTATCTCAAGTTCAAGCGGCAGAAATGGGAGTGTTGCGAAGAGTTGACGGTGTGAGACTTTGCGACAAAGTGCGCGGCTGCAAAATTCGTAAAGCCCTGAATGTGAAAACACTTGTCCGAATCAAAAGCACGCCCAGCTACCATGTGCTCAGAATTCCGAGACAAGATTAGTGAAGCAATTCCTGCTGGCTACACCCACGGGAAAGCAGCCCAGTGGTCGTCGAAGGGCTTGATGGAGTTACTAAATCTTCTACCTAGCTTGGTCCCATCTAAGTGTGGAGCCAGCAGAACTGTCTGATATTGCTGTTGACAGTGAAGTCTCGATTCCTTTTAGAGCTACTGCCCCGCCACCCTTCTGAGAAGAAAAGCGGACACAAAAATGAATGAACCATTGAATGAACGAATGAGCTTTGAGCTTACTCGCTTTCTCTCTCCTTGCGTTCAACATCTTTTCTCCCTTCCCCGTTCAGCGTCTCACCCCACTTGTTGCCCTCAT
>JGI24022J15233_10001190_pt1 | contig 20736 bp, 13 predicted proteins | sample Ectturendosymbi2_FD_15233 | JGI IMG/M metagenome (IMG submission 15233) | reverse complement strand
GACAAGAGAGCGAGCAGCTGCAGCAACAACAGCTTGGACCTCCCCCCACCGCCTCCTGCTGATGACATATATGATGACACCCCCGACATGGCCCCTCAAGTTGATGTACCACCGGTACCAGGTAGGTTGTCTTTTTTGCAGTGAAATGTCGCTGTTTAGGTCCCAGCTCCGTAGAGACCTGTCTGTCTTTTCCCTCAAGATTTGGGTTTCTGCTGTTGCGGCAAGTTCCAGTTGTCTTGCACGAGATGTGATGCATCTGGTAAAACGAAGAGATGTAAATGGCATGGCGCTGTCTTCAGTTGCTTGCGCTAGGCTCGTGTTTTATTCATGACTGGGTCTGAGTGGGACAGGTTGCAATTAATTAGATTTGGGCCAAATCACAGTAATTTTTCTGAAATATTTCTCAGCCTGCTGTTGTGGCTTAAAAATTTATATCATAAAACCTTGTTCTGACGGCAAAGTTTTAAACAAAATTTGTCTCGTGCAATCACCAGAAATGATGAAGCGGTGAATGTTGCAAATTAGTCTCGGGTGCAGACTTGTCAGATTATACAATTACTTGACTGTATAGAACGTTCAGGTCCACAGATTTTGTGGAATCATGTTTTTAATTGTTAAGGATGAAAGTTTGGATTCCTGACCCTATTAAAGCAACCATAACTCAAACTGCGATAAACAAAGTCATACAAACAGTTTGTAAATACTCTAAAAGCAGTGCTTTCAAACTTTCTTATACCCCACACCTCTAAGAAAACTTCACACGCTCTCCAAGTCCATCAACTTTAGATTTGCAGCGGTGGTTCGCAACGTGTGACGCCCCCCCGCCTCCAGTATATGGCAATTTTCGGTGGGACGAAGCAATATTTCGAAAGACTTTTTTTCTTTTTTGCTCCTCACTTCCTATTCAGGGTATTAATGAAATGAAGCATAGCGGGTCGCAGGGTTTATGTGGAAAACAAAGTGGGGCCAGGACGAGAAAGGTTGCAAAACACTGCTTCACAGTAATGGCTTGTTTTAGAATTAAGGTAAAGATGACCACAACAAATTGGCAGCCTATGGATTGCTATTTTGCCCTTGGAATGCTGATTTGCAGCACCCAATGAATTCTAGTTGGGAAACCATGCTCTAAAACAGTACTTGGCAACCTTTTTGCGTCTCACACTTGACTTTTCCTGAAATGTTTTGGAGGCAGAATAAAATATACCAGGAAAACATAACAATGAAAAAAATTAAAATGTGTTTGTGAGAAAGAAATAAAATTTTTAGAACACATTGGATTTACTGATAACATATTTGTTGATGGCTTGATTGCGACCCCCGATTGATAAGGGTTACGCTGAAGTACCTGATTCTCTTGAAATTACATGTTATTTAATGGTGTCCATACGAAGGCCGGAAATAAAGCAGCCACGATTTACAAATATTTACAAGTTTCTGTTTCATTCCATAAACCAATTGGTTCCCAATAGAAAACATCTATAAAGTGTTTATGCTGTTTTCTTGCCAAGACCCCAAACATATTTGAAAACCTGCTGCTGCCAAAGAATTCCTGATATTCGCAGCAGCTCTGTTACGTAAGCTCACCTTACAACGCGCAACTTCCGGCTACCTCAAGATGATGTCATTAACAACGTTACAGTCGCTGAAAGATTGAAACGCTTAACTCAGTGGTTTTCAAAGTGGTCGATATCAACCCCCAGGAGTCAAATGGACCATTCCAGGGGTCGATAAATAGTCACGGGGTCGAATGGGGGTCACTGAATGGCCACTAAGTTCTAAGCATATTTTCGGATTGTGTATTATTTTACCATGCATTTCAAGTAAAAGGTGCTCAAATATATTTTGACACATACCTTCCTTGCATTAGTAACTGTTGAGCAAGGCCACGGGGTCTACAGAAAATTGTGTACTTTAATTGGGGGTCAACGTGCAGAAACGGTTGAGAACCACTGGCTTTTCAAGAATTTTACAGGGTTTTAATTAAAGCGTTTTGCGAATTGCTGCATGTGGAACTTGTTGGTTCGGGTAAAATTGGACGTAGCTTTTGTTCATCGGTTGAATCGTTGTTTGTCCATTTCTTTTACGTACAAATGTCGCGGCGGTTTGCTGTATATCTTACTGTTAAGAGTGGTGTTTTCTCGAACTTTCCTTGGTGCAAGTTTGCCACGATCTACACGGCGCTGATTGCTGCACTGTTTCTGACGGCAAATGATTTATTCCACACCGCGCGTTGATTTGTTTTGCGCGCTCTGTACCTCTTGGTCGGTCGCTAAATACCATGGCCTTTGCTGGTAACTCATTCTCTTCACCAGCCCGTGGTGTAGTGGTAAATGCGTCCGCTTCGGTGCTGGTAGGTCGAGAGGTCGACTCTCGGCCGGGTCTTACCAAGACCTTGTAATTTACCTTGTAAATTGGTACTGCAGCCTTCTTACCAGGCGCACGGTGTACGGAAGAGCTGCAGGGAACACAATCAGAACACAAAAAAACCAACCGAGTACAATCTCAGTCCTGGCGCTACAAGACCATTGTAGTTATAAAGCGCCAACTACAAACCACCATATCAAACAAAACTGTTCGATACGCCCTCTGCAGCTCTACATTACTGTACTCAAGCCGTAACCGGAACTGTCTGCCTTGTTTGCCGTTATCTTCTCCGAAAAAAGTACAGTACAAGGTGCTCTGAGTTTTGAAACTCTGTCAGGGAAAAACACAACACCTACAAAGGATTTCAAAGATGTTTTTTTCGAGCTGTTATTCTCCTTTGCAGCGCCTTAATTGGAAGTTCGAGACCAAAATTGCGAATTACGATTAATAATAGCCTAAGCTTTTCATGTTCTCTTATTCTTTGAAATTTAGGTTAGGAATATTAGCGATACAATTATTTCGCCACTTTTTCTGCATCACCATATGATCTAACACAAAGTTCCGTTTTGCCCGTGTCTCTAGTACACATGAATGTCGTTCCGATTGAATGTAGTGGTTATTTAGAGTTTATAAAATAAGTAGCTTGTCATGTACAAAAGTCATTTGAATCAAAAAGTCATCTTGTCATGTATAAACGTCATCTTCTAAAAGTAAGTTTGTCATGCGTGTAACCGCAAATTTGTCCTCAAATTTATCTTTACTGCTATCAAAAAGACAGTGATTGTGGCGTTGTATAGTTGTAAGGCGTTTCCCTACAATTCTCGTGTATTCGATGAACTTTCGCATTTTGATTTTGTTTTCTTAAATCTTGGCAATCCAACTGTGCTTGAGACCTCGCAATAACTCACAGGGCAAATGTTTGCACAGACGTTAAAGACGCGCCGCGAAGAGAACGTTCGTCCTTTCTTCACAAATCTCATCCTTCGCCATCGGCGGCCTCTTTTCCGCCTCCAGCGGCCTCTTTTCCGCCTTCAGCGAGCTCTTCTGCGCCTCCAGTGGTCACCAACTGTAAGTGATGATGCATATATTTATATACTTTTTTCAAAATATCGTGTTTTTGAATATAGGCCCGAAATGGAAGTCCATTCTTAAAAAATGTAGAAGTAAGAACTACAAGGGGTTTTTGTTATTTAAATACAATTACTCTATTTAGATTTTGCTACGATTTATCCATAGAAATCGCTGTATTCTACTAAAAAGATCGTATCTAAATTTTGAACTTCCTGCTGGAACATAGCCGCAGTAGATTTGACAGAGCAGAGAACATTAAAACACTTTTCTGACAATGTTATTCTGCGTCCGCCATGTCTTTTATCACGAGTTATTTTTTAGTCACAACACCAGTTACTTTTTCTAGACTGAAAGCGAACACCTCTGACTGTTTTCTCCTGCTGCGAAACCATGGCAACCCACCCCATCACCATAGCAACCCACTCCATCACGTAGTTCATGTTTTAATTTTTACTTCAAACTTTTCGCCAGCAGCAGCTTTACCGGGAAAACCCCGCAGGAAGCCCCTACCAAATGACCTCTACTCTCGTCGACCCCCTTCGAAGCCGATGAAACCACCAAACGTTCGAATTCCTGGAAAAACTGGTGAGGTGCTTCTCTATCATCAAAATTCTGTGATGTCTCTGGCCACAGTTTTAGAGCAATAGTTTAGGCTTGTTGCTTAAATACATCTTGTTCGCTGATTTATCGATGGAATGCAAACGTTTCAGTGATCTATGTTTCAAGTCAACGCCTTCTCGCTATGCCTCCTGATATTGCAAACGTTACTGTGTTAGAGGGGCGACAGGTTAGGAAGAGTTGCGGGAGTTGTCAAGTCACTGTGTTTCTGCTCAGATGTTTGTGTCTGTGTCGGCGGGGTTAAAGGTTAAATCACAACCGCTCACAGTGGTTGTTGCACTCCGGCAAGGGTGTATGCTGACATTACTCCTCTTCATTGTCTATAACAGGGATCTCAACTTTTTTGCAAGATGGCCACACAAGCTATTACACAAAAGTTCAAGGGCCGGACATTTTACGTAATGTGACTGTTTCGGGATATGTTACATTCTGACAAATCAACAAATTTTTTGTAAATATGTTTTTTTATAATTCATAAAATGTGTTCACGGCCGAATGAAATAGCTGTGCTGACCGGATGAAATGGCTTCGCGCGCCGGATTTGGCCCGCGGGCCGTCGTCTGGAGACCCTTGGTCTATACGAATGGGAGAGACGGTCACAGTCGAGTCGATGAGGGTGTCGTCGATGAGGGTGTCACTGTTGCAAAGCGCAAGATAAACCGTTTGCTTTTTGCAGACGATTTGGTGTTGCTCACATCCTCCAAAATAAACAGTGTCTTCAACATGCCCTTGATAGATTTTCAGCTGTGTGCGCCCAAGTTCACAGCTTTTAAATTCGTAAAGCCCTCAGTGTCGAAGCGCTTCTCCGAATCGAGAGATCCCAGCTATGTTGGTTCGGCCATGTGTCCAGAATGTCCCAAGAAAGATCGTTGAGGCAAGGCCTGCTGGCTACATCCACGAGAAAGCGGCCCAGAGGCCGACCAAGGACCAGGTGGAGTGACTACGAACGACCTTGCTTGGTTCCGTCTTAGTGTGAAGCCAGTGGAAATATCTGATATTGCTGAAAATCGTGAAGAATTTCGAGCCCTCTTAGGGTTGCTGCCCCCCCACGACCCTCCCCAGAGGAAAACCTGGAATGAAAATGAAGGAATGATTGATAATGACTCTCTGCGTCAAGTTTTGAAAGTGTTCAACTGGTAATCTATCAAATATTTGAAAAGCATTTTTTCAAAATCGTTAATAATCACTTCGCATGTTGGAAAAACGGATAGTGGTAAATATTTGGCAAAACAGACAATTTAAGCAAAATGGCTAAGGCAATGCTATAAACATCGAGAGTTGAGTCACAACTGATCGACTAAAATGCAAAAGACTATGCGTCATCGATTTGGATCGAACCAGATGATGTCATGAGGGTGGTTCTGAGTCAAACAAAACTGGCTTTTTTTTGATACATCGGCACATCGGATTTCTTTCGAACCTGTTTCCTCTTCTGTCCGATTTCTGTTTCGACTGCGCTACGTAGCTCCGTAGTGGAAGTAAAACTCCAAAAAATTAGGACATCGTTGCGGACCAGAGGTTGACTCACCATCTTTTGCTGTTTAATCGCTAGTGAAAGCATTTTATAAATAAACACTACTTGTTTGAGACAGTAAATGGTATATTCCCTGCACCGATGCATTGAGCAGAGGTCACTCAAAATGACATGTGAGAGGGTCATTGGACCTGACATTCTCGCATTTTATTTTCACGAATCCATATGCTGTATCTGTTGTGCTAAACTTTTATTGCTTTTGCTTTGGAAGCTGTGAAGAAAATTGCTTTGCGTCCTTGACTTGAGCGCTGCTAACTCACCAGTAGAAGTGAGATTTTATTTTTGTGTTTCAATGTGAAATTTCCGAAAAGTTTTTATTCTTGATTGCGATTATTTCATCCTTTACATATTTACTTTAGTTAAGTTGTTGACTAACACACGTAACTAAAAACCAGATATCCCTGTCGATACGTTGGTCAGTCAAGAGTTCCCGTAGGCTTTGCAGCTTTCCATGGAATGAAACTATTGTATAAGACCCTCCGGTGGGGAAACTTTCTTTGAATGAATATTGTGTTGTCGGCACCGGACGCACCTGAAGTTTAATTGATGCTCTCCCTCGGTTCTGTCAACCGCTGCCTGTTTGGCAAAAATGACACAAAGCATATGTTTCAGAGCTTAAGCAGAAGGTTGTGATTGACAGCCACTGGGGGCACTGTCAACTTTTCGCGACGAAGCAATCCTGGCACAACAGACAACACTGCAAAATCATTATCACTGCAAACTTGCAAACACTCAATATTTTCGCAACTTTGTTGACAACAACAGGCCATTTCCACCATTTGTTGCAGGATCTCCAGCTTTGCCTCCTCCGCCAATGCAGCATGACCGAGACTTACCCCCAATACCCCCTTCAGACATCATGCGGAAAACATCTCGAGCGTCTGATAAAGGTTAAAGGTTATCTAGCTTTGTGCTTGTTGTCATCAAATTCGGTGGTGCAATAGTTCTTCTTTGTTGTTCTCAGAAACGTGTTGTTCTCAGAAAAGTTGCAAGTTGTGTATCTTCGTTTTTATCGTCTTTTTTAATCCAGGAGCGCCGATACACAGACCACTACCGCCACCAAACATCCCCGATAAAGCTCTCCCCCCACTACCACCTGACGCCCGAGGACTTCCTCCTCTTCCAGGGGCAAGTTCAAGTGATGCCCGAGGACTTCTTCCTCGTCCAGGGGCAAGTTCAAGTGATGCTCGAGGACTCCCGCCTTTACCAGGGGAAAATCCAGGTGAATAAAATCATACTGTAGTTTCCACAGCATTTTACTATTGTGAGAAAGTTTATCCGTCGACAACACCAGCATATAAAGAACTCAAAAGAAATCAGAGAGAGTTCGTCTTTCAAAATATCAAAATGCCACTATTTCTTAACCTCGTTACGATCCAAAAGCTGACATGGGTTCTTACGCATACATGATGCAGGTTTTTTTTAAATATATTTGGACCCACTTTAAACCAGTGTGCATGATAATGCAATTTCCTACACCAACAGTAGTTATTGCGAACTCTAAGCAGATGAAGGCTTTCTTGGATGGTTTTCTGTTCTGAACTTTACCAAGACATCTTATAGAAGTCTTATTTACAAATTTTACAGATTTTGTTCAATATTTTCCTTGAAGGTGAACGTTTTGATGTCTATCAAAATCTTCCAACTTAATGTTTTTACAGCTCTAATTACAACAAGTGCTTGCTTAATGGTATATGATACACGCTGTTTACTGCAATTCACGACACACCGTCTATTCTGGTTAATTTAATGAAACGACATATAAATGTACGTCTGCCTGCTTTTCCTGGCCAGTCGCGAAATCCAACATCTGGTTGGTAGCAGCGCTACCCACAGACTAGTGTGAAACGGTTACGAGTTGCCTGTCACAATGCCCACCAAAATATGCACTACGTACCCAGAAATGTAAGTGCTCTCACCCACACCAAGTTAAACATTATCAGGATTTTGATACCTCGTTTAGAAACAATCTGTATGGTTTTGTTCAACGATGTGTATCTTCAACTAACTTTTTTATCCTATCGTTCCAAATATCTGATGCTTTTCACAAATATTCATTTTGGGAAAGGAAATGCTGCGGTGGAACACAAGGGAAATGAAATGCTGTTGCAGGTGCTGGAAGGTTAAATATTCCAGTGGTTACAGAAAAAATATGTCGCTGCTGACGTCAGGAAAGTAGAAATTGAAGATGCAGCTTCTTTATATGCCACTGCACAACAGCAACTGTTGATCATCTAAGTCATGTGGCAAAAAAGCATGGAAAAAGCAGCAATAAGTTTTAAGGATTTTGTTACAGATAAATGTGGTGTCTGTTTGATGTATTTTTGGACTAAATTTGGTGTATCCGTTGTAAGACGAGTTGGTAACACTGTAGAGCACAAGAAGGCTACGTAACGTTATCGGCGGCTGGAACTGCAGCTCGCGTCAACCTCACAGATGGCCATTTCCCAAGAATCCGGTCTCATTGCCGTGAATGACTTCAAGCCATGAAAGGAACCGAAAGTCACGAGTTTTGTGATGATGTCCTTTGCCTTCGCAGAATTCACGTCTGTGAAAGATTGACAGTTGATGATGAGCCTTGTTCCAAGTGTGACGGCGTATCGCGTCACATGCCTAAAGCGCGCAATCGGGAAGTGCTTCATAAATGCAGCTAGAGCAGTGCTCCACAATCTTTTTCACTCACGGCATACTTAACAACGTTTTGCAGCACACCTCGACCACTAACGTAAACAATGCACGTCATGGTTATTTTGAGGTATTTGCGCTTGTTTTAATGAGAACAATCGCTGTACGTTACGCTCGGTCTTTGAAAGAGCAACTCGAAATTCTCCAACTTTGTTTAAGCATTGATCGTTCATCGTTTTTGATCAATAACAAAGATGAGAAACTTTGTTCACACAAGAATGTAGGCTAGTGCAAAACTGAAGTAGCATTTCAAGAGCCACTTTCGAAATTCCATTATATACCCCTTCAATACAAATCCAAAACTTATCAAGTGGAACATCGGTAAATTTTAATCTCAGGGGTCTGTAATTTCGCAGTTCAAGAATATTTTTTTCTAACAGGCAAGGCTAGTTATTGCATTGAAATTTGAGCATTATCCAAAAAAGGCTTTCGGATCCAGCCATATTGTTTCGTATTAATTGTGAAAAAGTAATGGTCATATTTCTGATGTAAGAAAGTTAAGTGTTCTTGGGCCAAATCCACACAAAGTCTTTGTCAATAGTTCTATTATGATTGTTTCTTGCTTGGAAACATCTCCAGTGATCCCGTGTTAACTCAGTTTTCCGCAGTACTATTTTCTGTTTAAAGTCTTCTACTTGTCCGAACATGCCAGTATATTTTAATTTTTGCTTGGCATTTTAATGTTGACCTCATTCAAGTGTTGAAATAAGTCGTTCATATATGCAGGTTTAGCGATCCAACGACCATGTTCAAGGTGTTCATACAGATGATGGTTGTTCTGACTTAATACGAACTGACTTATTTCATGACAGGGTTCGAAGAGTCTTGCAGAACTTTGCCCCGTGAACCCAACGCACAGACGTTTGAAACAGCAGTGATTGACGTTCAGTTCCCATAGCAACGCCTCCGCGTAGCAACGAAACAATTCGCGAATTCAAGGCACTTGTTTTAACAAAGTTGACAACGTGGATACAGCCGTTCATCGTTTCTGACAATTCCTTTGGTATGATCATCAGGGCTCCCTCAGGCCCGTAGCCACAGGGAGCATAGACCTCTCAAATTTTGTTGTGCCCAGAAAAATGTGTTTTAAAAATACAATGAAAACAAACATCTTTCCCCCCTAAAATGTATTTTCCCCCAAACTTTAAAACATGAGTTCAGGCCTGGCTTCTCTAATTAAACAGCAGTGCATAATTTGAATGGTTGGATTTTGGCGTTTCACTTACGCAGCCAAGCGTCTGCCTTCCTCCGCCATTATTGCTTTACGCCAGGTCTACTATGTGGCTGTGAAAACTGCAATTCTCACGTCACAAAAACACATTAATGCACAGTGGGAGTCTAAATAGGGTTTGAATAGCGAACTGTAATGCTCATATTCTCTGATAAAATTATTCCGCGGCACACCGTTTGCGGAGCACTGAGCTAGAGTGAACCTGGTTGAACGGGGAATTTCTATTGTTGCTTGCCCGTTGCACAAGTGGATTAGGCAATACTTCCGTGGCTAGTTCGAATCTCCTATAAGGGACCGCAAGCTAGCAAGCTACGCACTAACCCAGCTGCTTTTGAACATGGCTTTATCGGTTCCAAATCATTTATTGCTTTTCAACACTGCATTAAAATGTACTTAGTATAATTGTATGTTGGAGCACGTTGAATATAACAACTCAACGGCCTTAAAATTACTTTGCTTCAAGACGAGATACATTAGATTCATTAAAACAATCATTGGTTGATGTATAAAATTTGTGGCTGTTGACAGTTACAGGCTTGGTTTCTCTCCGCAGCAGAACTTTCAACTTTCGCTCTGTCGCACTTTTGCTTAAACCAAACAGGGTCGCGAGCATTACCTCCACCTCCCCCTGATGGAAATGACGTTTATGACGACACAGATGACGTTGTTCAAGCCCAAATTCCAGCAAGACCATCGAAATCAAAAGTCCCTCCTCCGTTAACAAAAGAGCCCTCAGCCGAAGAAATGTGAGCGATTCATTGTTTGTGTCTTTGTACTTCAAATGCTGTACGATGAACAATCAACCACCAAGTGCTATGCTTCTTCAACAAGCGAAAAAAATTGCAACATTTCAAGTTTTTATTTGTTCTGTTGCAATGAGACCGGTTAATGCCCTTTATAAATAAGCAACCTAACGGTTTGCCTAAAAAATAACAAAAAATGTGAATTTACAACTTCAAGCGTTTACGAAAACCGTGTCGCCTCATGAACTGAGCGAAATTTTTTATTTCAACATTTTCAACAAACGTTTATCGCTGGTGTTACCTGGAAATCTTGCATAGAAACAACCGATGATTTCGGTACGTGAAGCTAAAGGCATCGAACGTGAAGCAACACAACACCCTGCTTCTGGGTTTCTTTTTTCGCTGAGACATTTCGGTCATTCGCCCCATAATAGTGTTAAAGTACGCCGTAACAATATTCATTATACGCCGTAATAATATTCATTATACGCCGTAACAATATTCATTATACGCCGTAACAATATTCATTATACGCCGTAACAATATTCATTATACGCCGTAACAATATTCATTATACGTCGTAACAATATTCATTATACGCCGTAACAATATTCACTAGCCTACCTTTCTGAGACATTATGACCGAATTGACTTGATTTGTTTCAGTCATTTAAAAAAAAATCCGGTCTATGACTGAAAAAGTAAACTCAGGTTTACTTCACAGTGATGCTTAAAGCTGCACTGCATACCTGACGTTTTTTTTCTCACCATTAAACTTAGATTTCGCATAAAACGGATAGTTTGAGTTTTACGATTATATCTGGCTACAACGACTGATTCATCAAACATTTTTATGTTGTTCCCAACTGATGAAACTTTATCTTTGCCATGTCTCAGACCAACTTGGGATGAGGAGGATGAAGAAGCTGGCGAAGATCTTTATGACGACACAGCTGATGGAAACGGTACGTTTGTAGGCATCAAGATAAAGAAATGCATCATTGGAAATGCAATGCATCAAAACACGTTCTAAACGATTCTCATTCCTAGACGCCTTAACGGTAATGTATCAATATTTGTTGGCTATAGAAATATGCCGTCAGTTAGACAAATACTGTCATCGACAAGCTACTGAGGGATCATCTTTATCTTTGGCTATAAGCAGATATTAGATGTATAAGAGAGAGTGGACATGGTGATGAATAACAATGTTGGGGCATTGGTCAGATATTCAGCGAATCTTGTCTTTTGCATTGTTTTAAATATTTTACGCTTTTGTTTGTTCAATAGCATGTCGATTTTGATAATCAAACTGTGAAGCTATTAACATCTTGGAAATGTGTCCAAACTGACAAAATAATATAGACGGATGCCCCGCAATGGTGTAAGTCTTTAATAAGCGTTTACCCACTGGAAGGCCAACGCTTGCCGATGTCTTGCACATCCAGAAACAGTTTTGATCCAATGACCCTTGAGATTCTGCGAAAATCTCATTTTTACTTGAAAATAATGTGAAAATTAAGATATCGTACTTAGGTTTTAAAAATGCAAGTATCATAACTCCTGACGTAGTATCGTTTTATTTCCAAAATAGCGGCATATATTCTGTACTGCTAAAAATATCGATTCGTACTTTTTCACCAAAAAGCATAATCATTGTAGAAATCCATGACTAGATTTGAGCATTTTTAATTGATTGTCAATCAAAGCATTTTTATTGATTTAAGACGCAAAAAAACACATTCTATGTGGTTGTAACATAGCAACAGACTATATTGATTAGCAGAGCTGCAGACTTTTCTTGCATTTTCTGTTCAGTTTTTACCAACGTTCTGAGAACTACAGGTAGACGTTAGTATGTAGAACCACCAGTCGTAAACCAATCCATCAGTTCGTAACACAGTTGAAATGTTGATTTGCTGATTTTTTTTACAGTACCTGCGGCCGCTCCTGCTGAGGTGAGTCGTGAAGTCATTGTGTTCTCTCGTCTTAAATGAATATCGAACCATATTATTTATTAATTGTTAAGAAATTGCGCTTCATTTCCGGTGTTTCCTTTTTGGCGTTTTTCTCCAAATACCGCGCAGTGTAATTGAATAATGGTTGTGTTTATTTTCAAGCATCCAACCCGGAAAGGGCAAAGTGAATTAATAATCAAAATATTCTGCTGCAGATTGTTAAGCGGTTCAAATCATCACCAGAAAAGCTACGCTTGCACGTAACTTTCCAACTGAAACAAAAACACCCCCTATTCTCTTCGAAAATCATTCCGTGAATAAAAGATGGTCAGTTTTAAGACCACTGCAGAGATGAGTCTTTGTCAAAGAAAGGTTCCATACTACACGAATTATTTTTTTAGGATTTCCAGAAGATTTCTTGTTTTGAAGTTCACCATATCACTTTAAATGTTTTATCCCAGTGAAAGCAGTGTATCCAAACCCCTTCCTGAGGAGCTACCACTGAATTCCATGCGTATTTGCGAAAGCAAATTTTGATTATGAAAAATGATGTCAAGCTTTCCAGAAATCTGCCCGCCATGCTCCGCTTTCATAACTTTACGGTGATTCTACTGCCCCTGTCAATTCGCAAAGTGTTTTGCTAGAAAATCGATTTCGCCTTAATTACGCATCTTCAATCCTGTGAAAAGCAAGCGAAAGCTTGCAGGTGAAATGACGAAAAACTAAAGCAAAGTTTAGAAAAAGGACACGAACCATTGTTTCAAACACATGCTATGACCATTATGCTGTTTTCACCGAAGGAAAGGAAGTAAAACTTAACGCCAATAGTGGAACGGCTAATTTCAAGCAGTCGTTTTGAGTGAGTCACACCAGCTATGTTCGACCACCCGTAGCCTGCGCTGTAGAGCAACGAAACTGCTGGTCAACGTTATTGGGCTGCTAGTTAGGAAACCTGTTTCATCTTTGAAGCGTTTCTCTAGCGCAATGGCTTTCAACCTGGCGGTTGCGACCCCCTGAGGGGTTGTGAACCATTTCGGTGGAGTCGCGAGTAGATATTTTATGTACACAGCTGCGTATCATTTACTTTATTCAAGTTTTAGAGATGGATGTCATTGGGTCATAGAGGGTTGCTATAATGGGTCGTGGTACCAAAAAGGTCGAAAACCACCGCTCTAGCGCCAGCAGTTTTTAAGTTCTGGGTGAAAAATAAGGAAGTTCTGCTGAGGCTGACGGCCAAAATCAGTAAGGGATATGTTGTATCTAATTTTTTTATCGTTAATCAGTTTCAGCATTCGAAACCTATGTTAATTGTAAAAACTTGTTTTCAATGCATTGATTTCAAAAAATGAATGATAGGACTTCACCGCTTTCCTCGGTTTACAGCTGCATTCTGAAGCAGTTGCCAAAACAATTGCCATTGTTAAAGTACTGTACTATTTTTGCTGGTCTTGTAAAAAAAGTTAAATCAAACCTTTTCTTCCCAAAGGGTGAGGAACTTTACGAGGACATGGAGACCTACATGAAGCGAAAAGATTTACTTAAAAAAAGGTATAAATTTTAAAGATGTAAAAGCGTTAAAAGATACGGCAGTAATGTCACAACAACAATCGCGCTTCCCTGCAGTAGTGGAAGAAAGTTAAATGCGCGAAACACGAGAAATAGATTTGTAGCCGGTTTCCATTTAAAAAACGCATTGATGCGTTTTGCAAATAGACGTCAGTGTTCCGCAAGATTTCAACAGAGAGCTGCATGTGAAAAAATTGCTCTGAAGCTTGGACGTAACTGAACGTTAACCCTCGTTGTTTCGATTGTGCAATACATGTATCGACGCTTATTCTGAACCTGATGTGAGGTTTGTAGGTAGTGAGATTTAAAAAAAGTTTGTCACTAATTATCTGCGCTTTGGTAAGCTCTTGCACGAAAATGCTGTAGATTCGTTGGTTGATTCTGGCGTCGTCCAACTGTTGCAAAATCTATTTTCTAACACAGCGAAGCTGAAAATGCAAAGAACGCAAAAGAAGAAGAGAAAAAGAAAAAAGAGGCAGAGAAAAAAGAGAAAGAGATGAGAAAAAAATTCAAGGTTTTTAAGAATTTGTGTACTTGATATAATCTATTTTAATATAATGTTTAGTATAATTTGTGCAAAACAACGCCGCAGTTTCACATAAAAGTAAAATAAAAGTATAACTTGCTCAAGAGAAAAAATTTGCTTGATTGTAGTACGCTAGTCTAGTTTGTACGATGTACATGAGGGATTTACAACATGTGGCACGCGAATAACTTCCATTTTTTAACAAAAACCTGGATTCACAGCTTTCTAGTTTACGTATCCGGCTTTGTTTCTAAATAAATAAATTTTCCTGTAGCCTGATATTCCTGTTATAGCGCAACATCATGATTTTCGATGCGCTGTTAGCAAATTTACCCCACGCATCGGCCGATTGGTGGAAGGTAAACAAAAACAAAACTCTCATTAAATTTAGTTGCGGTCTTTTATTCTTACTTTAATGTTTATCATTCTTCTGAATAAACTAAAGTTGGATAAAATCAGTTGTTCTGGAAGACGTGGTTCGCATTGACAACATGGGATGCCCATTAAGTGGTACGAGTTGTTAGAAAGGTTGGGAACCCTTGATGTCCATCCTGCTGATCAGGTCATGCGTTCGCAGCTTCCCAAAGACGGGGAAATCCCGGTGGAAATGGTCGGATTTGCGAAGGCTGCGTCAAAGGGTGGCGGCAAAGATCTGGCCGTCCAAGCAAATGAGAAGGTTGACATTCTCAGGACAACAGACTGTCCCAAGGGCAAGTTCCTTGTTCGGAACAGCGACGGAGCATGTGAGTGCAAAAATAGGTTTATTCACGGCCACGACTTGTCGCAAAAATCGAAAAGCATTTATTCAAAAATACTACTACCTGAACCTGTAAAGTTCTCACCAAGACTTCGCAACAAAACAATTTTGAAATTGTATTTAACTGCTCGTTGAGATCGTGAATTGTGACAGGAATGTTTTCGTTGTGGTTTTTGCATGACTTTCGCGGATAATGTTCCGTTATTCCTGTCACTACGCAGTCGGGTACAGTACAGCCAAGCCCGGTATTCGTCAATGTGAATTTAACGGGAGGTCTGTGAGACACAATGAAAAAAAGCAATCATCGCCTAAAACCACATAGATTTATGCGTTGTTGTCTTGAGCACGATCTTGAAAGTCTTCCAGGGTTCGTTCCGTACCAGAGTGAAATTGCTTTGGTTTGCAGTTGGTGGAAATGATAGCTTTACTGAGGAACCCGACAAGTCCAGGCGCTTCTTATTCGAGAGACAATCTGGCACGATGGCTGCAGCATTCATGTTGCAGAACCAGCTAAGAGGACAATAAGAATAAATTTTATTGCTCAACTGTTCTGAATTTCAACGACACATTTCAGACAACTAACAGGAAGCTTTCATCTCGGCGAATGGCACGAGACAGGGGAGTAATCGAGATAACAGAACGCGAGTGATTGCTGACGTAGCGATAACATGGATAGCGACATGTAGCAGTCCCGTCGCCGCGAGGAGCTTTGGTGGGCTTAGCCCCACTAAAAAGCTCTAAGCCCCACCAAGTTGAAATATAAAACACTATAAGTTAGTGGAATTTTTGTCCAATTTGAATGTCAAAACCCCCACTGCACGAACGTAAAGCTATTGACGACTTTCTGGCGACGGTTCCGACATGTAGTAAAGGCAAGTGAGAGTAGGGTATGAAATGAAAGAAGGTAAAAGCGACAGAAAGTACACATCTTAAACTGAAAAAAGGAAGCAAGAAACACTTTCTAGAACGCTTGTCAAGCACATGGATATTCAATACTTCATAAGAGTGGAATAGAAATGTTTCATCGTCTGGCCGCCTCAGAAGGCGGCAAACAACTCAGTACCAGGAACATTAGGCTGAACTGATATCCCAAAAAATTTTCAAAACGAGTGCCATCGTGCAAATATGCTGGACAAGTATAGGAGTATAAGGAAAGATCTGGTATGTGTCTGATAATGCTTTTATTTTAATGTGTTGTACGCACAGACGTTAATCAGGTATGAAGTTGCTTACCGACACATGTTCGTGTGGATACAGAAAATTTTGGAACTATGTAATCTTAAAATCCGCTGTTTTATGTTTTCATCGCAAGTGGCCATCGATTGTCCGTCTCCGGTTCCACGGGTCTGATGGCCATCCACCATCCAGGACCGTTGCCAGTGAACCCTTTGGAAGCTCATAGATTTTACACAAGCTTGTATATATACTTAGCACACTGAAAGGTTTCATAGTATGATTAGACCAAAGTGAATATTAGCCACGGCTTGACGAAAAAAAGGTTAGTGCTGTATTAACCGCCAACCATTATATTCAGATGGTTACGTGGGATCCGAAAACTTGAACATTGACACCGAAACCCTTAAAAGTACTTTGCAAACTGTTAACAGACAAAGGTGAGATTGTAATTTAGAAACCATTTTTCAATTTTTAATGTTTGTTTTTTCGCAAAGACTATCGCAAAAGACATGAAATTGCGGATGAGCTGTAAGTGACTCAGTGGCGCAGCCAGCCCAAAACTTTGCGAGGGGCCAAAATGCTTGATTTTAGGCGAATAACACCATTTTTTTTGAAAAACGCCTCTCAAAGCACAAAATGACTATATTTTCTAAACATTTGGTGGGGGCCATGGCCCTTCTGGCCCCCCCATGGCTACGCCTATGAAGTGACTGCGACAATCGCTTCGTTTTCCTTTGCGAATGTCTCTTTCGTACAATAATGAAAGCTTAAGTCATGTCTCATTGCAACATGCAGAAAAAGAACAGTAAATGTTTGGTTTATCAGTGCCTTGCTTTCTCTGTTCTTGCTTGACTTGTCACGTGAAATCGAATTGTAAAATTTAAAAAGTTTTCTATTTGTCGATGGATTCAAACCCATCGCCTTTGTGGAGTCTAGTTACATTAAGTATGTTAACTTCGTTTTCTTGCTTGTTGTTCGGAGACTAAGAAGTATTCAAAGTGACAAATCAACCTTGCGTCACGCTCTGTTGCTGGTGCAACATGCGAATCGACAGTTGCATGTTTTTCGAGGAAATGGAAGAAGCTGTCAGCTTAATTTAACTTGACTGAGAAAACCTCGTCAGCTTGATTTACTTTACTGAGAAAACCTCGTGATTTTGAAAAATAGAACTTGAAAAGATGCACATTTTCAGGCCTTCACTCCAAAGTGCGTCGCTACCGCCGCTCCCTGGCGAGCCACAGGCAGATGGTGAAGCGATTTATGACGAAACAGGTGAGCAGTGTTTTGAAACAATTGTTGTATTGTCAACACCAGTTCAGACGCAAACAAACAATCGTAGAGAGATTGGTATCAAGCAACTTGTTTACACCAAATTGTGTTTTAGTTGCTACTTGGGTCTGAATTGTCCTGCTTTTAAGACTTGTCTCTCATCTCGTGCAAACCTTGGGAAAATGCATGTTTCAGTTTTGTTGTACATAATTAGTGGTGCAGTGGCGAAATAGGAAGTGAATAAACTCGCATAGATTAACCAAAAAACGACTAAAACCGTTTTCCCCAAGTATTTCCAGACATGACAGTAACGCAGCCTAGTACTAGTCTACATATAATTTTTTAACCAGTGGGGTAGCCAGCCCAAAATTTTAGGGGAGTCAAAAAATTGAGGGGGGCAAAATATTTGACTATAGGCGAGCAGGAATACTCTTGCGTGGGGCGCCGCTTCTCAAAGCACATAATGACTAGGTATGCCAAAAATTTTGGGAGGCCACGGCCTCCTAGCTACGCCTACGTTTTCAACTGTTAGAAAACAAACGGAAGAAACAGTCCGTCTCAAGATGACGTTAGTGACTGACGACGTCTTTGATTAGCCCTCGCCCCGAACAAAATTCTTGGCTGCGCTACTGAGACAAGTAGCAACGTCTTCTCCCGTTTCGCTGGCATTACAACAGTAATCATCAAGGATAAGTGATAACCCGCAGCGCTTGTTGGGCAAGTAATATTTGATGACTTCAAACGATTCAAATTCCTTGCATCCTATTGGCTGCTTGTTTCACGTTTGAACTATTTTCTTTTTGTAGCACCAGACGAAGATCTTTATGAAGCTCTGTGAAGGTCTTCAGAATCCAACTTGAAAAGTTTGGGCTGTACTGGACTTCCCAACTTCAGTCATCGCCCACTTCTGTTCGTGTTTTGTCCACTGTTTGTTTGAAAGCACTTGAGAAAATACTGACAGCGTCTTGGTCAAGTTAAAACGACTGTTTAGCCCAAGTTGTCTTTATTGACCACTGTGTTTTGGAACAGACCCACTATTCTACGGCTGTGTTTGTTCACACAAGAGTATTACTGGCAGCACAGCTACAAGCATCCTGTGCGCTTTTTCACCATTCTTGCCATGATTACGTATATGGCTCTGCTATCCGATTGCACTTAACCTGTTCCAACTGTGTCTACTAGCCACCGAATGAGGATGAAACACACTTCAGCCACTGGTCGCTATTTATTTTAGTTACTTGTTCTGGATTTTACAACAGCGAAGCATAGAAATTTGAGTAATGTTGATGCATCGGTCTTATTTCACTCTACTCTTGATTTGTCTGTATCGTAAACGGCAGAGCAGTTGCGATGGTAACGAGATCACTTAAATAAAATGTAAAACATCTTGGCCGAGACTTGAATTGCGTAAATTTTATTCTGTTGTGATTCGTCACTCTTGATTTCTGACTGGAGGTGTGCTGCACAGACATGTACATAGCTAGCCTTACGCGTTCGAAGCTTGCTTCCCTCGTCAACCTTGCCTGGGCGCGCCAAGGGGTGGAAACAGGGGCGTAACGAGGGGGGCGGAATTCTCCGGGCGCCGAATGGCTGCGGGGGCGCCAAAAAGTCCCAACAATCTCACAAGTACTTTCTTAAATACAGTACATTTCCTTCCGATAGACCTCAGTTTCAAACATGGGGGCGCCAAACTTGCTTCTTGCCCCGCGCGACATCTAACCTCGTTACGTGCCTGGGTGGAAACAGTATTATCAATTCAACAAGAGAGAACAACCTACCCCAAGACAAACGAATCATTTCTTCAAGTGAAGCACTCCTTGCCGGTGCCGCAAACGCTTTACCATCTTAAAACCCTGCTGTTAGCGGTTGCATTCAATTGTTGATACACAGCTGTCTGCGGCTGTATTGTTGAATACGTTATGTGAGCATTTTAAAGCACTACCATAGCAATACGATGCAATAAAAAACGACGCGAAAGCTTTTTCTGGCGTGTTTATCAAGTTTTGGATCAGAGTTACCTATAGGGGTTTCGGGAAATCTTTGCTCAAGGTGAAGGAATCCGTTGGACATTAAGTTTGTTGATGTCCCGATTTCTGACGCCTTCTTTTTGTGCATGCCGCATTTCTATTCTATCGCCAGTAATTGGACTGAAATTTAACTTTCCCAGAAGTGCAGTGAAGCGTGAAAAAGTCATCGTTTTTTCCAGAATGTTTTCAAAAACGCCAGGACCTACAAATTTGTTCGTTTCTTTGCTGCTTGAACCCCTGAAAAGGTACGAACACTGTCCTGAATCGCACGTTTTTGACGCTCCGGGCAAACGCTCCGGCTCGTACGCCTATGCAGTTGCTATTGGTTTACGTGAAACATACCATTTATTCTCAATCTCAACCTAATTCAGGAAACTTTATTCGCGCACAGATTTCGTTCCTGCAAAAGTTTATGATAATGCTTATTTTCCGGAGGCCAAAATGGGGCCTGATACAGGGTGAAGTGCCACGCTTTTGCCATCGACTCCACCCCTATATCAGGCCCGTAGCCATGGGATCATTCAGGGCAGTGTCCCTCAAATGTTGCGCCCAAAGCAAAAATCTTTCCATCCTAAAAACTCATGTCCCCCCTCAAACCGTTAAGGACCCCTTGAAAATCTTTGAATCGTCAGGAGGGGTTCTGCGCTGATAGTTCTGACCGTTCACTGTTTACCAACGTTTAATATCATATCTGATGCAACTCTTGCAAACTCGAGCAACTTAGGCCTAAGCGCTGGGCTACTGTGTTGGGGTTCAGTTGAAGCAGGCTCATGATAACTGATCACAACAGCAGGTGTCGACGATGCTGCCGCTCTGGTTTGAGAAGCATTTTCATCCTGAACCTGAACAAGCTTACTTAACTTACGTTTACCAGAAAGCATCCACCCGCTACAAAACAGCTATCGCGACATGCCAACCGTTTGCAAAGGTTTGAAATTACGCGGCGAAAATTTAGTCGAATAAGAAAAGCAGTTGTTTCCGTAACCAGATGCGTTTTGTGATCAGTGCGGCCTGTACTGCTTTTTTCGTGAACTAATTTTCGACAAATTAATTTTGTTTTCTTCCGTTGTTACGTGGGAACATCGTAACGAGACTGTCGCGCGTGCGTCCTGCGCAGATCACGTGTCGCGCGAATACAAACGCTTGACCTCGCACCTGACCTATGTTAAAGTTCATCGATTCATTCGCTTTTCTCAGAATTTCTAGCTGTG
>JGI24022J15233_10001187_pt1 | contig 20749 bp, 11 predicted proteins | sample Ectturendosymbi2_FD_15233 | JGI IMG/M metagenome (IMG submission 15233) | reverse complement strand
CGTAACCAGCTGATATTTTTGGGAGGGGGAAAAATGATTGTAATTTGTTGTTGTACTATTTTCGGAGGGGGGGGGAATAATTGTAACTTGTTTTACCTCACAAATAAACGTTTTTTGAACATTTTGAGGGGTAGCAATTGCCCCGTTGTCCCTCTGGTTGCGGGCCTGTGTACCGGTAAGCAAATTACATTTTTTCGTCTTCACTATTCACCACGGTTCTAGCCTTTTTTTGCTTTATATAATTGTTTAAGACTGGAACAATGTCAAATAGAGTAGGCCTATTCTGTGACAGCAAAATTCCTTGAGATGCAGTTTTACTTAGATTTAAACGTAAGCATCTGAAGGCTTTGTTGGTGAGGAAAAATGCTTGCAATAAAAATACTTTCACAACACAGGGGTTTTTGAAAAACGCTTTTTTAAATATTGTACAAAGTTTGTGGAGTTGCAGTGGGAGACAAGGTCTTTGACCACGTAGTGTGTTGAGCAAAAGTGGCGAAAAAGGTGATAAAAACACAATGATCTAAAAACGTAATCGTGCGGTTGAGCAACCATGATGGCATGCCCCTCAGAATACGTCGCTAATCCAATCATTTGAAGTGTATACGCATCAGGGATGTTTGATGGGAGTTTTCGATGTACTATGGGTTGTGCGAAAGTTTAAATGCCACAACCGCTACGGGCTAAACTCTGCACGTGCAGGTTGAAGCGAATAGTACGCATCTGGTGCGGGTTTGGACAAATACTTCTTTGTTTTTGTAACTCCAATTGCAGTTTCATGATGATATGCACATTGCATGGTGTATGGTGACTGTGTCAAGACATCTGTATGCATGGAGGATATCTACTGGCCTTGTGGGTTAAAATCGTCTCTGAGATAAGCTCAAAAACTGAAAGAACCAGTGCAATTTCCAATTTCCAAATTGTTTTATGCCGCTAATCCTTGAATTTGTTTGATTTCGTGAACCCTTATTTTCTCTAAAAACAGACGTTTTTCAATATGTTTCTTGGTGACGAGATTTGGCGGTAGGTCGAAGTCTGCTTCTTGAACACTTGCCCAAGGAGTGCTGCGGCGACTCACTGACCGTCAATCGACCACCCACACTTTCAGTTAAAAGGCGAACACTCTACCACTGTGTTATCGTATCGTCATCCCACATGTCTGCCAAAATACTTTTTAATTATTTTATTATAATAGGCCCGAAACCTGGGCAACCGAGCAATTGCCCCCCGATATTTTGAAAAACATATTTAGTTGTTAGGCACAACAACAAGTTCTTGAGATGCAGTTTAATTTCCCTCCCTCCCGAAAATAGTACAAGTTCCAATAATTCTGCTCCGCCCCGAAAATACCAGCTGGTAGCGGCCCCGTTTAGCTATTTAAATAAGTGAGTTTCATACGTATGCAGGAGTGGAGATTAAAGAATGAAAACCAGTTTTCTTTTAGCAAAGAAAAGTTGCTGACTGCCGGTTTCTGTAGGCTATCTTTCCACTGCAGAAACTAAAAAGGCGTGATTTCGCTGCTTCTTCAGATAATATACAACGGTTCTTATCTATTATATAAAGGTACCAATACGTGGAAAACTTTCGACTGCCTGCTGATGATCAGAACGGAGCACGGAGCCTTTATAGTCCACGAACCAAGCCTTTGGCGCCTTTGAAGTTGGAGTCCTGCGGTGGCAATCTTGCCGCTACAGACGGAGGGGCAACTACAACGACTACCGAAAGAACCGTAACGCGCCCAACTAATCCTGTTAGTCGAGGAACTACTCCTAGAACTACCCCTGCAACTACCCCTGGAACGCGAACAGGGCCAGACATTTGCGATGCAGGCCCAATAAACGGACTGCTTTACTACAGAGGTGAAATGTACCTCTTCAAGGTAAGTCTACACTCAAGCGTGATTGAGATCTTGATTGCTGGAATTTTAGTGCTGATGACTAGCGACGAAGCCAGATCGATTTGAAGCCACTGTTAAGCTTAGAAAAGCAAGTCACTAAAAGGGTCTTCGGAAGTAGACATGACTAAAATACAAGAAGCTGTCTTTTGGAACGACAAAGTGTACCTTTTGTGTAAAAAGAAATGCTGACCAATGTAAAGCCTGTCGAAACTTGATGCCTTGAGCTACAGAGAGCCGTAGTTTGGAACAGTAAAATTGATTTTGCTCTTGACGTACTCATTTGCACTCACATGTAATTTCGTGAAGTACACATACGTAGCTCAACACTGTTTGCAGCTGAGTACATCTATGTAGAAATGACTTCTTGTACATTGTTTGAATGCAGATAAACAAAGCAGGCGGTTCCACTTTGAATTGAGGCCACATTCAGAGCAAAAAATTTGAATCTAAGCTTGATAAGCTATTTTATGAAGTGTTTGCAAAAATTGATTTCAGAAACTTTGTCACTTTACGTTTTCAATTAGAACCTACAGCACAGAAAATGCGTGCAAAAATGTGGGAAAAATTTTTCCAGAGCAGCATGAAAAGTTTTTTGCAACCACTTTGGCAACTTTTAATCTCTCTTCGCCAAAAACCATAGAAAATTTAAATTCTTAAAAACTGCCGCTTTCGTATGTACAACCAGCTTCTGGAGCGATTGTGCAAGAATGTATACTTTCGGAATGAAGTCAGACCTCGTTTGTCCGAACTCCGATCAACCGGAATCCCCGCTATCCGACACAAAACTGCTAGGAACGGATTTCTCCCACTGCATTTTACCCCTTTAATCCGGAAACCTCGCTGTCCAACACGGAAATTCAGGAACGGATATGTCAAATCAATAGAAAAAAAAACGCTAAACCGGATTACGCCAACTGTTCCACAGTTGTTTATTAAATCATAATCGAAGTGTGAAAGTTAATTTTCTACGCGCAATGAATGTAACAGTGGTAGAACGCGAAGGACGCAGTTAGGTTTCTTGTACAGTTCTTTTTCGCGTTTAATCTCACTCTGAATGCATAGTAGCTTACGTATATGGATCTGCTCATAAACAAGACAACTATGAGTGTTTCATTTAGTCATGTTCCACATGCAATTTACATATTTGCCTAAGTTGACAATTCGTCCGAGTCGACATTTTTTTTTCTGTTCCCCGTTGAGCGTCCGCTTAGGCGAGTCCTCCTGTACTGCACTTCGTCACCTGTTTACATTGTTAACATTTTCTCTGAAAAGAATTTCGCTCTATCTACGTTCGATTCCGATTATCCGGATACCTCGCTAAACCGACATTATTTGACGAAACAGAGTATAGTCCGGATAAACTAGGTCTGACTGTAGTCAGAATTTCATCCTTTTCAGATGGTTAATCTCGGCAGTTGCTTGCCAAATGATCTCATTTGACTTTAGCTGGTTGCTCCATGTTCAAATTCGACGCAGAATTCAGCCATTAGTGGATTTTGATTTCATGCTTGTTTTTTTTAATGTCGTGCACGTGTTTTTTCCTACTGATGCTACTGAACAAAAATGTGCAACGCAGATGTCAAACTTTCGATCGATTTGACGCAAACAAAAAATTATACGTTCATTTTGTCAGGTTGCCCGTGCCGGGTTTTCACTGTGAGCAGCATGTATGGCAGAGCGAAATTTCTTTTCGGGCGATTAGTACAAAAATATTTTTTGTGCGGTTATGATAATTCGTGTTTGCAGAAACGCAACTTGAATATCGCGCGACCGCTAAAAGCTCAACATAACGACGCTGTCGCACCAACACAAGGCGTCCAGGACCATTTAAAGTTAAACCCTTACTGACATCAAATTGAAACCTCTGTGCCGCGTTGAACAATTTTGACAAATTTCAGAAAATGACTGAGGGGAACTAACAAACTCAGTGAATTTTGTTTTCTTTCTAAAACAGGGGGAGCAGTTTTGGAGAATGAGCAAAACGCTTGAGACCAAACAGGGGCCGTTTCCGATCATTCAAATGTGGCCCGGTCTGTCCACCGGCACTAGGACAATAGATGCTGTGTACCGGAGGCCCTATGACGAAGCGATCGTGTTTACCAAAGGTCAGTATAACACGAGCTTGGCTTACGAAACAGTATTTCTTGATGAACCATTGACGCAATGTAGCCGGAAAACCGATCGCACAGCATTTCGAGTTTGTAACCGAAACATTTTTCGGTTGTCTTCAGCCCGTTTGATGCGGGGTCGGATGGCAGCAACTTTAAGCAAGCTGTCCAAGGACACGCCAACGAGTCCACGTGCAGTATTTTTCTTGACAGGTCAGCCTGATTGAAAGCACCCAATATAAGAGACAAAATTCTATGGATAAACGTTGTTTGATTTTAAGTCTGCGATTAAGAAATATGGAAAAAGTATCCAATATTCTCGCATTTACTTCAAATCTCTTCGAAGTTAGAGCCGAAAATTTTCTGATTCCAAATAAAAACTTTTCACCGTTAGAACGTTGTCATTTATTGAGATGCTGGTAACATATTGTTTTTCCTTGGCTTTTAATGTGCATACGTACAGCTACAGCAGGAAAAAACATAGGTTAAAGCACCTGATCCCAATGTATCATTTTGGGTGTTTGTCCAAACCGATGCCAAACCGTGCTTCTGCATTGTATAAAAAATTATTAAAAAATTTTTATTTCATGAAATAGCTGTAAAGTGAAGACTGTTTCAGCTTTTGGTGGTATATTCTAGTTTGGGCGTCAGATAGTTTTTCAATTTTAGTGAAAGCAATTATATGAGAACGGCCTACTTTCCAGTTTCCACTTGCCGCAGCTTTTGTTTTGATTTATGGATTTAGTCTTAAGTTTTCTCGCTTTCTGTGCTCTTGCTTTAGCCCTTCATCATTTCACCCGAACGTGAGCATTGCTTGCAGATTTCGGGACCGAGGATGCGTAGAGTTATGTGAAATCGATTTCCTATTAAAAATTTTGCTGATTGAATCGGCTGCATCACCTTTGTGGAGACTAGTTATTTGGACACCCATATGCACAAAGACCGAATCATCACAAAGTCATGAAAGCAGAGCCCAGCCGGCTGATTCCTTGAAAGCTTGCAGTAAACCTAAAGCTACTAATTTTTGTTCAAATACCCAGTTTTGCTGTATTTTTTCAAGGACGTGATATGTGCAAAAGTTTGATACGCTAAGCCAGAATAGTTCGTCCAACCTTGTTTTTTTGTGGTTGAAGGCTCAAAGTATTGGGTGTTTGACGGGTTCGTTCTACGCGGAGGATATCCCAAACAGCTTTCAACACTTCTTTTGTCGCGACGAGGAATTTTGCGGATCAATGCTGCCCTTAACTGGCGACGTTCGAAGAACAGGAGGCGAACATACTTTTTCTCTGGAAACCAATATTACAGGTTGGAAAAAAGAAAATCCTTGCCTGTTTGATGCTTTTATTACCCTTTAAGCTGATGACCCGAACGCCCAATCAAAGGAAAGACAGATTTTCTTCAAACGGGATGTTGCCAATGCTGTCCGACAGAAATAGAGTCAGAGCGATACCGGAGAGTTGACGAATGTGCCAAATCTTTGAACGGAAAGCTACACTGGGAACAACCTCGTCAGGCTTCTTGCAGTCACCTAAGAATGACTGTCACAGATTTTACTGACCCCTGCATTACAGCCGCTACAAGAATATATTTATGAAATATATCAACGATTAACATTTGTATAGACGCCCGGCAGAGCTCAAATACCTATTGTCTTGTCGACAATATCCTGAAAACTGGTCGAACATAGTCTTCAGCTGGGTAATTAGATGATTCACTTTACAAATTAATTTATTAGGTTTAGGCTACATACCAACAATTGAGCAGTGGCTGACACTAGGTCCTTATTTTTTGACAGTTTGTGTTCAGCTTAGGCAGAGTTTGAAACGCGCAATCATCGACTTCCGCTTTTGCTTGTGAGAAGCAACCCAAGCATTCAGCAGCCATTGATTCTGCCTATCAAGGCATTATATGCACACAGGAGGAAGTAGATCATACCATTGCATATTCAAGCGGCAAAGTTCAGCAAAGAAGCTTTCGAATGGTTGCATTCGGCTTCCGAACTCACAGCAGTAACGCTACGAAGTCGAACCACATGCGCAGGGCCGGCCTTAGCAAGTGCGGGACCCGATTGAAAGCAATTTTGTGGGGCCCCACTCAGTGGCGTGAGCAGAAAGTTTTGAGGAGGGGCATCGAGTCATAATCATAGAAATCATGCGCGATGTGAAAGAGCGGGGCCCGAAAAGGGTAATGCCAAGCTAGGGTGTCTGGGGGCTTGCTCCTCAGCTTCACCTCTCCAGAAGAGACTTTCCATGTTGGTTCGACGGACATGTCCACAACATCAAATTAATTCCTGGGTTGCCACCCTCATTACCTCCTCTCTGGTCAGTAACCTACCCTGGAATGCGGCAAGCCAATTGGCCATGTGTTAAACGAAATTAGCAACACTACTTGGTATAATCAGCTAGCAAGCAACAAAACAGCAACAAAAGAAAAAACGTTACAACAGGTCATCACACAAAAACTACAGTGGACCCTTGTATCATAATGGTGCACAATAACTTGCTGAGGCCGGTCCTGACCACCTGGAAAAGTACACTATTGCTCCTCTGAAAAAAATTCTTCCGATGCCCAAGCTCGTTTGTGTGTAAATCAGCTTTTTTCAAGCTTTTTGCGCATCTCCCACTATACATCAAATATATCATTTCGCGACACCTCATCTATGCTGGTTTAATAATACAATTGCACAAAGAAGACCATGTTTTTCACCTTCCAGTTTTTCAATGGATCAAATCATTTGAGCCAGAGCTCGAGCCAAAAACTTTAGATGCATGGAGTCAGAGCCGGAGCGTTGAAATTTCAGTTCCGGCTCCACAGCCCTGATTTAGGCTATTGTAGCCTATGATACAAAAATGCATTTGCTAAGAGAAACTTATTTTTCGCATTTGAACATCAGCTATTTCCTTCAGAATTTTGTCCAAGTTTCCGCCTCTGCTAATTTCGAATTCAATGGACAAAATCGCCAAACTATTTGTGCACTATTGCTAGATTAATGATCTCAAATAGGTTTTAACTGCTTTCAGCTTAGAAAACCCCTTTCTCGGAATGCCGCGGTCACTGGGATGGTCAATTGTAATTTCTGAGAGCAATAAACAAATTACGAGGGAAAATGCATAACGCTATTAAAACCGAACAAGCAGCACATATTTGCAATTAGCCTACAAGCTAAAATTAACTTTCAGAACACATGTGGCAGTAACTGTTGAAACAGCAATAACCTGCTAAGTAGAAATAGTTGCAACTGAAACAGAAAACAGCTTCAAGACGTAAACCCTCTCTGTCTTTACTAGCTGTTTTTGAAAAGACTAGACTATACATCGAAATCAATGACCACTGTTACGATTCCAGAACGAATTATGATGAATGAGGATGTTAAAATACTTCGCAGTCCACTTTGATTTTCGTTGGCAACGGGCCCCACGCTTAAAAAACCTGTGGGTCCCGCATAAGCTTGCGTAGCGCGGGGCCCGATTGGAAGCAATTGGCTAAAAGCCGGCGCTGCCCGCAGTGATTCGCCGCCCGGGGAATTATGCCCCCTCGTTGCACCCCTGCTGACGATATAGCCGAACTCGAATGCACGTAAAAGATAGGAATTCTGCTGGGCCTGGGAGCGACGAACAAGTGTCGTTAAAAGGCAGGCGAACTGCCATTTCAGGCGAATTCTACTGTACCACACTACCCCTAGTAAAATACAATTGGTGTCCACTCTGGCTTTTATTGGGATTAGCGTAGTTTTGATTACAGAACGTGCACTGAGTTTAAAGTTTCACAAACAGTCTAGATGCAGAATATCATCTTTTAAATGTTGCCTGCAACCAGTTGTGATTCAGTTAGTAACGGAGTTTGGACTTCAATCGTACTTTTCGAGATTAACTTCAAACGCCGGCAACTGTTTCACATTCATATACATTAAAGATTTCACAAAGCCAGTCTATGTTTTAGCCATGCAACCAGCACTAGGAGTGTANGTCTTACCTGAGACGCGGCCCAATAAAGTGCTGAAAAGCCCACAGTTTGTCGAAAACTAACGTAAGATTTCACATTGTCTGTCATTTCTGATCAAAAGCACTAGTTATCAGATCAAAGAAATAGTACAATGCTAAAAACCTGACTAGGAGAACTTCCGCTTCTTGCATACGCCATCGAAACCGGAGCTTGCTTGCGGGGTCCCTTTTCAAATTACTCGAGTTCAATCGATCACGACAAAAAAATTTAAAATCGTGCAACCTTTTTGAAACAAGCGATAAAAAGACACCGACAACTTCACTGCGAACGAATTTAATCGTTATTGCCTCGATGTAGCAGCCAGGGCAACGATTTACTTTAATCGTTATTGCCTCGATGTAGCAGCCAGGGCAGCGATTTACACACGATACAAACGACGCAAAGTTTTTCACACCTGATCTCAACCGACATTCGTGTGGACAGCAATAGTCTAGAAACGGACTAAAATTTAGTTTCACGGCTGGCAGCGATTCCGCGCAACGGATAAGCAACCGCCGCATTCTATGAGCGAGCCACAATTGCTGTGGAACACTCAGTGCGTGTTGCCGCGACCACGTGAGGTTGTTAGGTGTACTCGCGAATGGCAGGAATGCGCGTGCGATGTACCAGCTCATGACCTAAGCAGCGCCCGCTTCCCCGCAACCGAAGTTGTCCAAACACGAACGAACACGTCAACAAAGAGCAACACGATCGCTGCAACGTGCTTTACAATGCACTGGACACGAGAGCAGCAGGTTGAAAATGAGGGCAGGACGATTACACAGCACGATGGCGAACACTGTTCAAAATGCTTGCGATTAAAGGTTTGTCCAAATCTGCCGCCTTTAGGTGAATCAGAAGACTAGTCTTCTTTTTTGCATTGACTTTTGTACTTCTTGCTTTTGATAAGAGAATCGTCCATTAGCTTTTGGAAGGCAAAATCTCTTTCCATGTTTTCCTAAATAAGACCCGTAAATCAGAACTTGAAGTTTCACGTAAAACACACTACCAACACACAACGATCTTCATTCTTACAACTATATCAACCGTAAAAGGGCCGTAACCAGCTGATATTTTCGGGGGGAAAAGTATTGTAACTTGTTGCTGTACCTAACAGAAAAATTTGGGGGGCACAATTGTCCGTTTTCCTCCTGGTTTCGGGCTTGATCCGTAACATCAGCGAAATTTTGGGTAAAACTTTTAAAAATCGGAAGTCAGGACATCGACACAGTTCCCGGATCGCATCAGGGAGAAAGCGCGTAAGCAAGGGGACAAAAATGGTCTTTTTCAAATAAATCCAACTTAAGAACACGAAGCTGCAGCGCAATATGCCAGAGATAATAAAGCCGAGTGGACAAATTTCACTGACCAAGGTAAAGGAAGTGAATTTGAAGAATATGTAAATACATTTACAAAAATGTGGATTACCAGCTGGTGATCGACCTTAAAATTTACAGAGTTAGGTACATTTTCCAAGATTGACTTCACTCTCCGAGAAGCCGAAAATCGCTTCACGTAAGTCACACCGCAAGTGGGCTCCATCTGGCTATTTTGACATATATCTTGGGAAGTACTGCTCCAAATATAAATAAAAATCTTGTATGAACTGCATCCGGCATCGAAACCGAACAGTGCATTTTCACATTCACTCTATAAACGCCAAAAAAATCTTAGTTCGCAACAATGTTCATGCAGCGATCCTAGCCTCGATTATGGCAGCCTAAATTTTACCTGTCCGCAAAGTTGGACATATAGTCTCATTTTCCAGGTACATTTCTCGCAAAAATTTTAGTGTTGCGTTACGAGAACATAACTAAGTGGCGCATGTGATTCAACGCGCGCAACCAATGCTAGTAGACTGAATGCGATTACCGGTCGGGTCATACAGACGACTGGAAAAACGGGACTTGCGACCTGTCCAGCTCCTGCTCGGCGCTGATGGGTGGGTGCAAGGGAACGGTTTACACGCTTGGTGCTGCCATTCACTCGCCACCAGTGCAGCATTCACTGCGAAAGTAGGCGCGTGGCCCACGGTGCAAGCAAGAGGCGATGAGCGCCTGCAGACCACTCGTGCCACACCGAAGGGAGTTTTATGTCAATGCCAGACGCACCTCAGAAAATACGTATTTGATAAACTTCTTCTTTGGTCCGATCATCGGACGCCAATTGGAAGGTTTGCCTTTTTCAAAAACTACGACAGTTGGCAGTTGTCTCGATATCGTTGAAGTACTTACACCATACCTGTAAAAGCAATACTTTCTGCAGTTTGTACACACTGCTATTTATAGGCTCTTATAATATGACTTGCAAGTCCATTAACGGCGTGATACGGCGCGTTGTACAATAACAACAAAGAGCTGAAGAAAATGTAAATAAGGTTATGTGACAGCATTTTTCATCCTATGGAATAAACGCATCTATCGAAAGACCATTAACCCAAGTCTTTCACGTGTTTAGCGCGTCGAAGTACTGCGAATTTAAAGCAAACCATGTCAGACTGGTTACAATACGTCTCTTTTCAAATGGGTCTCGTCTGGTTGATGAGCTCCTTCCTTGCCTGCTGTTGGCGATTTGGTAAACCTAAAAAGTGCTTTCGGCATGTTTTTTTCAAACCAGCGGTTCCGATTAGGCGTGCACGCATCCCCGTGTAAGTGCGAGACGGGATTTTTGTGCTGCAAACTTCCCTGCCAGACTATTGCAAATCTTGCGAACCAGACGCGAAATCTAGTTTGAGCGTCCTTACCTGGTGGTGTTCTTTTACACAAAAAGTGAAGCAGCAACGCTATCAAACCACAACGCAGATCGTATCGTACCACACCAAATACAAACATGTTTTTCAACTTCAACTGTCACTTAAGAAAGACATGTAAAGCTCTCCCATTATAGAAACTTATTGGAGCTTCGAGTTAACAAACTGGGATCCGAGAAGATATGACAAAATTGAAAAAAGTCGAACATACACATTCAATTACCGCAGCAATACGCAAGTGAAATGATTTCGCAAGCTTTTGCAATCGCAAATCTTCGTTGTTGTGCCATTGTGGGGTACCGTTCGCAAAAAGCCTGTATCGGACACATTTGACATTAAAAAACTGCATTCCGATCTAACAGTTTTTTAAGTTTCAAATGCCAAATAAAGAACAGCTTCCTGCTTCAGCACTTACGAGGCACAGTAGTCGTTACTTTTCACAAAACCCGGCTTCTTTGGATGATAAAAGACAAAAACGCATTGGGCAAGCGCGACCAATCATTTCTTTGCACAGACCACTCCAACATTCGGCATACGTCAGACAAAACAGGTTTTATCGCAACTCAGCAGATCAGCTACCTACTACAACACCCAATTTAATTCAAATTATATGCATGCTTCAACTTAATTTCTTCGACCTGTAACTCACCTTTTTGACATTATTTAAAATTGAATAACACACTGCAGTAAAAACAGTAATCTAGCGCAGGGGCCGGCAAACACCGGGCCGCGGCCCGGTGCGGAACCAAGGCTAAATTGGTCCAACAGTGACTGGAACGACTGACATAAGGAACACACTGCGGGTGCCATTGACTACCATAATATCTACAGGTCGGAGTATCTTACTGCGGCAAAGCAAGCCCAGATTTCTCACTGAATCAGTGTCGTGATGACTTATGAGTTGTAATAAATTTGCATGTGCCAAACATTCATTATTTTATTGAGGGCCGGTCCGCAAAACAATGCCAGGCTGAAACCGGTTCGCTGTTTAAAAAAGGTTGCCGATCCCTGATCTAGCGTACCGCAGTACAACCAACTCATGTTATGTACCCTGTCCGTATTTCATTGCACTCCGCACAGCGGTTTAACGGCGTTATTACTGCTATATGGATTGCAAAACTCAAATACACAGCTGCACGCTTGGGGTTTGAAGCAGAAGCACTAGTTTGCGACGGTTTTAGTCCTCACATTTGCTCTCGGCGTACCAAAACACAAGTGTAAACGTCTTCAGTAGCGACAAACCGCTGTCACTCCGACACAGAAGGGTACTCCAGGCTTCGGCGGGCAGTAGAACACGGTGTGAAACCAAAGCTACGGGCCATATGTTACCTGGACGGCCCTACACTACACAGTGCGGTCAGCCGACTGACAAAAACAAAGCGCTTCAGCCCATGAGTCATTGAGCATTAACGACTTACTCCTTTGCGGCTTCCGGGTATTTTCCAACATCAATTTTTCCGAACTTTAGATAATCTGTTGCATATTTTCTCGAAAGCGCAGAAAAAACTGGAGAAGCTGCTTTACACGGTGGAGACCAGGTTGCGTGAAAAAATAGCACCCAGGTCACATGCGGTTCTTCGGCAAGGGCTTCCTGAAATGTAGCCAGGAAGTTGTGTTGGGGTATCGCCGTACTTGGTATCAGTTCGATTAATAAATATCACGATATTTTTCGTTTCCCAACGAAAATGGGAGACAAAATGTTTGCAAAAGTCTTTTGTATTTAAATTACTAGCCAGGATAGCGTAGAGGTCTTAAATGAACAGCCAATTCGGTATAAAGTCTTACACGAACGCAATACTGTATTATAAACAAGAAATTGATATGACGGGAAAAAACGATTGTTCACTAGTGATGACATTATTCAACTTCTGGAAACATTATACAGGCCCGCATAAATCCTAGCTTTCGCTTTCTAACCCACTTTTCTACAGTGCGTGCACATATTTATCGAATAACTGAATTCTCGATGCAGACTTTGGAAATAGGGTCAGTGCTAACACTACCTCTCAGCCATCAATTAAATATCTGAACTAATTTTTGATCTAGGATATATATTTGATGTATACTTGTCAAGGAGCATTCAATTACACGTTAGTGGGGCTTGTTGTGGTTGCATTATGATTCTTCACAAAATGATTCTGGCAAAACGTTGTATTATTGCATATACATGGCAAAATTTTCTTGGTGATGGCTGACTACAGCATCACAAATCGGAATTGTACTAAACATTGCGTTTATCAAAGAACATTGCATTTCCTCTAAATTCACCAAGTGCAAATTAAACTGCAGTGAAATCGGACAAACAGCTAAAACTTTTGCTAAACGCCGACAATAATACAATTACTGTAGTTGAAAATCAAAAAAATCAGGTGGAATCGAACTGCCTTCTTGCAAGTGGGGGCTAAAATCTTCACAGCAGGGGTTGGCATTCCTAAATGTGACGTTAAAAGAACTGCTTTGGATGTTACAAATAACGTCCGCAATAAAAGCGCTTCTCTTACAACATGAAAATTTTCACAAACGAAACACGAACTATTTCTCACAAGTAGCAACTAAGGGCATAATACTTTACGAATTGTGCTACCTTGCAAGATCACTTCGTAAAATTCACAGCATCACTTTGTACAATTCACGTCGTCTACTTCATTGTAAAATTTACGGCATTTTTCACAATGCTTTCTTACAGATTGAAGGGAAACTACCAGCGTCAAAGCGGAAGTAAACAAGAACCCGCTCGGCGGAAATGGGGCCATCTTCATATTTTTACGTGGCGTTCACGTCGGCAATCCCAAAAACTTACATGTGAATGCGCATTCTAATTTCTCAAGGGTTGTTTCGGTGAAGTTAAATTTTAGAACGGATTTATCTATATATAACTACTTATCATTTGGAAAACGAGATTTGCGTCCGAGCATTGAAACCCAGTTTCACATATTTGTAGTTGCTATGCCAACAGCAAATCGCTTATATCGCCAAAGTAGCTAAGAAGAAGCTTGGTTTGGATTTGACAGAACCGTCCACTGCACATTCAAGAAAAACACGCAAACGAAACTAAAACCTTACTACGATATTAATCTTCATAACATGCCCACCGCTGGTCTTTTCACTACAGTAATGGCATTAAAGACAACTATTAAAGTTTACACGCATTACAGAAAACGTGTTTTAAATAACTCAGATAGTGGCCCCCAATAAACGCAAATGGTTTAGCAGCAGAAAAAAAACGCATGACGAACACGGAAATCATTTAAATGTATCACTTTGGCAAAGTAGTGCATGGTGAGAATTATTGGTACTCTTCAATTTTCATCAACACATTAACGTAGCATAAGCCGCCTATTCAAAATTACGGTCACTGCATATCGCTATAAATAAGGGGTAGAGTCATTTCTCGTGATTTTCTTACGCATTTTTTAGTAAAAAAGAGAGCGCACGTTTATAGTATAGAAAATGGATTAAAAATGCATTGCAGCACTATGAAAAACCATAAGTTAAAAAAGTCAGCTGTAAATGTTTTGCATCCTGAAACAAAAAATTTGTCTTGAGGTTGTATTTGATGCATTTTTCAATCAAAAACATTGTTTAATATCCTTGGAATATCAACTGCAACTTCTAAAGTCCGACTATATTGAGAATAGCTTTAACATCTACGAATATTTTTTAAAGCTAAGAGAATTCATGCCGCATAAAATGTCGCACTTACGTTTAACGTTTTGTCACTAAAAAACGTTATTTCGCCTGGACCTTCAGTGAAGTTTTCTGGATAAAGCCACAATCTTACTGCAAAAGCAAAACAGTGGAGGAGGTAAAGCACAAACTTTAAACAAAACATAACAAAAAAACGCTCTTTACCAGACCCACTTTGCGTACCATTTCAACAATCAGATGACTGTTAATTTGCTTTCGCAAAGCAAACATTCCTGTCGGTACTGGTGGAGGATGAATAAAGCAAGGATATACTTTACACTCCCAAAAAGAACAGACATCCATTTCTACAGTCAGCCAAGTTGAGAACAACATCACACTAAGCCAGAAAAAAAATTTAATCGTTTGAGTAAAGTTGAAGAAATGTTTATCCTTGCGCGTGACATTCAAATGAGATGCAACTTACAAAAAAGACGCTAATCTGTGTAATCCTAGACTTAACAACCTGGAACATTCCGCCGTATGTCAGGATGTATAAAAACAACGTTCTTTTCTAAGAAAACGACAGAACAGCATCATATCGGGGTCCCCAACTACATTTGGTTACAGCGTGATTAAAATCAATCCAAAGGTTTGAATCCTATGTGATGCACTGCAGAGCACGACTGCAAGTAATGTGGAAAGGTTTAATAAAAAATGTGGGATGTTTGGTGGTTGGATACTGAAAGTAAAAAACTTCATTTCATTGGTTTAATATTTAAGTATGAATCGTTGTTTCTCGTGGCAGTCGATTAAACCTGATGGATGTCCAAATCGATTAAAAATGAGCTGATATTTGGCCGCAGATGTAAAGACGACAAAGTCTCCAGAATGGTTTAAGCAAAGACTATTTGGCAGAATCATTGTATAACCTGTATTTAGGCTGAAACTTCATGGCATTTTCAGTTTGCTTTGACACATTTTACAAACACGTCTACATCACACATTGCTAAACTTTCTATGAAGCTTTAGGTGCACGCCACACAAGGCAGTTTACAATCATAACTGCTGATTGTCTTTTACATGCCTGTATTAATCATTGCAAAAAAGTGGAGCCAGTGTTTCTGCAAAGACCATTACCGTACAATTATGGTAGTTCATACTTCAAACACACATCTTACGAAATCCTTGATTGAGTTAATTGAACGCGTAGTTTGAAAGTCTTGCAAATTTGCGCCCGTTGAGACATTGCTTTGCAACGCTTTAACGCCGATCAAGTGAAATCCTTGCTAAGTTGTCTCTACAAGACCATTTGCCTTTATGAAAATATTTTTTAATTAATTTAATATTATAATATCTAATTACCTGTTGGAGCATTACGCATTTAGAAGAGCAATATGAATACGTTTGTCAGTGTATTGGAACAAGAAATTTAATACCAAGGGAATAAAATAAACGCAAGGCTCCAGGACAGCAAAAAAAACACAAGTTGGTTCAGATGTTAAGAAACATGAAGTAAGTGACCATATGTAGCATGCAGCTGCAAGCACGCTGCCTGGCACTGTGCTAATGTGCAAAACACGTTCATCTGAAAGCTTTGTTGCAACCTCTCCGGTGGTGTTGCGTTGATTGTGTGATGCACCACGAACGGGATGTGCGCGAAGAATAACAACATATACGCGTGGGGCGAGCAAGCAATAATAAGAGAGATTGCGACGCATGATCTCTATTACTGCTTGCTGCCACGGTGCGAAGCTTTGCGCACATGCCGCTCGGGATTTCCGAACGCAACAACTTCTCACAAGAACCAGAAATAGAAAATTTGGGATGAACTGATTTGAAACTGTTGGACAGCATTACAGTCCTCCCACAAATTACCTAAAATAATACATTATGCACCACAAAATCAAATAATTAAGATAGTCTGTCTGAGTCAGCAGCCCACAGAAACATTCAAGTAGCCTAACTGTGTATTTTACCACAGCATAAAAACAGAAAACTTTTGCATACCAAGGCAGAGTGCAGAGTATATGAAAGAAATCTTGATATTCAGACGATAGAATAATATGATATTGACAATTTTGGCATACATCAAAGTGGTGGTAACCATCTGCTCTGCTGACACTGCAGATCTATTCTTCAGCATCATCATGCACAGAAAAAAAAAGAAAACCTCCGTCTCCCTCTGAAAATAAATAAAAATTATTGCATTAACAATGGTTTTGTATTGGTGAATGCATGTGCAAAAACAACATATAGTGAGTGATGATATTTCCTTTCAGATGCTCCAAAACACATTTCTAAAAAATTGTGCCCAATGTGCTGTTTGAAATAGACCAAAAACTTCTCCTAGGACACTTGGAAACACGAAACGTCTCTACATTTTGAGACTAGTTTGAGCTTTCTAGCACAACCCTAATGCACATGTATGACACATGCAAAAAATGCATTTTCTTTTGATGGAAATAACTGCAGTATTTACTTGAGAAAAGTTACAAAAAATATAATACTTTGTTTTTTCCCACTTGAATTATGGCATATTGAGCTAGGGGAATGTTAACAACACAATATTAAAACTATCAAATAACCTGTACCAGAACTAATTCAAATTGCGTTACAAGTGAAGTTTGGAAAATGCCAATAATAGGAAAGATTTTGATAACATAACATCTTATGAGATGATAGCATCTTAAACTAAGAATTCAGTAAGGTATGAATAGATACCACAATAAGTTTCCCAAAATGTTGTAAGATATTTTGTTTTTCCTGAAAGACGTTTCTCATCTACAGTAGTGAAACAAAGATATACCAGCACATATAGCACAGCAGAGAGTCCAGACTAGCATATTTATTTTGGTGTAATATCTGGGTCACTAATTTTGATGGCATGTTTCAGCTTTTCAAAAACTTTCAAAGCTTATATTAATGATTAGATGACAAGCTTAAAGAGAATGCTTGGAATACTTACCATACTGACATTACATTTATCTATATCTCTTAGACTTAGTGCAAAGGACAAAAATATTTTGTACACTACATAATGTTGCCACAATGATTTTCTTTATTAGCCAGATGTATTTAATAATTATCACCTTTACAACCAGTATGATTTGGCATATTTCAAACTGTTTCCGGGTGTCTTATCAGCTGCATAACTTGACAGGCAACAGGTGATTGTGCTGGAAAGCTGTTCAAACCCCAAAGACTCGGCAATTCTTCAAGTTTGCAATGAAAAAAAAATATTGTGGTTTTGGATTTTTTGTGAGTGATTTCATAAGTGGAGTAATTTTAGGCCTTTTTGGCCCACTTCATCTGGCCCTAGGCCCAAACCGCTAGATGGTAGTATTTCACTTAAAGCTTTTATTGGAAACTAGGCTAAAATCCAAGTCTTTTGATACTTTGGATGACTTGCTAAGGTTTCGAGTTCAAAAGTTATTAACAAAAAATCACAAAATAAGTAACTAGTGCACTAATGAGATAATAATTTGTTGTTTTTAGATCATAACTTCTTAACTACAAATGATAGAAAGTCGATCAAAGGCTCAAAAGACTCATATTCTAGCATAGTTCCCAATGAAAACTTGAGCGAAATACGTCTGTCTAGCACAGCTATGTCCACACATGCAGCCCAGTCAAACGTTTCGTGCAGCCCAGTTAAGGTTTGCGGTGTAGTAAAAGTATCCTACATTCTGCCAACTTGTCCTTATTTTGATAATCTTGAATTTGACATTTTTGTTGCAGGTGGTCCTCAGTGCCACTTCATCATGTCTGTTACCATTGCAGTTAGGATTTGAATGCTTTGGACATTAGCTTTAGCTAAATTTAGTTTGCTGAGATCAACGTAAGCCATTCAATGTGCCGCCCTGGTTAAGATAGTGACATAATTATTGGCTCAGTAAGCCATTTGGGTTGGACATAGCTGGTCTAGCGGATGGACCTTGGGCCAGGTAACACGAGCCAAAATGGACAAAAACCTAACTCACTTATTAAGAACCCGAAACCCAAAACCAAGAAATTTTTTTCATTGCAGACTCAAGGATTTGCCGAGTGTTTTAAGGGTTTGAACAGCTCTCACAATCACCTGGCAAATTATGTTGTTGGTAAGACAAAACGGCTTTATTTAGGCTGATTTTTAGGTATGACAAATATATTCGTACATTGGCAGCAGACACGTTAAGATTTCTGCCTTTGTATTTTGATTAGTATAAACAAATTTCAAGGTGTCAAGCTTATAAAAAACTGTAGCAAAATACATGCCGTAAATGTTGACACAATGCTTCTTTAAGGTTTCAACTTCAATTACTTTGTCAAACATTGAGCAACCTATATTGGATAAAAAGAGCAGAGCTATGACTTTTCTCACATTGACTTTTTATTCTTATGTACCACATTATGCAATTAATATGGCAAAAAGATGAAAAACAAAATGCTTTTCAATGGAGTAGATTTTGTATTTGGTAATTAATGAGCGATCATGCATGAATCAAACCTCTTCAGGTATGACACACATGACAAGTTAACTAATAACCACACATGACAAGGTCACTAGGAATAACACGGTTACTAGTAACCACACATGACAAAACGTGATTACTCCCTCATTATTGAGTCATCACTATCATTTTGCAAATAAAATTTGTGTTTTTTCAGTTATTTCAGAAAAAAATTTTAGTTGGATCTTCTTACCTACCTTGAACTACCTACTTCAAATGCCATATTCTAACAGCATCACACATTTTCTTCTACCATGACAACCACATTTGACACATGACTCTCAGGGCATAATCATTATGATAAAGTAAAAATGTTTGAAAAAATCTTGTGCATGCATTTAGTATGGGATCTGGTCTGGGTGTTTATCTTTGAATGCTGATAGAGATATTAAACCAGTCTTTCGCATATGGAATTCAAAATGTAATTTAGATTGATCGGCTGCTTTTCATTAAATGATTCACATCTTTCATAGCACCAGTGGATATTCATCAGGTGACATGAGATAATGTGTGTGGTTTTTGTTCAATACACTTTTTCATGTGCATTGATTGTTAAGGGTTCTATTGAATAACGATAAAATTGACAAAAAATATCTTTCATACATCTATACACAAAATGTATTATTAACATATGGTACCCAATCAAAAGTGCATTCATCATTTTCTTCATTCGATGGCAAATAACTGCACAATGGTCGGACTTTGCGGAAAAACACAAATGCCAAACTCAGAAGAAAGCTTGAAACTAGTCCAGGAGTTGGGGCACTTTTTAGAAACAACAACAGCGGTGCTAATATAGCCATGTTAGGCTACAAATTTCCAATACTACAATATACACAACACTGCTCAAATTGTAGGGTTAGAAGATACTTGAAAACTGAAACACAACAATTAAATGCCTATTTCATAGCCCAAGTTAAAACTAGAATGACCCATAGACAGCCATACCCTGAAAAGCCTGCACAACACACTGCCTGCAAGAAAAGCTTTCCTGCACAACATACAGTCTGCAAGAAGAGCTTCCTAATCACAGAAAATATTGCTAAAGCCTGACTTGGGATAGTTAATTGTCATTCCATAATTTTTTCCAAACCACAAAGAAATTTAACTTTGCAGGCTGTAGCAAATTTATGTCAATTCAATAATCTCCCCCTTAGAGCTTTCTGAGTTGTACAGGCCTGATCTGTAGATCAGTTTAACTTCAGAATGAATTCCACTTCATCAAACACAATTGACCAGCATTGGTCTCCCCTCTGTCATGGAGCCCGTTGGCTTGACGAGGGATAGAAAAATGGCTGATGGTTTGACCCTGAACCCGTGGTACAAGGACAGGAGCTTTGTTTGTATGAGACGCGACAGTTGTGGATACCTTTAAAAGTCACTATGACAATAAGTCATTGCCACTAGTGACTATATACCGGGCAGCGTAGCTGAGACCGAAAAATGCTGAAATACAATGACCTTCTCGTCAGTTACTACTTTCAACCAGTTGCAATCGAAACCACTGGTGTGTTGTGTATGGCAAGTCCACTGCCCCCTTCTAGAGCTGTCTTGCAAAGTAACTCGTTGACATTTCGGGCGGCCCCAGGGAACGACCTAGGCAAAGACTTTTCCAGTCGCACTTTTTTCAGTGGAAGCGAGATTCGGGCGTAAAATTGAAAGACCTCAAAAAGGCATAAAATGGCCTGTTACGACAAAATAAACGCAACCAAATGAAAGAACAAGTTCTGAACACAACATCCAAAGCAAAAAAACATGCAAATATATTGTACCAAGCTCACACGAATTGTTTAAAACAAACATGTTTTTGAAAATTAGTGATAATTCAACTATAAATTAAAATACTTTCCGAGGGGGTTATGATGATAAATTTTATATCAAAGTCTTCGGAATTTAT
>JGI24022J15233_10001186_pt1 | contig 20750 bp, 12 predicted proteins | sample Ectturendosymbi2_FD_15233 | JGI IMG/M metagenome (IMG submission 15233) | reverse complement strand
TGTTTACTCTTGTTTATGTGCCTTTTGTTTTGTGTCTATTGCGTTATTAGGGGCTTGATTCGATGACCTTCCGGTCCCTCGCCCCAATAAATAAATAAAAAATACAGAGAACGCAAGCAGCGCCAAATCGCCCGCCGAAACATACGGCTAATCCAGCAGATTTCAAGAGCATCATCTTCGTCGACAGCACGTCTGTGATTGTCGAACCAATTCATATAGAACAGAGGTTCCCAACCAGGAGTAATCACCCCTGGCGGTGCGAAACATCAATTGAAAGGATGCGAGAAGCGTCCGCCTTAATGACAGGAAATTGATATATTTATTACTCTCCTGCGGCTTTTTTATATTCTTTTAAAATGGATTGTAGACAAAAACGCGAGGTTCGTTCATACCTATGTGTCACGATATTAATTATTCGTGCAAACACCAACTGCAATATATTCTTCTTATTTACGAGCTTATGGTAGGTTTTGCTCGAATAAACTAAATATTGGCATTGTTTTTTGTGACGCGATAACTACTTTTCTGGACAATTCTAGGATAGTCTGAGCGTATATACAAATGGATTCTGCATTTCATGATTCTCAGTAAATAGTTCTGAATCTGAGGTGAATCGGTCTCAAAGTAGAGGAAAGGAGTAGTATGCCTTGTCTTTCAAATTGGAGTGAAATGTTGTTCTTGTGAGTGTTTTGCTAATTTGGAGAGACGTGTAGGTCCGCTCTATGTAATTGTGGGTGGAGATAATAATAGAAGCTTTTCTGATTTCTGAAACGTCCCTTCATCATGTCAAAGAAAAGGAAACAGAAAGATGACTACGATGGTTTTGTTTTACTGCATCGAAAAAACTGAGGATTTGCAAGAGCCTCAGTGCATGCTCTGTGAAATAGTTTTCTTGGACGCAAATTTGAAACCATCTAAGCTGTAAACACACTTTGACTACCGACATAGCGGGTTCAGTGTTGTGGGCCATGATGAAAAATCTTTTCGAGCTGAAAGACTTCGTTTTGACTCTCACGCAACCCTTCGAAAATTAGGTTTTGTATCTGTTGACAAACTACTGCTGATGGCTTTTTAAAGTATGAAGTACAGTAGGAAAGTCTAAGAAACCTCATGCTATTGCGGAAGAGCTTATGGCTAAATGAATAAATGTAACACCGTTGGTAACATAGCCCTAATTGGGCAAATATTGTCCCACCATAACCGAGGCTTAGGGAAAGATTTTAGGAGCATAGGTGTGTTTTTCAGCAACGCAGAAAGTATTTTCAAGCTTCAAGCTCATCTGACTCGTAGAAAACGACGTCGTTGTATTTCGAAAAATATTTATTTTCTCAGAATAAAATATATTTTTTCCCACAAAATGTGCAGGCCGGCATACTAAAGGCACCAAACGGCAGGAAAATACATAAATTCCGCCAGTAACTTTTATTGACCGTCGGTTGAAGATCAAAATGGCATTCTGCTCGAAGCTTGCAGTTCTACATGCAATAGAATAAATTATGATGAGACATGAAGATAAAGTATGTTGTTTTCAAATGGATTTTGCATTTCACTTTCAAACAAGGTTTAGAGAGGTCTTAAAAGGGTAAATGATAATTACGATGACAAGTCTGATCACAAACATGGGAAATTGCGTGCAGTGCTGTTCCTGTATGTGCAAATCCTATTTTGAGCACGATTTCAGAACTGTAGCTTTTCTTGCCAAACTTCCTGACAATTTGCTCAAGTTCGCCTTCTTGTTGCACGTCGGGGGTGCAAGGCCAAATTGGGTAACGTCGGGGGTGCAAGGCCAAATTGGGTAACGTCGGGGGTGCAAGGCCAAGTTGGGTAATCACCCTCCTTATTCCAAAAATACAAAACGTATGCAAATTTTGAAAACACTACTCGATAGAGCGCATAGAAAAAATTAGCTACTGGAAGAAATAGTCTTATGCATTCATTCTAAATATGTCTACAATTTAGTTGAAGAAACGACTTGCCCAAGCTGGTATGGCATAGCTTATCACTATGGGTATTAGAAATGGCTACAACTATTCTTGGAGATAAAGCAAGGAAAAGCTGGAATTATTGCCGTTTTTCAGAACCTGACTTGAGTACAGATGTTTTGGAACAAGTTATCTCACATATGAAGGCTGGTCCCTTGAAAATCGCATTCCATTTAGACGAGACAACCGATGTTTTGAATTGCAGTCCACTTATTTCACCGGTAAGGTGTGTCCATTGTCCATGATGGTACCATAAAGGAAAACTTCCTCCTCTGTAAAAAGCTGAAAGCAACCACCAAAGCAAAAATGTGTTTCAGTTTGTGAAAGACTTCTTTGCAAAACATGAATTGGATATTCAACGTATTGGCTCTGTGTGCACTGATGGCGCTACTGCTATTCTGGGAAATAAATCTGGGTTTTCTGCACTGATGAAGCAGGAGATTCCACACATGCAAGGTACTCACTGTTTTCTTCATCGTCATGCCTTCGCATCAAAAACTTTGCCTCAGAAATTGAAGAAAGTTCTTCGTCTTTCTGTAAAGACCATCAACTGGATTAGGGGCCGTGCTCTAAATCACCGCCTCTTTGAGTTACTTTGTTAAGATCTTGGAAGTGGTCAAATAGTTTTACTTTTCCATACAGAAGTCCGCTGGCTCTCACGCAGGAGAGATTTAACCACGATTCTTCAAATTGCTAGAACAAATCAAAGTCTTTCTGGAGGAAAGAGTCTTTCAATGTCTTTCTGGAGGAAAGTCTTTCCGTCAGTGTGATCTGCTTGAAGAATTGGAATTGCAAGAATTCAAAAGAATTCAAGAATTCAACCAGAATTGAACCTCAGATCTTGGCATATTTGAATAATATCTTCACTGGTATGAATGAACTGAGTTTATCACTTCCAGGCAAAATATAAACATTTGAATTGCAATAAAAAGCAAAATGCATTCAAAGATAAGTTGTCTCTATATGGTCGGTGAGTGAAAAGAGCTCTGATGGAATTATTCGAGTTTTCCATCACTTGAAGAAATGTTTGATGACAATGAATCTTCGTGTTTGATTCCTAATGTTTGCGAAGAAATAGTGGCTCATTCAGAAGCTGTCGACGTAATTTTATAGATATTCGACGTAGTGAAGACAAAAACTTCTGAAAAATGAATTATGAATTCACACTCCTTCAATTTGGATAAAATGTCAGATGATCGAATGCTGAAAGGAGATCTCGCAGAACTGCATTCAAATCGTGCACTTGAAATACAATTTGGGAGTAAAAGTTTGGAAGAGTATTGGTGCTCGGCTATCGTTATGCTTCAAAGACTGTATGAAACTGCACCGGCTGTACTCATTGCATTTGCGACAAAGTACATATGCGAGTTAGGATTTAGCAGTCTTTTGTCAATTTTAAGACGAAATCTAGAAATCGCTTGAATGCACAGACAGACATATGTTTTGTACAGCAACATAGTTCCACGTTTTGAAAAACGCACAAGCAAGAAACAAGAAGAGAAGAGTCACTGACCTGAAATGCAATTAAAAGCTAAGGGTTTTCTGTAAGTTTTCAAGGAATCAGGCGACTGGACTCTACTTTCATCTCTTTGTGATGTTTCAAGCTTGCACATATCTACATTTGAGTAGGTACTCTCCACAAGGACGGAAAGCAAGGAATCGACGAGCAAAATTTTTTAGTAGGAAATAGATTTCACGTAATACTACACATCCTCAGTTCAAATTCTATATGCTTGAGTTTTTTACACATTAAAAAGATTATATTCCTTTCTCAACGTTTGAAAGTTAGCTCTTGATTACAACTTGCAGGGAGTGCGACTTACGAGGTCAGAACAAAAGTTTATAAGGGTACAGGAATAAACAAGGTTAGGAACCCTTGACATAGAATATGAATAGGAGTGGTGACAACACACGCTTGTCGTAGTCCAGCACACACGATGAACAGTTTGATTTAACGTCGCTGACGCGGCCGTAGACTTTTGAGCAGGAATACAATGACTTGACGGCCAGTAGTAGGCGGCCATTAACGTGGTACTACAGCAGCACTCCACAAAGCTTTTCTGGAGGGGCCTGGTCGTATGCTTTATTGAGGTAGATTAACAACACAATTTAGGAAACAATTCTTTGGCATAGTACCAGGCCCACTACCAGGGGGACGCAGAGCAGGCGAAGCTCCTGGAAAATTTTTCGCCCCTCCTGGAAAAATGTGTTTGATATAGTTGAAAACCATTGGATACATTTAAAAAAATTTGGATCCCTCAGAAAACTCTCCCGCCTGGTGTCCCAAGCTGGTTACATGCCGGCATACTACCACGGTTTCTCGAAAATTGTTGCAGAATAAAAAATGGCCTGTGGTGCAACGACGGGGACAAAACCCACACTGGGTGTCCTCCAACTTAGGGTCAATAACCAAACGGCTTGTTTCCTTGTTTCAAGACATTTGGCATACCTTTCGTGAAAAAGGCCAAGGAGCATAGGTGGCGGAACCGGGGGAGCGCATGGGCCTAGGCCCTACTTTTTTCTGCGGGGGCCTGGCACCCCCACTTTTAAGTTTCGATTTTTGCCTAAATAAGTTTAAGTATCACAATTTGCATTGGGTCCATTGTTAAAAGTAAATCGTTCAATGAAAAAAATGTTGCAGAATTTTCTCAACGTTATTTGTAATATATTATTTGTAATTTGTCAGGATTTCGTAATTGTTTGGCAAAATACACAGTGCGCAGTCTGTCACCCTGCTATGGCTTGCTTACCGCATTGGTGTTGTTAAACAGTGTTGCCAAATGGGATAATACAACACAACTTTTTAGAAAAATGGTGTAATTATACATGTTTGTGTGCGTGGGCGTCGGAAGGATTTTTTCCAGGGCGGGAAATAGTGGATTTTTCTAAAGGTTTTCTAGGGCAGCCAAAAGTAGTGAAATTTGGTTTTTACCACTCGAAACTAAGAAAACATCCTTTTGTGCTGAAATTTTCAAATTCCTGTCCCCCTTCCGACAGCCAAGCTTGTGTGTAGAAAAAATTGCGTGCCACACCGTTAACAAATTGGTGTAATTTCAAGTGTTTTAATACCATTCTAAATAGTAAAATTTTGCTGAATCTTATATGCAAAATAAAATATTTGACAGATCAATTTAAATTGTATGCTTGTTTTTGCACTGGCAACACCAAATAGCTACCTTTTATTTCTGCATTGGCAACACAATTGGCATCCTTACAGACAACTTGCTAGTTGCTACATATGCTTTGTCTTATCTTTGCATTCCGGTATCTAATGCAGTTGTAGAATGAGCATTCAGTCATATTACTTCTGTGTTCAAGATGTGGAACAGTTGTGATTTTGAGGTGTTTAAGACAGGTATCAATGCTGTGTCATTTTGACTGCTTCTTTGGCTGTGTTCTTGGTGTTTTTAACAGCCCAGTGGAGATATCGACACACGGGCTCCTCAGTCTTAGCCCGAGTCTTCCATTACGATTTATATCGGAGAACGCGAGTTTGCTTTGTATATTTGTGCCGCCACCCACAGTCCCACTTCAGGAAGTTGTTAACTCGGGCTCTTTTCTTTGGGCCTTGACACTGTTCATATATTTTCGTTCCATGTCTGGCCTTTCGCGTTCATGTTGCAGGCAGGCCCGTAACCAAGGGGAGCGAAACCCCTCTGGAAATTCCCCCCCTGAACAAACATGTTGCACATAGTTTAAAAAATTTTGGCCCTCCTCAAAAAATCTTCGCCCCCCTGGTGTCCCAAGCTGGTTACATGCCTGACTGCAGGCGACCAGAATAAAACAATATCTTTCGTAGTAGGCGTTCTTCGACTTTGTTCGCTCGCGCTCTACTTGGGAGCTGCCCTATGCAATTAAGTATTTTTTGAAACATAATTCATATCGGACTGAATGTTTTTTAAAGCAATAGACAAATCTATATTTGTACATGTATGAGAAACTGTGTGAAATTATGAGAACTTCTCATTTATTGTTACGTAACAAACGTCACAGTAAGAGCAACGACAATGCCAGCCAGAATGAAAGCAAATGGAAATGTCAGTGACGTAAGCGTCGAACGGTTTTATTCAGTCAGAATAAATCGTATGATGAGTCCGAGTGACGCTGTTGACCTGGGTTGGCCGTAACAGCCTATTTGTATTTCAGCTGGTTCACCGATACGTTTACAAAGTGGCGTAATTTTGTCTAAAATAGTGTAATTTAGACCTTCGTATGGTGTATAGGTAATGACGTCATATTTAAATGCTTGTAACGTCACAGTTGCCAATTCAAACGACAAAATGCTTCTATAGTTTTTTTGACGTGCATTTGTGACCCCCACTTTGAAAAGGGTTCCGCCACCCATGCCAAGGAGGGTAATGTGCCCGGTACGTAGTGCATTCTTTCCTGTCTCCCTTCTTGCATATGGGTGTGATCACCCCGATTTTCCAATACTTCGGTGCCCTTCGAGAATGCCAGGCCACTTGACACACACGAGTTATCCAAAGAACTCTACATTCAAGGTTTTAAGGATGTAAGGCAGAGGTCTCAAACTCAAATTTCTCCGAGGGCCAAATGAGGACTTATAAGGTACGGCAGTATGACTACCCGAGCAGTGGTGTAGGAGGCGGGGGTGCAGGGGGTGCAAGCGCACTTCCAAAAGTTTTGATTTGTCAAAAATATGAGCAAAATCCATGAAAATTTGGGCAAAATCTCTGAAAATCGAGAAAGTCTCGAAATATTTAGGGAAAATCCCTGAAAATCCATGAAGAGATGGCGCCCAACGTTTGGAGAAAAACAAATGAAGACCTTTTTAAGAGGTCACACCAAAAAACGTCTTCATGATCGTTGTGGGAGAAAATACCTAAGCAAAGGTCGCAAAAACACTTTTCGGGCACGTTTGGAGAAATTCGGGCAAAAATCCTTCGCACCTCCAAAAATTTGCCTGCTCCTACATCTATGAACCCGAGGGTTGCATTGTGACGCTGACGCAGCAAAAGCGGTACTTGAACCTTACTAGAAACAGCTTTTACATCTTATTTCTTGCGAAAGGTATCATGAGTTACAGGCAGATCATTTCTAGCTGTCTCAGTATCTCTACGTTCGTTTAAAACGGACTTGTTTACGCGCTGGCCGAGTACTTTTAAACACCGGTGAATAAACTAAATAACTTCAATGTTAACTACTTAAAAATTTCCAAAAAGCATCGCGGGCCGCACAAAATGCCCTTGTGGGCTACATGCGGCCCATGTGTTTGAGACCATGATTTAGTGTCAGACGTCATCACAACATGCAGCCTTCCCTTGTCTCTAATGTTTTTGACAGCTATGGAGACTGCGATGGCAGTGATGGTAATATCCTCCTACCAATGCACCTCTTGTGTCTCTCTGATGATGTCAGCATGACTCTGCTCAAGAGATCTACAGTATACACCAGACTGGGCAGACTGTTTTATCTCAACGCCAGAGTAGAAGACCCTTCGCCTAGCTTCACAGTATTAGAGCCAAGAGGCATATTCAGGTAACATCGTTTGGCTTCTTCAACAAGTTTTTGCTCTTTCCTGTTAGTGAAATAATGCCCAAGTTTCCAGTCACTAGCCTATAGCATGATTACCGCTTACGCGTTAGCATCGGCGCATCCAGGGGGGCCCAGGAGGCCATGACCCCCAAATTGTTAGCATATCTAGTCATTTGTGCTTTGAGAGGGAGTATCCCAAATAAAATACTATTGCTCGCCTAAAATCAAAAATTTTGACCCCTTAAATTTTTGCCCCCAAAAGAATTTTGGGCCAGCTACGCCACTGGCGCGTGGTTTACAATTATCCCAGAGTTGAAGCACTATGTGCGCTGTACTCATTCACCTTCCTAGAATCGTCGAGCAAAGTCGGGTGTCCACTTTGTTTTGTGTGAATGGGAGATTGTCGTAACTTTTTCGAGCTGATTCCTCTGCTTATAGCCCGAACACAGTCTTTGTTGACACCCGCAATGACCGGTGCGCGGTGTTGTTGGCCGTTTTTTCCGCATTTTATGGTAGTAACTACCCAAATTAATACCACTGAACCAATTGGTCGCATTCGCGCATCAACCTTTGCGGAAGCAGGGGAACCACTGAAGGTTGCATGCATGAACAGACATACAGAAATCATTAGGCCTGAATAGAAAAGACTGTAGGTGTTGCGCTGTCACGTTTTGACATCGGCAAAAAGCTTTGCCTGAGGTATTGCAACCAAGCTCCCTTTTTCCGAAAGCCATTGCGTGTACATGTGATGTCAAAATAAAAGTTTATACGTTTTCTGAATTTGCCCACGAGATCGTTTATCAGCTGTTATGTAAGTAGGATTGGCCCCAGGAAAACTCTTGCAGCAAATCACTCAGGGCTTAGCAGTGACGTTTCGTGTGGAATTTGTTCAAATAAATTTCGCTTTACGAGATTACGCCGCGAAACTACAAGTTAGACTAAACTTACGAGCAACTTGGGCCTTTTTGGTATGGACGTCTAACAGTAGGGTTAAAAAGGAATCCTGCTGCAACATTTCCTTGAGGAGCGTATTCGCAAAAGATCAGAGTCGATCCGGTGAGAACTGTTCCTCCTGGTACATGAACTGGTCCGGAACAGTACTTAATACCACATCCAAGCAGATGCGACTCTGCCCATACAGTCTGCAGAATATAATCATTCTCATTTAAAAGTTAATTAAAACTTACCAAAGCGCATTCTTCTGTCAATGAGGCTGCGCGTGCAAATAACCATGGCAAGTGAACCTGATATTTTGTGGTATAAGAAACGACAAAGAACAAGTGTAAAAATTCAATGTATTTTCGGCTTAAATATGTCAGGATGGATTATTACAGCTCGGTGCGTTGTTTCCGAAAATTTGCAGGACGATCTATTTAGTGTGCAGCCTTTCTTACGATTTAATTTACTGGTGTGCTCTTAAGAAAAAGCGTACGGTTTGCACACTCATGATAATTTCAACGATTGTTACAAATTCCTTGAGTACAGTTCAAGGTTGGAAAGTGGTAAGGGATTTCTTCCTCAGACACTGACAGAAACAATATAAGTGAAGAGTTGATGTTTCACTGTAATCACGATGGCTATTAATGAACAAACCTATGGTTCTGTGAGAGATGTTTGGTAAAATAACGTAACGGGATAGAACAGCAAAATAAGCGCAAAATCTAAAAGTACTACTTTGTCATGTGAATATGCATAGCATATGGCCTTTCACATTTAATTTTTTAAACTTTGCTCTCATTTGTGGAAATTTTGCTGAACGAGATAAAACGTCATTCAGAAAAAAACAAGGCAGCAGCACCCTGTAAAACACTTTTGAAAAGTTGATTCAACCGAATTTGCATAAGTTCTGGATACGAAAAGCTTTCAGTCTCTTGAAAAAGGCCAACTCACTTTTTGTCTTTGACTAATAACAATCTTACCTTCTTAATAACAATCTTACTAGATTAATAGCAATATTACTAGAACAGGATAAAAATCTTAAACTCTGCTCTGGTATCTTCTGATAAAAAGCGTAATGCAGCTTCCAGCTGTATTTTGAAAAGACTTAGAATCAGCTTGATATCAGCAGCTGATATTTAAAGAGCTTTGTTGAGCAGTCCTATCAAAATTCGCATACGCTTCGTTTTTGTGGAGTAAGGGGGGGTATGGGTTATCTCTATGATGGCAGTGGATACTTTATGTTTGACAACAAAAACTGAGGTCATCAATGCCATTTTGGCGGAAACAAAATTGACATGAAGATGGAAGAACAAGCTTTGTAATTGCGGCTCACGAGGGAATTTGCTCAGAAAACAAGTCTCTTCGAAGCGCCTGATTCATGTTCAAATTCTTTTTTCATTTCAACTTGTCAAAACTCGAAACATCAGCTCATTTAAAGGTGATGTACAGCATTTTTGCAAATGGGCACTGGACTGGCTTTTCGTGAAGGAAGCATGCAGGTCTTTGAAACTTGTTATCGGAATCATAACAATGCTTCACTGGCAGGTTTAAACGCACCATTCCGTGTCAAAGGTATCATTCGTGGTTTTCAAAAGTTAGGAAAACCTCTGGTTGGAACTTTACGTGAAAACAAACAGGAAATTCCTTACTCATTGCTTGACAAAAAAATTTTTTCTTCTGGTCAAAGTGCTTTTGCTTTCAGCACGGACGTGACACGTGTCGCTTTTGCAAGTAGCACCTGCAAGATCCAGAAAAACTGGTTTGTCTTGTCTCTTCAATGCATCATCAGCCAGTGATGTGTGCAGACGGCAAGCCAGAAATTATCTTTTTATAATTCAGCGAAAGGTGGTGTTGACACACTTGACCAGATGTGTTCTTTCCAGTCATGCTGCGGCATAACCAAATAATAGCCTCTAATCGTGTTTTATGGAATGTTGAATGCAGCAGTGGTGAATGCTATCTTCTTCATAACGAGCACAAACCGCAAAACACTTAAAAACGCCAGGTATTTTAAAAAGGTTTCAGCAACCAGTATAATCAAGACCTTTAACCCTTTCGAGATTGTTGGGTTATTTTTGTCCCAAGCATTGGTGTCTTCTGCTCTTATGCCTAAATTTTGCATTTAACTGACGTTGGGCTGGGATAATTCAGTCTTATGAGCGTTGTTGTTGTTGGTACCGATATATATTCGTCCGCCAAACTCTGTTGCATTTGACTGCACGCAGCCTGCTACGTTCACTATGGACTACATGGTTCAGATCTTTGGCAAAGCAGAGTAAATTTTGTATCTTTTTGGGGCAAAATTGATAAGCTGTTTTTATTGTGGCAGTGGATGTCTTCTTTGTTTGCACTAAAAGCCAGTAAAAACTTTTCATGCAAGTTTTGTGATAATGCGTGCATAACTCACGTATTTTGTTGCAGTTTGGGATATATTTGTGCCTACAGTTTTTGACACTGGGCTAAATTTTTCCCAACAGTATAAGTTGCACTACATTATGAAATTATTTTATTTTGATTATGCACAGTATTGTCTGAAGTGAACTACCCAGAAAGACGAGGAAATAAATATTGCTTGAAGTTAATTTGAATGACTTTGGTGAACATATCAGTCATGAGAGCAATGAATATTATCCAACATCATCAGATCACTGGAGTGAAATCAGCTTGATAGACTCAAATAAAACCTTGCGTGATATAGAGTTATGGCAAATTACCTTCTACACACTTGCACTGGTCAACAATGAAGTCAATGTTCAACACATCCATCCGAAATGCAATTGCTAGGAGCGGTTTCAAACTTTTGCTTTCAAAGTTTCATTGCAATGACCCTCACAAGCCACAAACTACTTCAAAATTTTACTACGGAGAAAAAGTAATGGACTGCATCAAGAAACATTTGCTGAAGCACGATTTGAGTTGGCAGGCGTTCAAACGGCGCACGCGAAAAAGCACACGTGGGATAACACTTGCCCGCAAAAAGGAAACGTAGAAGATGGAGTGCTCGATATCCCCCAAGGAAAATAGAGAAAAGAAGTGAATGTTGTGCCAAAGTCCCAGTGTGGACCTGTGCATGAACTGGGTTACCCACATCACACATACGTGACTGGATAAAACAAATGAGCTTTCCTGTCGAATGCAAAATTCTTTATTTTTAAAAATTGTCTTGTAACATTTGTCGATGTTTGTGCAATTTAGACTGTAGGGATATTTTTGTCCCAGTGGTTAGTACTGTGTCATTACTGTTGGGACAAATAGATCCCATTTCTAGTTTACGTATGTCAGGTAAAAAACATAAAGCAAAAATATATGCCAGATTTTGCTCATAAAAATGAAGCTTTACCGATAAAAAATGGGTTCAAAATCAAAATGTTTAAAATCAGTGTCGAAAGGGTATTTTAAAAGATTTCAGCAACCAATATGATCAACACTACTGCAGAGTAGGAAACCAATCCCTAAACAGGTCGAGGATAGGTAAGGTAAGAATTCGTTGGGCATGACACGCTATCCATCGAACAAACACTGAAATGTTCGAGCACTCATTCACAAAGTAAAATGCGATTGTAGTGTTCAAAGAATAGCGACGAATGCAAACAATCTGATGGCGTCAAAGCACGCAACCATATATTGTATGAGACCTTCTAAAGCTTTCGAGAAAGAACCCATTTGTTCTTAACAAGGCCTCAAAGGTAGAAATGTTACACTGAATCTGATGGCTACAAACACTTGCTCTCCAGGGTAGGTTGTGCAGAGCCTGAATCCAAAATTATAGGCGAGGCCACACGCAATCTCTACATGCATGACCTCCTGAAATTACACCATAATTGTGATGCATACATGGGTGTACAAAAGGAACAAAAAGTACTTTTTCAACTGCATTTAAACATCGGGAAAGAGAGGCTCGTAGCTTGTTTGCTGCACAATATTGATCTCGCAGTTGTCTCTGATATCTTTGTCAGAGAGCTCAGTATCCAGTACAATCCCCAAATATTTGTAGTGCTTAACAGATTTTACATTGTGACCGGCCAGTGTCAGTAATGGTGTGACTACGTTTTTTGCACTCTTAGCCTTAAACGTCATACAAACAGTTTTGTTACAATTGAAAATCATTTCATGCGATTCTGCATAAGACTGACATACATCCAGTATACTTTGGAACCCACGTACACTTAGGCAAAACACACAAATATCATCAGCAAACATTAAAGTGATTTAATAGGGCTTCACCAATATAACACCCTGCTTTAATGTTGTTTAGTTCAGTGTATAAATCATCTTAATCGGTGGCTCTTAACCGGGGGGCGTCAAGAAATTTCCAGGGTGACGCGAGCCCTCACATGCTCTACAACATGGCAAGTTTTTGAACGGGAATGTGTCCCTCCCAAACGTTGCGCCAGTGCTAATTTTACGCCCCTGCATGTTACTTGGTTTAGTTCCGAAAGAGATGGAAGTCGCGGCTAAGTTTCCTGAAATTTTGCATACCGAATTCGAGCCTGTATACCTCATTCAGGGGTCCAACTAGAGGGGTCGTTTAGTCGGCATGCCAAGTCCCTTCAACAATAACATCTGTGCCGTTCTCGCATCTGAGAACAACATCGTGCACATACGATTTCAAGGTAGCTGGCTGCATCGCAGAGCCTCTCGCCTCATTCCAGATAAGTATGAATGCATGTACTTTGCACAGCTCCACGGAACGTGGGATACCGCTATTCTGTAATTCGACGAGCTTTCTGCAGTGTGGCCGTACACCTGCATGATACTAATTTTATACAGTGCTCCAGCCGTGTCTTTCTGTGATGCGACGATATATATTTATGATGATTGAACTGGAGCCACACTCATGTTGAATGTGAGACTAAGTTTGAAAATGCGGCTTGGTAGCTACAGGCCACCATACGATGTCGACTTTTCGGCCAAAGAAAATAGCAACTTTGCTTTCTGGTCATCACAATGGCGACACTCAGCTGCTTCTCAGAACCGTGTCTTTCACTCACACTAAGCGGCGCGGAGTTAGCGTTTAAGTCTACAAATAAAAATAACATTTCTATTGGAATATCCGGTTTGTGCGATTAACCGTACTATGTTTTTCAGGTGTGAAAGGTTTTGGTTTGAGATTACGGAATCTGATGCGAAAACGCGGTTATAGCGTTTAACCGAGATACAATTAGTCGGAGTAATCTGTATTCACTTTGCGAAGTAGTGTGCGGTTGCAACGCTATGCAGAATGAATTAAACAAACAAAGAATTTGCAAAAGTTCGCATCAGTCTAAAACAAAGCAACTGCAACACAAGCATGCAGGCTAGAGTGGTGTAGAGACTTGTGTAGGGAAGGGTTTACAGGATCCTTAGCTGTTTGCGGTGCCGATTAGTCGGACGCTCACAATTCCACAGAGATCCCTACTAGTTGAGGGGTCAAACTAGTTGTTGCAGCAGCACATGTCAGTCTCCCAACTAAGCAACGTGACGTCTTGAAGTTGCCAAGCCTAAGCAAGGCATTTTTAAAGGCTCTCACCACTTTGTCCGCTAATAACTCTCCAGTAGCCTCTAAGTTGACTGCTTCTTTCGATTGTATTCAGATATACAACAAAAACTCCGATACACTCACAGGCGTAGCCAGGGGGGCCTACGGGGCCGTGCCCCCCAAAAGTTTTAGAACATATAGTCATTTTGTGCTTTGAGAGGCGGCATTACAAACAAAATAGTGTTGTTCATCTAAAATCAAAGATTTTGGCCCCCAATCTTTTTGGCCCCTCCCAAATTTTTGGGCTGGCTACGCCACTGGATACACTTGAGCGTGAAGTCAGAAACTAGTAACGTTAAAACGGTTCGATGTAGAATTAGAATAGAATGACGACGAACAAAAGCGCTGAGCGTTCGAATGCGCCACAGGAAAGAGCGACCGACTGCGTTTATGTAGGTTTGCAGACTAACGCGTCAACTGTCGGACTGTTCGCAAACGAGTACATCGCGTTGAATTACGAATAGAATATTACTGGAAATTACGCAGTAAGAATGCACAAAAGATTAAAGCACTAATGTGTCCACCATAGTGGTAGCATGCATATCTGCGAGTACCGGTAAATCTTGCGCAATGTCGCTTAAAAGAAAACGTTTTCCATCTAATGGTGCAAAATAATTTTGTACCAAAAATTGGCTAAAAATTGTCAAGTAAATTTGGCTAAAAATTGTCAAGTGGCCTATTATTGTGGGTGCAGGGCTCTATACAACCTACCGCGGCGAGCGAGTGTTAGTAGCCATCAGGTTCAATGCAGCATTTCTACCTTTGAGGCCCCATTGTGAAAAAATATGGAGGCTACTTCTTTCTTGAACGATGCAGAAGGTCTAACAACGTATGTTTGCGCGCTTTGATGCACTCAGATTGTTTACATTCGTCCTTATTCTTTAAACACTACAACCGCATTTTACTTTGCGACTGAGTGCTCGGACGTTACAGTGTTTGTTTGAGGGCGTGTGCATGCCACAACACTTTCCTACTTTACATGGCATTGACCAGGGTTGGACTCGGTGTCCTAATCTGGATGTGGTGTTGTACCGGAAGTTTCTTATTCTACCCTCAAACTCGCAATTAATCGTTCTGTTGTGTCTCTTTTTTTCAACCTGCATTGTGCTGACTGTGTGTGTTTGTATTCAATTCACTTCGTGTCTGTTACAAAACCTTAAAATTAAAAAAATCAAAAAAATTAATCTGGAAATACATTTGATTTTAAAACTTATTTAAAGTCAGGTGGGCGTGAAACAAAGGAAAATTACTTAAAGGGGGCGTGTTGGAGAAAAGGTTAAGAACCACTGATTTAAATAAACAGCAAACAAGTATGGACCCAATACTTACAAAACCTTAAAATTAAAAAAATCAAAAAATTAATCTGGAAATAGATTTGATTTTACAACTTATTTAAAGTCAGGTGGGCGTGAAACAAAGGAAAATTACTTAAGTTGCCTAACCCCATTAGTCACATGAAATGGTTCAGACAAATGCTTGCCCCATTATATTTGCATTGTTTGTTCCTTGTACCCAGGGCCGGATCAACCATTGGGCAAACCGGGATATTGCCCGGGGCCTCGCGCTTTTGGGGGCCTCGCGCTTTTGGGGGCTTCCGGCTTGAATATCAAAACACTCCTTTACTGCTTTTTTCATGTTTTAAGCTGTTCACCACGCGTCGAAATTGTAGAGCTTTTTGATTACTGCGTTTAATATATACGTTAAAGAAACTGACAACTTTGTCATTTATCGTTTTTGAGTGGCTTAAAAGAACTGAACCAAACAGCACCACGCTTTATGACCCAAGAATTAGATCGAAATCAGTGAATCCGTAGAAATTTTCCAAGGGGGAGCAACGTCGAAATTTTGCTTATCCTTTTTATAGGTTGCTGACGATGCAATAAAAATGGACGTTCACAAAACGCTTTACCGTTTCTATCCCATTGGTCTGTGCTGAGTGAACCTCAATTCTCAATCTTTTGTCTGAAATGTTTTCTGCACTTCGACTATCAGAAATGCTTTTTCCTTTTCATAAACTGCCTGATATCAATTTTTTTCGAGCACTTTCTACAAATAAGTCGTAATTTAAGAATCATCGGCCAGAACAACATGAGCGGTGAAAAAACAAGAAAGTTAGACACTCTCGCAAAACTGTTTCAAGCAATAAGTAGGACTATATGTGGATAAGACTATCGGACAACTTACTAAAAAAACTGAGCAAATGAATTACGAAAATTATATAGCTTTGCACTTAGTGCTCACTAGGAGGTCAAAACTAAACATTATCGATAAAGACGTAGCATGCAGCATGAGATGCTTGGAGATACGGACCTGGAGAAAATCAACGATTTCGCGTGCAAAAAAATGTGGCGTCACGGAACTTTTCTTAGCTGACTTTTTTCAATAAGCCCACACTGACAGAGTGACAGAGACCAGGGTCACTTCAATAAGTTCGTTCTATCTTCGCAATCTAACGCCTTTGCAAGTACCGTATAATGCGCTGACGTAACACTTAGTTGCGAAGTGCTTGTCGTGATCGTGAGGATATCAGTCTTAGATCAAACAAAGTGCTGTTGTCCACTAGATCACGGAACAGGGTGTATAGTAAAGGCTCGCATCGCTAAACTTCAGTCAAGCACGGTTCACGTTGCTTGTGCGTGATATTTCGTTGAGAACATCTTTTCTAAACTGTGTACGTTTTGATCTGTGAGAGAGTGTAGACCAGTGGTTCTCAACCTTTTCACAGAAGGGAGCCAAATCCAGACTTACGACTTTGTTACAGAGCTGCACTAAACAAATTTTAACACACGTCAATTGACACATTGTGTTTTAGCGCAGAACAAAGTCTGTTACGCAAAATATTAGAGGTTTAGTTCAAAGACTGCTGAGGGCCTCACAAAGGGTGCTTGGGAGCAGGGGTAGATCCAGGGGGGGCGATTGGGGCGAGCGCCCCCTCTAAAACCTACGAAAGTCACTTTATTCACCATGATTTTGTACAATTCTGAAAAAACATTCGCAACTAAAGGCCATTTTGTCGTCCATTGTTTTGTCACAGCAGTGTTGTGAAGTATACTTCATCTCTCTAACAGCGGCGAAGCAGTTATGAGACTTGACTACCAAATATCAATGAAATCGCCCCCGCTAAAATTATTGGCTGGATCCGCCCCTGCCTGGAAACCGCATGCGCCTCTCAGAAAAGTGGTTTAGAACCACTGGTGTAGGCACATCTTTCCTCAATACAAATGTGAATGGACGATTTGTGCAGTGAAAACGGTCAGAGAGTCTGTGACAAAAAAGATTGTTGTGTAGTGTCATGGTAGCACACAGATTGTTTTTTGTGATCCAATTTTCTGGTTGAGCAAATTAACCACATGTGAACTGCCGTGCATGGTCAACACCAATTATCTCTGAAGTGTAGCTGCAAAATCGTATCAGTTTTCACGTTTTTGACCGGTGCTTCTGCAAAGTTGAAACGAGGGCACGTGATTGTGGAACGCTACGCAGTTGCGGTAAGCATTAAGGGAGCCTCGCGGTCACGACTTTGCCCGGGGTCTTGCATTCATTTAATTCGACCCTGCTTGTACCAATGTTTCAGTAGGCGCACAAAACGCATTGGCACCTTTCTTTAAATTAGTTTCTCAAATAATTTCATGTGCAGTACTCAATCGAATGCTTTCGAGGAAGCTAAAAAACAGCATGCCCTGATGAACCATGGGTTACAAAGTATGAAGAAGTTTGCTTCAACAAAAATGTACACTGATCGGTAGTATGTCCAGCCTTAAAACCAAATTGATTGTCTGTGGTTCCAAGGAAAGGAGAGATGCTACATAATATGAATTGTTCAAGTAGCTTTGACACCACTGTGGCAACTGCTACAGGTATGTAATTTGATGTGTCAGACATATTCCGATTCTTGTTTTTACATATGGACACTATTGAAATATTAAAGAGTACACTGGGAAAAAACATAGAGATTCACCTCAAGACAGCAACTTCTCTGCAGGAATAAAATCAGGCTCTGGAGCCTTGTTCAAGGGTAGCTTTTGAAGAAGTGATGTCAGCAAAACAAAAGAACGCATGGGCATTTCAGGGTCCAGATAGTTCTCCTTGCGGGCAATGCTATGTTCCACAAACTCTGCCGACTCACTGGCAGAGTTTTCAGAGTTTAATATTCCCTTGAAATAGTGTTTCCATATTTTAACAATCTGAACCACCATTTACCTCATCCACCAATGTTGACAGTGATGGGATCTGGATTTGTTGCTGACCTTCTGCCAAAATGTTTTATTGGTTTTATCAGCCTGTTGCGCAGCGGCTAGGCCATTGGCCTTGTGCATTTCAATATCTTTGCGGCATTGCTGCAGTGAATATATGAAATCTTTTTTTGTCTTAACCATGTTCCTGTATATGCCAGCAATCTTGGGTCTATTACAGTTTACCCAATACCCATACCCAGAAGGCTGCCTTTGCAATTTGATGTTTTGAATTGACCACGGAGTTCCAACCAGGAATGTTAAATTTACCAGCTTTCTTTTTACCTGTTGTTTTAAATGCAGAGCACCAAGCAGAAAACGTGAAAAAGATGAGATGAAAAAGATGAGACAAAGTGATTTACCCAAGAAGTTGTGTTGTGTGCATCACTAATGTATGCAAATGTGTCCTGAGGTAGTGGTGCATAATCGGAAATGATGAAATCATTTTCCATACAAAAGTCTTCTAATAAAGCTCCAAATGTATTTGTGACCCCAGCATTGAAGTCCCCCACAAAACAAATATGTGAACAATTCAACTCATCACATAATTTTTTCATTTTGCCCAAGTATGCTAAAAAGTCATCAGTATCAGCCCTACTGCAGCATGGCAGGTACACATTAAATTAGACACAACTCTTGATTTTTTTAAAAACACTCTTAAGCCTATTGTAGAGCCATCACAATTTGAAAATGATGTAGCTTTAAGATTTTTAGACCAATAGATGGCATTTCCACCATGTCCACGACCCAGGACTAGGCCACCATCAAAGTCATAGTCTGCTCTCCCAAATGCAAAATGAGACACACCTAAACCGGATAAATTATCAAGCTGTTGTTTTTGCCAACCAGGTCTCTTGAAGAAATATAATATGGTAATCATTTAACAAGTTTTGCACATCAAGCATTGAAGAATTAAAACTCTGGTAGATATAACTGACCAGACTGAAATTAAGTACTGATGACACTAAGACTATTCATCTCCACTTTCAAAGATAAATCGTAAGGTATTTGGTAAAAGTGGTGCTGCGATCGGAAAGCCCGAGCGGCATGTGCGCAAAGCTTCACACTGTGGCAGCAAGCAACAATGGAGATCACCCGACGAGGTCACTCTATTATTGCTTATTCGCGCCACATATATACGGGTGTTATTCTTCGCGCACATCCCGTTCGTGGTGAATCGCATATTCAACGCAACGCCGAGAGGTTACAACAATAGAAGCAAGGCTCCGTTTGGGTGGTTCTACAGTGCAACCCAGCACATCAGTAAGACACACGACGGCGTGAAACACGCACTGAAATCTGTCTCACAAGGAAGATGTGTTTTCTGCCATAAAACACTAGGAATTCATGTGAAAAGTGTGAAAAGAGACTTCTTTAGAAATGCAGTGCACTGTTCCACACACAGTGAGGTAAACTCTTTGTAACTTATCTCGAGTCTCTGGCATACGTGTCTGTTTTCTGCAGTTGGTGTTTTGGCTTTGTCATGTTATAAAAAGTAAACCAGTATTTTACTGTATGTGTAACATATGTATGAAGAATTTGCAATCTACGGAATAGCAGTTCAAACGTTAGTAAATAGTCGTATTACTACAAAAATACAAGTAATTTCTCATTAATTTTGCAAAGCCGAAAACCCCAACGTTCCCAAAATGGAAACATAATAAAACAAACAAAGCAAGCCAAAATTTTTTTAAATCATGAAAAAATATCCATTGGGTCTACGATCCGTTTCTAAAGGATAGCGGAATGGAATTCCAATCTTTTGGTATTGAGTAAGTGGTTATCTGTTGTCGTGCAGCTATCTGCTTATTTGGGTTCATGATCCAAGCCAGGGGCGCAACCAGCTCTTCATTTCGGGGGGGGCAATTTTTATGAAATTTCATTCGATGACGTCATCATACTTACTCAACCGTGGTACAACTTTTTCGCAAACGGTCACAGATAAACTTCTCTTCGCAACATTTCCGAAAACGAGAACGTTTCAGTTTTAATCAAGATGCAGACCGAACCATCCTGACAGAGCAAAAATTAGTAGCCTAATACAAACGCTTGGTTCTTATGTTTAGCCTCATACGAACACCTGGTTCTGTTTAGCCTAATACAAACACCTTGTTCTAATGTTTCCAACCCGGGTTTACCCGAATCCGAAACCCATTTTTTGGCTATTTTCTACCACCTGTAACCCGTTTTTTTTCAACCAGCAAACCCGGATATTTTAAAATTCCTAGAATTGCTGTTGCATTCAAATATTAGTAATTCTGATAACACTGAAGTTGAAGAGTGGTGCGTGCAACGATCAAATTAGCAGGTTTGAACCTTTAACTGTTACGTGGAAGCGCGAGTGTGCGCGTTTTGCTTACTGACTATCGTACGTTCGTTGTTGGTCCGTTTATAATTTCGTTCAATTGACCTATTTAGACGGATCGTGAGATCATTTTGCCTGTAATAAGTGTCTACGCGAAGTTCAGTCTTTTCGCTAAATTAATTAAATAACTACCATGTGAAGTAGTTCTTCAAAGCTACACCGTAGTTACTAGTTAGTCCATTTACAAGCTGTTATGTGCTAGTTCATACACAAGCTGT
>JGI24022J15233_10001185_pt1 | contig 20750 bp, 13 predicted proteins | sample Ectturendosymbi2_FD_15233 | JGI IMG/M metagenome (IMG submission 15233) | reverse complement strand
TGCGTAATACCTCTTGGTGTTGTGTTCCTTCATTTCATTCATTTTCACATCCGCTTTCCTCTCAAGAGGGTCGCGGAGGCAGCAACCCTAAAGGAACTCGATATGCAGTGCCTCGTGGTTTGTCGCAATCTCTGATAGTTCTTGTGGCTTCACATGAAGATGGGAAAAGTCCAGGTCAGAGTTCAACTGACACACGGGCACGAAGGTCTGGAACACAAAACCTGCTGGGCGATTTTGTTTGCTTCTGGCCAAGATCGTCTCAGGTTAACTTTACTGTATCATCAACGTCAAAGATTTCAGACTAACTGCACAATTATTGTGTGGTACTGCTTTCCAAATAATTGAAATGGCGAACAGTTTTACTTAAGAAAATGAAGTGATGTTTTTCATGTAGTCCTTTGGCGTATTCTAATTCTAGCTCACGTATGCTCCGGTCAAATTATAATATTTTCCGCGAGCCACTTATAGGCATACGTGGTGGTTAGTCGATGAATTGCTTTTGGTATTCAGGTATCAAGTTTTTTTCACTCATCGTAAGCGTTTGCTATGCTTTCAAAGCCTTGTCGGGATTCTCCTGTGGGTAGCAGTGACAGCGTTGTCCTCTGATGTTGTATACCTAAGCTTGATAATGGAGTGTACGTCTATGCTATTTGTCATTGTTATGGTTTTAGCAGGGATACCACTAGAAGCTTATGCGCTTCATTTACTCACTTCATCATCACTATCATCTTCTATATTTTCTGCATCTGAGATGCTTTGAGAGTTGGAGATGATCTACATTCTATAGGAACAGGTACAGTTTCAGTGTAACATGATTAACTTTCCTCTTCTTCATCCGATACTTCATCATAAGTGAAGCAGTCAACCACCACATCAACGACTTCCTCTGCTTTTGATCTCAAATGAGCCATCACTAGCGAAATCTAACTAACCTAAGCAGAACAAGCAAGACACTTCGAAGTTTTTGACAATAATTTGACGCCGTTGCAATGCTATCTCTGACGAAGAACACAAAACTTTACAAACATGGTGATAAAAGTAAATCAGCTTGGAGAGAAAAGTATGCTTTTAAGTTAACATCAACATTCACACAAATTTGATAAGAAAACCATCACAAGCACAAACATGTGTCAGAAGCAACCAACTTAAAAACTTCACACAAAGCTTGGTTTTGTCGAGGCACAGGTGTCAATCTCGGTAAACGAACTTAGGGTGCAAATTTCAGTAGTTTATATTAATTGCCAAGAAAACAAAACAAAAGTTTAAAATACGCTTTTTACATAGGTTACAGAGTTTGGGACAAATCAAGGAAGCATGAACTGATATAACGTTTAGTAAGTGCACAAACTTAGTTTTTAAACCATTAAATGCATTGCTTTTATCATTTGCAAATTTATTATCATTTCATTATAAATGCCATAATCAAAAAAAGCGGGAAGTGCAGCGAAAAAACCGTGACATCTTAAAATTGTTTATTCAAAGTGGGATTTATGAGCAAAGAAAACGCTTCACGTTACGATGGTGTCTTGTCTGCTTTGTTTCATTTTCAATGGCAATGCGAACTATGTCACAGCGCTATATCATGCGTGAACGTTTGGCGACAGATTGTTCACTTTCAATTGCTGTTAAAAGATCTTGGCGTTAATCATCATCAAAAGACAATTCCTTTCATTCGTTGCAAAAAATGAAGTAGTGCAAATGCTTCCAGATAGGAGAGCTCGTTTGAGAAAGAGAAATTAATAAGTGTAAGTGTGTAACTGGATTCTTCGTATGTTTAATAGTTGAACAAAAAAAAGTACTTTATCATCTGTTTTTTACTAAACAATATCGTTAGAAATTTGCTTGTAGTTCAGAAGAACATAAATTGCAGCAGTGCATCAAACTGCATGGTTGTACAATTTCCGATAGATAACTTTATCTCCTAACATGCCTCACAAGTACTATCACAAGACTAGAATTTGGTATGGGGGCATACAGTCAAGAAGATTTTCCGGGCATCACCAGACCACTGCATTCTCGTGAGACGGTACNACCTGGAAAAATACATGTGCTACGCATTTTGATTGTGATGCACTTGACAAAAACAACACTCTTGCGTGGCTGNATCAGCGCTCTGGTGCAAATAGAACAGCTGTGCTTATTCCGCATTTATGTTTTTGACTTCTGTGGGACTGCTTTGTTGTTTTTCAGCAAACCAATTATATTCGAATAAATAATAATGCTGATTTAGCTATGGATTGCATTCAACAGCAATGGGGTGATGGTAGATGGGTGCGATCGAATTGTGCTCAGTTGTGGTTTTCGACTCAGTTGTGGTCCTGTGTGATGTATACGAAACGATGTTTGATTAGCTAGTCGAAGCGCCTAAATGAGACTTATTCCTGGTTTCATAGACCCATACCAAATACGGAAAGCAATTTGACGCTGCAGTTAAAAGTCCGATAATGTAATTGGGAAAAGAGGATCGGGTCACCTTTTATTGGAAAGGTATCGCCCCTCATGTGATCTTAAAACATTTCTATTGTTTTACACTGTCTGCTGTATGTATTTCATAATTACTTTGGATTACGTATACATTTTGCAACTACAATGCGGTGATTTTCTTTCCCGATTTCACACTAGCGAAGTCCATCTCCATGTAAACTAACCATTCGAATGTCATCAGGCAAATCACAATTTGTTACAAATGAGAGGTTATGAGCCAGTTTTAAAAATATTAGCAATAAACTCAGGTTGATGAGCTTGATTTCAAATATGCCATCTTTGTTTTAATAGATAAGAAAGTTTTATCGTTTGATTATCATGGTATAATTTTAACAGTCAGCATCCATTCCCACAGGTCGATCAATATTTCAATGACAGAATATTTTCGAAACAGATGTATGTAAGTTAGGGAACCAAAGTTCGACCTTATTAAGCAATCCTAGGGCAAATTTCTAAATAAATTCTTCAAACGCATGCAAAGGACTTTGTAAACTAGTGTAATGCGCTTCCGTTGGACAACTGTTGCATTTGTTGAACATACCACTTCTCGAAAACTGTTGAACAACAAAAACGTTTCATTTTGTATCAACAATATCAATTGTAGGGAAATATCAAATTGTAGAGACTGGCTCTATGAAATGTTCAAAGCAGATTTGCCAGCGAAAAAAAAACAATGCAGCATGTCCAATAGCAAAACGTTAAGTAGACATCAATATTTTTCTCTAAAAGGCAACAGCGCCATATACGAAAATGATTTGGAAACACTGCTTTAGCAATGTCAACGTTTTTCATGAAGGAGGGCACACAGCCCAAGCTCCGTAAGTGGGCTCCATATACAAAATATGTTTGCATAACATAAGGTATAACATGAAATGTTCACGATGCAAATAAAACAATCTGGATTTTGATTTAAGGCTTCATTGTCTGATGTTATGATGTTTTCCTCAATTCATTCAGCAGTTGACATAGGTGTCAAAATCTGAAAGATGAGCCATCACCACTTTGTAGCAGTAACTGTAGAGCTCCTGCATATAAACGAACTCTCTACTAATAAGTTTCAAACTTGAAATTTATATTTTTCATAGAGACTTACTGTACTATTATTTAGCAGTCATGATGGCTACAGGGTTTTGAATGACAATGACGTAAAAAAAACTGCTGCACAGTTTGTTAAACTTTTTGTTTGATATTGACCGATAATCTCTTGCTAAGTTAAGTGAAATGAGAAAAGAGTTCTAATTTACGTTTTCTAACTTTGCAAATTGGACACGTAGTATTTTTTATTTAAAAGATGATCCTCCCTTAACCTTCAAAGAAAGGGAGGGTCGGATGTCAAGTGATGAGCAGCCTTAACAGTGCAATAAGTTACGTGCTATGTGTTGACAGTAATGCAGCATTCAATGCTCACCTTCGAGTCAAACTCGTTTGGCTTCACATCTCGAATGTCTTTAACAGTTCTGAAAATGTCCACTTTCTTCTGGTTTTGAAGACGCTCAAAGAGATTGATGAATGCCACCAACACTGCAGATTTGCCACTTTAATCAAAGAAATGTTTTGATTAGTTTTGATCAAACAGCTTTGCAAAAATATATAATTGCCATTTATATTGTGATAAAATGTGTTCTTGGCCAACCGAAATTTTCTATTTTGGAAAATAAACCACGGCCGACTCTTTGGAACATAAATACGGCCAGATATGTCACATTTTCCCGCCTGTTGCTAACAGGCCAATTGTCAGCCTGCTAGATCTGACCGAGCGGGTGTGGGGTGTGTTCAAAAGTAGTTTGATAAAACTGTTTCCTTAGTTTGTCCATCCAGCCACTCTATTTTGTTAAACAATCGTATTAGGGCATGTGTATACTGGAGCATGTGCTGTTTAGCACCAGGGCCGTTGTATACTAAACAAGTCCCACGTTTGAAATGTCTGAAAGTTTTAGTTTTGCACTGGTATGTGCAATCACGTAGGCTTAGATATTAACGTCGCCAGCTCGTGTCTTCTGAAAGCTACAGTATAGCCTCAATCTTTAAAAGGTGGCTGAATACATTCTACTCATTGGTTATTACAGGGGTCATATGCAAAGTAGTTCACAATTGCGTGGGCTAGGGTTGGTGACAAAGGTTAAATATAGGTTACCTTAGGGTGACGAATAGAATTAGTGTATTTATAACAAAACTGAAAGGTCAGATTTTTGGAAGGGGTTGGGTGATAAAGCAACTGTCAACTATAGGCCTAGTGCATGCGACTGCTGGATTGTAACCTGTATGAATAGCCTACAAGTATTCCTCAATGAATGAGATACTGTGAAAGTGCTATGCAGTATGTTTAACTTGGTTGGTCCCACACGCAAACCAGTACCGTGGTAAATAGATGGTACATGCAGTAAACATGCTTTGCAGACAGGGTAGCGTAAGCTTGGTTTTGTGCTCTTTATGAAAACAAAAAGTGCTGCAACTTGTTTGGATTTAAGTTTGTCAACTGATCTGATCGGAACCCAACCAAAAATTCCATAACTTATGCATATATATACATTTTAAGGTGAATTTATAAAAAGTGGTAGAAAACTTGAATTTGACGTAGGAAATGCAACCAGCTACAACAATTCATACAGAAAAAAACTTTGAAACGACTTTCAACGTTGCCTACTGCTATTGTGCCAAGAAAGGCATCTAAAGAGAATTTATCAGGTTTATCAAAATGAAAGTTTTTGAGATGGCATTTGATCAAGTCATTTCAGCTCTTGAACTCACCATCTGGTTATTTGTGCAAGAAAACAAATGCATCCATGGGTAGTATTTTACAACACTTTTGTGTAATAAATAGACTGGCATTCCATCAATGTAAGAAGTTGATGAACATTTGCAAGTGCAACTTCAGTTTTGCAACAAACAAACTTTGGCCTTGCTGCAAGCTTCTGGGGATTCTGCCTGCTTTCTGCTTTCATTTTTCTGCCACGATTAAAACTTGCAAACGTATCTATTTTTCTTAGTTAAGGCCACAGAGATGGCGGCAGGTAAATCAGTCAGAGTTTATTGACGGCGAAACTAGTTTTCAGTTTTGCAATAACCCAGACCCACTTCTATCATGGTTTGTTGATGGTAGAAATGCAAATATAACCCAGTGCGTCATGCTAGAAAATTTTCCTTCATATTTGCACGGGGCTCTGTGGTAGGTAAATTGACTTGTTCGGTAAATGAGTTTTGTGAACATTGCAGTCAGCATTGCAGCATCAAATATTCTAGCTGTTTCAATTATTGTGAAGCGAAATGATTTGTACTGACATTTTTGTATATTTTAAAACAAATATGAGCACACTGGTAGCATACACTTTGCACTATTCCACAGAGGTGTATGGCATTGCATTTTGCTTGCTAAAGATTGTTTGCAAAAGTGGCCGTATTTAACTTAGAAACTGTTGTGATTTGTTAGGTGTGGTTTATGTAGGTTTAATGTTATGTAGTATCGTCTGCATTTTCCAGAATCAGGGTGACTTTCAGACTATGTATGATTAAACAAAAGCATGGCAAAGTTTCAAAAAGACCCACAAACTGCTAATGCCATTAAAATTACTGTGACAACCATAAACCAAACGTACGTGATCGAGTTTACTAACATTTTGAAAGAAACCAAATCGGCGTGTTAGCGATGGCCTGCAAAATGTGACATATCTGGCCGTATCTTGAGTAGGCTGTGAATAAATGTTTACAATTATTTGTCATTGAGTAAAATTTTTTCATATTTGTTTCTCCAACATCACCTAAAATGCGAGCATATGGTCAGTATTCGTTTCAAATATTCCTCATCACTCGTCCTTCGTTGTTGTTATTGATTGAATTAAAAACCCTCTCATGCGAAAATTCATTTTATAAAATCAGTGTAGGCAATTTATTTTGGCTTATTATTTTCTTTTTTGGATAAGAAAATTCAACCAAAATTTCTATGAAATGAGGGAAAAGTTAATATCAAAATAAAAAAATTCACGAAATAACTTGTCAATCTTTAGTAATGTGACTCCTACAACCAACGTTTGATTGACTAAACAAGAAAAAGCTTTTGAATTTATCTCTGAACTTGAAGAAAACAAGCACATTTTCTCTGCTCTATCGTTGGCTAATTGGCAAATACGATTTAGGCCTACTTTTGACATTGTAATTTTTAGGATTTCCACCCACTTTTCAGAAGTGTTGTGATTCCCCTTCAAACAAAAACACACAAATGTTATGACTCCTAACGTTTTCTAAATTGCTTTCTAACATTTTAGTTTGTTAAATATGGTACCTTGAATGTATCATAATCTTGCCAATTCCATCTGCTACGAAATTCTGCACCGCTGCAGCAACCTTTAATGTTTCATTCGCTGGTGGAAGACTGCGCTCCCATCCACAAATTTTCATATGCAGGCAGGTGTGGTTTTGCTATAACAATATCAAAGTTTTCGAGTACAGGGCTTTCAGACATTCTTACTTCCGCTGATTTACAACCTCATGTTTCAGGCAAATGGTAAGAAAAGAGAAAACAGGATTTTTTGATCAGCAAAACTTTTCCGCAATGTTATTGCTGCTGAGATTTTGATCAGTTTCTCAAGAATGACAAAACTGCAGAAACAATTATCTCTTCTGTCCAAATGATTTTGAAAAAGTAAACGTCTGTTACATTTACGCCATACATATCTACGAAAGCGACGATTTTTTTCCATTTTTTATGAAGCACATCTTACCAGATTGTCTTCGCGACAAAAGACCGTGAGTTTGTGAATTGCATACTGATTCGTCTTTTGTATGGGTGATACACGAATCGTAAAACTCGTTGTATCAACGGTTTCCGATTGCAGCCCATCTCCATAGATGAGGTTGTCATTCTGTAAAAACATTTGTATAGAAAAAAAGCACTAGCTTTAGAAAACAAAGTAGTCTGTTACAACGTATTACTTTTGCAGTGACACTTAAAATATGATTTACCAGATAGTGTTTACACTATAGTTGGTTATAAGGCTGCGTGAAAACTTCATGCAACAAAAATTAACTTTTCATTAATAACCTCAACAAATTTGTTGCTACGTTGAAAATGAGTTTCGTGTGTCTTTTGTGTTTACAAAAACAAAGCAGTAAGTATGTATTGGAATCTTTAATTGAGGTTTGAAAACTTGGATTGATCTCAATTTTTTAAATTGATCTCAAAATGTAAGAAACTTGAAGGAATCTTCCGAAACATTGCAATTCAAGCAATTCTTGTTCAGAAAAAGGCGTGACTAATCTTGTTTCCGGAAAAAGTAAAAGCTCGTCTCGGCACTAATGTGCATTGAAGCAGTTACAAATGCTTCCTTGAAAACACAGTTGCGTTGGTTGCACCGTTAAAACTGTTTCACAATATTATGGGTTACTGACAAAAAGTGTGGGAAGCAGGGACGAAAGTTGACATAACAGCTTATTTTTGAAAAATGATGAACCCACGCATCCTTCCAAAGAGACAATCAGTTCTGATCGCTGCTGAACAACCATTGTCCAAAACAAGTCGGCTTCTTCGGGCGTGTCAGCTACAATGCATCGGACCGCAGACTGTGTGGTCTAAACAAAAAATAAAGTCCAGCATTATTGATCATTGTGTAGATTTTTATGTAATCATTGCCTTTCTGCCTTGAGTGACAAACCAATGTTGAAAGTTTGAATTGTATGCATTTCCTAATTAATTTTTTTACCAATATTTTACTATTTCAGAAATTTCACTACAAAACTGTGAATATTTCAATGAAGACTTGTGCTTCAGAAAGCATTTTTCCAAAATAGTAAAAATTCGTTATTGCATGCTTTTATATTTGCGAAATTGGCTGTCTCTCAAACAGAGCACCTGCAAAACTACAAGGTTTCCTATGCAAACGAAATTAAAATCGATTTTTAAGGGCAATTCATAAATGCAAAAAAGCGTCACTTCTGCAATATTTAAAGCTCATCTAAGCCGGTACTGCTCACCATGTGAAAATACGTACTGTCTCAGATGCAAGGGGTCAGTACATTACCAACTCATGCTCAGCCGTTTAGCCTCAGGCGGCCGTTCAAAAGAATTAATCTTCATAAACTTTGTGAACGTTTGTGCCTCATTTAATGGTTTACAAATGTCTGATCCTGGTAGAAATTCCGAGTAAATTATGTTGTTTGAAAATAACCTATATTTTTTTCTAGACTTTTTACTGTTTCAAGCAGTGAGTAACACATATGCGGCTTTTTATAAAAAGCAACGTCGGTTTCGTCCAGAGTGGTTGGTCGCACAAGTCGTGAGCAACTTTAGTGTGAAACAGTTATACTACGTGAAGCAGTTGCTGAGGGAGAACTCGTGCAGGAGAAGCGGTTTGCAAGAAACCTACAGTGAGCTGAAAACGCACTACATCCCAGCAGCAAGTATTGACAATGAACTGAAGTGACTATGGAACAACTTTGCACCTTTTCTCGATAGGGCGACTCAGGCTACTGCTGTTTGCATTGGCAATGATTCTGATGACCAGGAATCGCATCTATTTGGCGAGGATGATGTTATTAGAGAAATAGAATTTAAAAAAATATGAATGAATGCTTTGAGTCTACACTATTGAAGAAATTACTTCACCATGGCGCATACTACTCACTTTTCCGACATGGCGATCCATGCTTAGTTTAAGCTTTTTTATTCAGACGATTAGTGTTTTTTTTTGGCAAAACGTAGGTTACTGCATGCACACAATTAGATGTAAATATGATGCAAAGGTTTGAAAGTCATTTTTGACAACTACAAATAAATCCAGACTGAAGTCCTTTTAAAGACAGGAATAGCATCATATCCTACCCTAGGAATGGCATCAAATCGTAACCTAGTACCAAGTTTATTTGCACAAATGTGTTCCTCGTTGAACCCACGAAAATTTTGCTACAGCTGCTATTGCAGTAGGTCTACGTGTGCGGTTGACGTTAACGAAGCAGTTCTACAAAGCGTTCTACCAGAATAGGGAATAATTCAAAAACATTTCAGAGACTTTTTCGAAAGTTTTGGATGAAAGCAATCAAGATATATATCTGACGGTCTTGAAATATAGCTTCAAGTAAAAAACATATCAGGTGAAAATTCCACTTGGGTTGTATGTCGTAACTTTCAAGAAGGTTTTTGGCAGGCCCGTAACCAGCTTATGACACCAGGAGGGGCAAAGACTTTTCTGAGAAGGGCCCAAATGTTTTGAATTGTGTCCAATTGTTTTAAATTACGTGCAACACATTTTTCCAGGGGGGTTAAAAATTTTCTAGGGGGGGATTCGTCCCCCCTGCGCCCCCTGGGTGCCGCCCTGGTTTTTTGTAACATCAGCTCATTTTCGCCCAACATAAATTATTTCTCCAGCAGTTGGGATGCATGTACAGTGGGTGTGAAAGTTAGCTCGCTATGGCCTAGAGTCACTTCGACTATCTTTCTGAAGATATTAGAACCTTTAGTAAAGAACAGAGGAATGACTTATTAGCAACTGAAAACCACGAAGAATGGATGGCAATAACTTAGTACTACCAAATTGATGGCAAATTTTTATTGGTGCTTGGGAAGTGTTTGAACACAGGATATAGGTACTCCTCAAGTCTAGACAAAATAAATTTCCGCCTTAAATTCTATATGAGAGTTGGTGCTCTTTGCTAGTCATGTTATATCAGGACATCTTGTTAATCGTGGTTTATAGCCTCAATGATAATTGTGAATTAACATTTTTAAACAATACATCCGTTTTTTCGCAGTATTTTGAATTAGCTCTAAAAAATTTCAAGGAAAAAATCGTGTCTGGGAATGTGAGCCCCATTTCGACGCGATCATACAGTATATCAGTGACGGACCTGATGCATGTATCAATCTGTCACTTCTTAATCACTGTTCCACAAAACTAAATTGAAAATTTGACATTTCAACAAAAAAATAAGAAAGAAATTAAAAAATGCAAATCGGTGTGAAGCTTTCAAAAATATCCCTGAACAGGGGCATAGAAAGCCATTTTTTAAGGCAGTAACGAATTAGTTTGCTGAAATGTCTGCTCAAGAAGAATTACTATCAAGTACGTGAAATGAATATTCCACAAACAAATTAATCAACGTAACCAAATAAAAAATATGGATATATTTTTTGAAAAGATATCAAGTAGCTAAAACTGGATTTATAAAAACATTAAAAGGGTAAACCTGCCTCAATATAAACAGCCTTCATTTTCATTTCAGTTTGTTGTTGATGAAGGTACACGCGAACAGCGTTGGTTATTCCTTGAAAACAGAAAATAATGTTCTTCTTATTTTCAAGAAAGGTTTCCGATTGCCGAATTCCAACGTTTTTGTGGTATATTCATTGAAACGCATTTTAATCACACTAAAATTACTGATAAGAGCTGTTTGCAATTCCAAAACTTGTTTGAATTAGAGTCGCTTGTAGGAAGGCGACTTGTGCACATGTAAAGCAATGATATTTACTTCCGTCGCAATTCTTTTATAGAAATTTATGAAATCTGTGCAGTTAAAAATGTTTGCTTTTTCTGTTGTAGATAGTTCGCATTATAGTAGCAATAAAAATGAAAAAACAACCAATATTTTCGAACCTTGAAACATTGTCCACGTCGATGCTTTACACAGCAAACTGAATTCCTGATGTACAACGTCTTGTCTGCAGACATATTGTAACACGATTAACACCGCATTTATGATATGCTGTCGATTTTCTTTGATGATTTTCAGCGTTTGTAGCACTGAATTAATTTTATCGATCGGAATAAAACGTTATTATCTTTAAACAGAAGCTTAGCTACGTTTGAGTTCAAAGTTTTATTACAAATACAACCCAAGCTGCTATTGTTTTCAGTAATTGTTTTCTATAAACAAGAACATTGAAAAGAAAATCACCAGGTCGTACAAGAAAATTACAAGATATATATTTGGTGGTGGAAGAAGGTAACAAAGCCATATTGCTTTCATATCTTAATTAAAATTTTTGTGATACAGGCCATACTAAAGAGTCCATATTAACAGCCCATAAACACTCCATATTAAATTAAACAGCGCATGTTTTGTGAAATAGTCCATATTAAAAATTTTATGAAACAGTACATATTGTTTCATTGAGTAAGAAACCAGATTTTTGTCAACAAACGAAACAACAGATCAAGTTATGTTCGCATTGTGGAAAAGGATAAATATACAAAACTGAAATTATTTTTTCTCAAAAAGCTTCTTTCAACTCCAATTTGCTCCGTGGTTTAAATGTCTGCAGCAATTAGTTTTCTAAGAAAAAAATAAACGAAATAGCTTTTTCGATTCACGTCTCTATGCGTTTGTGCAATGTGTTGCTGATTTCTTCCTTTATCTGGATTCATTATTTCAAACGCAAGTAAAATTGAACAGGAAAAAATTTCATCCAGAAAAATAATTAAATATTTTTGCAACTGTGGGAAAATGCTTGTTGGCTAGTTTTTTCTAAGGTTTAAAAATGTGAAAGACGCTTCAAAAAGGGTCTTCCTCGATGCCGATGCAAATACAGTAAATTGATTTTAAAAATTTATGTCGAATTAACATTTTGATAAACTTTCTGAGTTCTGTTAGTATTGGGCCCGCAGGTTTATCAGCTAGAAAGAGTCGTTTGAAACTTGCATTTGATACAAAATTATTTATTGATTTAATTTGACGTTTTGTGATGCAAATGTGAAAAATGATACTCCGCGTTTCCATGTCTGAAGTCTGCACCAAGTCATTTCCATGACAACCAACCATGTTTTCATTTGCAATACTATTGTTTTGCATAACCATGTCAAGGTCAAAAGAGTAAGTGAAAACTCCTTAAAGTGGTTTGATACGTTGATACGTTTAAAAATACAACAGAAAAATTAGAAAAATTTTGAACTGTGTTGTGAAATGAATCAATGTCATGTTCTACAAAATAAGAATGACGCCAAAGTGTGTAGTGCTGTGGTTCGCAACCTTTTTTGGCTCACTGCACTCCAGAAGAGATAATCAGTTTGTGGCATCCATTAGCGAAAACATAGAAATATATTATGAGGTTTGATGACATTTTGAAAATGTACTTTTGATGATATGTTGAAAAATGTAATATTTCCCGTGCCCCTGAGTATTTTACATGTAATGGATGAGCAATGCACCCACTCCTCTGTTATTCATAACGGGCCATATAACCAATACCTGTCCTCCTCTTTAACGTAATGCAAATGCCGTTTCTGCAATGTTTTTGTGCGACAAATCATACATGCGCTTTTTTATACTTGACGAAACACTCTAAAAGATGTAATGGACAGTCAAAAGAATACAATCATACGTTAACGTTTAGTCAGTCACTCCTTTGATTTCCGGTGTGCCTACGTTCGAAAATACATATCTGAAAAGAGAAGGATGACAGGCAAAAAATTGTTCTTTTTATCTGCGTTGAATTTATGTTTGTAAAGAGAACAAGTGGAATTGAGTTACTTCCTACTAAGCCTAACTGCAAAGCTTTGAACACCTTCGCTGCCATTCCACGTAAATTAACGTGATTTAAATTGGGCCCACCAGCGAAGTGCCAACCGTAGAACGTTTCCATTGGTAAGAACATTAATTTACGTCCGCAGGATAAACGAGTATGGAGAGTCGTTTACTGCAGACAATGCATAGTTTTAGAATCGTTGCATGTGGTTTCTGGTACAAGATTCCTAACAAGTTTAGCGAGGAAGGGTAAATAGATTTCTACTCTACAGCAGATTATCGTAAAAGTTCAGAGCCAGGAATAGCTTATTTCAGAAATAATTGCTTTTAGAATGTGACAATACATGTTTGATTGCTTCTACAATGTGGAATTCACGCTATTTTGCACGTTTGCCAGTTGATTTGATGCCAGAACGCCCGACGCCCTGTTGATAAGTCATTCAAGAAACCCCATGCAAGGAGGCGGCCCCAAAGTAACCCCAGGCGTTTCACACTAACACGGGTTATTGAAAGAGTTTGTGTGCATGTTTGTTGATTTTTTAAAATTTTTGCACTTCATTTAGCACATTTTGTAAATACTGTAAACCAGAATGGCGACAAAATGCAAGAAAAGCCCGTTGCCGCTTAGTGACGAACGCCTTACATATTAGCAAAAATTCTCCTGATAGTGAATATGTCAACACTTACATTTGCGCAGTTGTAAGTTTTCTGAGACTATCAACCGTTTTGTCGGTTTCTGGAAGTTCAGCATACTCCAGAATCAGTCGATGCACAAAGGCATACTGCTCCTGCGTAATCATAAAGTATTCCTAAATGCATCCTGCAATGTTTATTGTTGAGCCCTTTGCGCATACGAACACAAACCATAAAAGGCAGTTACCTGCGCCGTAAATTGCACTAAAGGAGCACAAGAAAGAATTTTACAATTACAATATTTCCTCATGTGCTGCAAATTTTGTTAAAAAACAGTATGCATTTTTAGGGTAATCCAAGGTATGAACGATGTTGCACATGATGAAGTAAAAAAGAAACACAAAGCGACATGTTGGATTTCACATAAATACCATTTTAACCCTTATATGTGCTGCGAGCAACTTGTTTCTGCGAAGATGTCTTTCAAAATTTGCAATAGGAAAAGTAAAACAAATGCCACGTAAAATGAAGAAAGACACGGATTTTATCAATTACACAGATATGACTGGAAAACGATCTCAAAACATTTTCATGGTGAAAGCCCGCTTGACGACCGTCGACCATCCTGTTGTCACGACCATTTTAACGCGGTCCCAAACATTTTCGTTTGTTAAATGCATTGCATTTCGTTTCACTAAAGTTACTATCCCGGTATTCAGACCATAGGTGGCGGAACCGGACCGGTGCATGGGCCTAGGCTCCCCAATTTTTTCTACGTGGGGCCTGGTCCCCAATTTTTAAATTTCAAATTTTGTTTAAATGCGTTTAAGTAACACAATTGGTATTGGGTCCATTGTTGAAGTAAATCGTTTAATGAAACAAAATTTTGCAGAAGTTTGGCAGTATTTTGGCAATAATATTTGTAATATATTATCTGCAATTTGGCAATGAATTTGGCAGAAATTTGTAAATGCTTGTCAGAATACAGTACACCGTGCACAATCGGTCACCATGTTCGGGTTTGCTTACTGCATTGGTGTTGTCGAACAGTGTTGCCAGATGGTGCAATACTACACCATTTTTTACAAAAATCTCTTTACAAAAATGATGTAATTTTACATGCTTGTGTGCAGGACAAATTTTCTACCACACCATCGAAAAATTGGTGTAATTTCAAGCGCTTCAACTCCACTGTAAATAATGAGATTTTGCTAAATCTTATACGCAAAATGAAATATTTGAGAGATCAATTTCAATTGTGTTTTTGTTTTTGCATTGTCAACATCAAATAGCTATATTTTAGGCAACGCAATTAGCATCCTTACAGACAACCTGTTACTTATGCTTTGTTTGTCTTTGCATTACGGTATCTAATATCGTTGTAGAACGAGTATTCAGTCATGTTACTTCTGTGTTCTAGATGTTTAACACAGGTATCCATACTGTGCCATTTTTTAAGTGTGGTTCTTGGTGTTTAACAGCACAGCTGCGGCTCTGGCACACAGGCTCCTCGGGCTTATCCCGAATCTTTGATTACGATTTATATTGTAGAACGTGAGCTTGCTTGCTTTGTACATCGTGCCTCCACCCACTTCACTAAATTGTTAACTAGGGCTCTTTGCATTGAGTCTTGTCACTATTCATATATTTTCGTTTGATGTTTGTCCTTTTACGTTCATATTGCAGATCACCGGAATAAAAAATATTGTTCGTAGTAGGCGTTCTCTCGTCTTCGTTCGCTCGCGCTTTACTCGGGCTCATCCGTCAGAGCCCGAGCTGCCCTCTGCAATATTAGATGGGATGTTTTTTGAAGCAATGGATTTGCATAGAACATTGGATATGAATTCCAATCTGTGGACAGTTCTCATTTAGAGAATAATTTCAAACGAACGATAAATTGTCCAGCAACTCCCGCTAATATGAATGAGCCTAGTAAGCAGAGGACTAACTGGCGTTACCATAGATCTGTGACATACATTACTCAACAGTGGAGAAGTAATCAAGAGGTCTTCTCATTCATTTTTACGTACTGTAACTAGCGTCACAGACCAGATGTAGTTCCACCCAGAATGCAAGCAAATGGAAAATTCAATGACTCAAGCCTAGAACGATTGCATTCAGTCAGTATAAATCGTGCGGTGAACCTGAGTGACGTTGTTGACCTGCAGTCGCCCCTGTAACAGCCTATGTGATTTTCAGGTGGCTCACGGATATGTTTTCATAGTGGTGCAATTTTGTCTGAAATAGTGTAATTCTGACCTCCATGTGATGTAGTTAATGACGTCATATTTCTATGCATGTGATGTGACAGTTGCCAATTCAAACCAAAAAAATTTTCGATATTTTTGACGTGCACTTGTTCCCCCCACTTTGAAAAAGGTTCTGCCACACATGATCAAGACCGTCATTACAGTTCCCGTCTTACGCAACTGCTAATACCCCGCATAACACGACCACATATTTGTTATCATTAAGTGGGAAAACTGATAATTTTTCACTAACAACTGCTTAGTCGCATGTTGTTCTATAGAGACCTATGTACAGGAATTGTTACTTGAAAGATTCGTGTCAAAAAGCGTGCATTCTAAATTTACTTTAACCTCTGTTACGTGACCAACAAAAACAAAGAGATCGTGATAATGCATAATGCATGGCACCCATAGGAATACCAGGGTAAAACCACTGAAGTGACCACTACGCTAATGTGACCATTTGAGTGCAATCCGGTGGGTGGTGGTGTCATCGGGTTCTGCTGTACTCATATGTTGGAAAGGCAGAAGTCATTGCACTACTTACCACAGTCTGTACCATGTCCTTTCTACGTCGACGCATTTCTTCCACGAATCTTTTCACGTCTATTTTGCTTTCTGCGTTAAGCTGCTCCCATAGTACATCAATCGCTATGTAAGTTCCAGTACGTCCAACTCCAGCACTTCGCAAGTAACAGTGGATTGCAATATGGGGGCAATGAGAAGTCAAGGTTTTTCAGGTGTAATGAAGATCATTTTTCACTTTATCTCAAACTGATTGCATCAATACCATTTCACTTAAATAGTTTAGTAATACGCAGACGTACCTGCAATGCACAATAATAGGATGTGTTTTGTCATATATTTCTTCAACCATCTTATGCAAATAAGAGATGTTCGTTGTAGTAGCTGGGACTCCATGATCGGGCCACCGCATATACTGAAACTGGGTGACCACACGTTGTTCCTTCCAGAAACGTTCCAACATTACATTCACGTTTTCAAAATAATAACAATCAAATTTAAATTTTAAAACTGATTGAATCTCCGTAGGGCTCCTTCAACAGGAGCGTTCACCTCAACAAATGCGGCAAGAAGCAAATATAAGGCTTCGGTCTGCCGCCAATCGCCGTCACCAAAACCAAATTAAAAAAGATAAATAATGACCAAAACAAAACAATTAGTTTTATTGATTAGTCATTGCCATTCAAGAGAAAGCCGCCTTACTCGAAACGACTCCAACACAATGAACAGTACCAAGTTCTGCTTGAAATCCCCGGGTTTAATTTACAGCTTTTCTGCTGAAACCTGATTTTAAATTGTGATTTTGCTAAAAGTAAATAGTGACATGATACACCTGTTTGCACTCCACCTGGCAGCTTACTTCTCAACACAAAAAGAAGAGTCTTCAAATCAGACGCTTCCATACTTTGTTCATGCTGGGTGCAATGCTCCACTACTTGGTGCCATTAGACACCTTGGAATTTCTTGTGAGGCACATGGTGAAAGAAAAAGGCCATTGATGTTACAGTTGAGAGTTCGTATTTGTGGCCGCGCCGTTCCAGTGCAAATTTGTTACAGAAACAAAGAGAATTGCTCCTTTTTAATTTTTGCAGTAGCTTTAACTTTTGGTCATCACCAGGCTTTGCAGAAACTTAACTGGAATCAACTACTGATTCGGAGAGCGGAACACTAGCGGAAAACAGCGTTTGTTCGCAATGGTAATACCAGAAGTTTAGACGACCAGTTTCGATTTATCTTACTGCAATGTAGAGATCCTATTTTGCGAAATTAGATGAAAGTAGTTCTTCTCACATCTAATCACTTTTATTGGCAAACACGACCTCATGTCGTTTTGAAACATGAAAAAAATCAGCAAAGTCTGTTGAGAAATTTTCTGAAAGACGCCCTACGCAAATTGTCTTGTTGGTTTATTTGCAGAAGCAACAATCAACATTTTCTCTTTTGTTGAAAGATTTGGTAACGTTTTTCCAGTTACAATAACACAGTCGCTGTGGAACGTGCGGTGAAAGCTTGCTTAAGGCTCCTTTGCGTGAGTCTCTGTACGATTCTCAGGCTTGTCCATGGGAATGTCATTCCTATGGGAATCCCATGTGAAACGTCCTATGGGATGGGACGGGACAGGCATAAATTGCTATGCGATCTGAATGGGACAGATAAATATGTCCCATGGACAACCCTAGGCTTGTTCATGGGAATGTCATTCCTATGGGAATCCCATGTGAAACGTCCCATGGGATGGGATTGGATGGTACAGGCATAAATTGCTATGGGATGGGAATGGGACAGATAAATATGTCCCATGGACAACCCTGGCCATTCTGATTAAACTTCGGTGCCTGTCTCTCAATATTTCGGCAAATAAACTGTACGGTCAAAAATCTGGTGACTGCGATTTTGCGGCCGTTTCGCATTCGTGTTGGCTACATTGCCTCTTTACGAATTTGCGTTTTGCGTTAACTTATAATTTTCCACGTTTTGCATTTTTTATTGCCCACGAGTGATTGACATGCTTCCGACCTTGATGTTTGAGCTTCAAAATATTGCATATGTTACTGTAGTATACTTTTATCCATGGTCTCTTTGATGCATCATCGTGTTAATGTCTTTCCTGCAAAGATGTTGATGCATTTCAGTCGTCGTGCAATCTTGTATTTCTTTTCGTTGATTGCGTCGTGTTATTTCAATTGCTACTCACTAACTATTTCACAGTACTGATGATCGCAACAGTGTTTAGCGAAACATTTACGATATGTCTTGTACTGCGTTTCGTTTGGCCGTTAGTTGTATCAAGCAGCTGGCTTATTAGTATCAGTAGAGTGTAGACGGTGAACGTCCAGACGTTTGGTGTTGCGTGTCATTTCTGTGCTATACCGGTTTTACTGCGTGACAGTGGATGATGGTTTTCAACCTGGCGTTAGCTTACGTGAATCGCCGTTCACGGCCTCCAGATGCATGAGCCTGGTCATAAATAATATGGTACTGATAGAATTGTGATTACATGATTAGGCTGATTTAAGTTGTGTTAGCTGGTTCAAAATCCGAAAGTACATTTTGGTCATCACGTCAGATTTTCACAATTTTGCAAGTTAACCAAAGTTATCGGTTGGGGATGGCGAGAAAGAATAATGTACTCAAGGATTCATATGCAGGAATTGGTTGAGAAACAGTGCAGTAGGATGCATGATTTGTCATGCAATCTATTTTAAGTAATCAACAAATTGTTACACAAATAACAAAATGTTGGATGCTTTAAGAAAACGTTATCAAAGGATTATTGAAAAATGCATTTAATCGTTGCTGCCTCCTTATCATTCGGTATAAAGGCCGACACACGGTTCCCCATTTGAAAAAAGTGTTTTTGAAAAGCATTGCATTTTGAAAGATTTAATCTCACAAGCTTATTTTAATGATCATAAACATTCATATTGATGTTTTCTCAATAAGTTACAACGTGTAAGTCTTTACTAAGCAAAATATGTTGAATTTATAAATCTTCATTGCACGAAGGAACTTTTCATGATAAATTTGCTTTGCGAGAAGCGATGAAAAATGTTACCTTTCTCATCCTGAGTTGAAACGTCCGTCGTCGTAAAATCCCTCCAAACATTTTTTCTTCTTCTGTCAGTAAAGTAAAGTCTTCAAAATGGATTTTAGACCCAAGTTCAGGCCAGTAACAATCGCACTTTTTCTAGAATATTTAAAGTAGTTTTGAATGCAGGTACTTACCAAAACACTTTTGCCAAAAAAATGTTGCATAAAAACATTAAATTCCTTTTCAAACTAAACTGAAGAAATGTGTTGATATATACCAAGTTCAAAACCGTACCTTAAAAACACATCTTTTTGAATTAGATACGTATTAGCACCTGATAATACTTTGAGTAAAACAACTATCTCATAGCCGTTTAAAACCTAGTGTTCCAGAAATATATATGAGAAAGGTACATGAACTGCATATGCACGGACAGCTGCTGGTGCACTAGCATCCCGAAAACTTACAAATTATTTTGTTCCAGCAACGTGAATATGATTTTGACGTTTTGACTAAATATAGTGTAAGGAACACAGAAAACACGCTACGTATTGCAGATATTACAACAACTGACCAACTGACCTTTCCACTTTCCACCATTTGTGCTAACATTACTATTATGGAAGACTTCTGCTCCCACACCATGTGCCAGAAGTCAGCAACAGTTGATGCACGAGGTGCCTGCGTCGCTATAAATTTCTTTTGATCTCTATAACCCTGAAAATTTTCAAATTATTTTTTATTTTAAAGAATAATACTTCAGCAAAGATTCTGTTGCAATTTTGGACACTTTATCATTCTTGTGACTTTGTCAGCGGGATGTTACCCTAAATTAGTGGTTCTCTAAGTGCCTCCACTCCAAAGTTATTCGTTTTTTTTGTGTAAAAAACAAAAAATGGCAATTTTTGCTTGCCAAACAGAAAATACAGACTGGAGTCGATACACAGTTAAATTTAATGTCGTTACCATTGTGGTGTTGATTCGAGAAAATACAGTTTTTTTAGAAAATATCCACGTTATGTTCTTATTTCGCGATACGAGTCGCAACTTGAGAGCTACAGTATTACACTGAATGTGTTAATCCTGATCGTGCAACGCTGGGCATCGAAATACCCGAGAATTGTTTGAAATTTCATGTACTGAGAAAGACGTTAGAAATCAGTTTCTTGTGATTTTTCCTAACTTTCGGAGACTAATCGAATGGTCAGGTCCGGCCATAGCAAGTGCAGGGCCTGATTGGGAGCACTTTTGCGGGATCCCACTCAGTGGCCTGTGCAGAAATTTGTGATGGGGAATCAATTAATAATGAAACAAATCGTTGATCTGAAAGAACGAGGTTGGGTGCATGAACCGAAGTTTCACCTCTGCAGCAAAGACTACAA
>JGI24022J15233_10001184_pt1 | contig 20769 bp, 9 predicted proteins | sample Ectturendosymbi2_FD_15233 | JGI IMG/M metagenome (IMG submission 15233) | reverse complement strand
TGACGTTTTCAGCACACTTGCCGTTGAATTTGGCGATTTCGGGGCTGTCTTCGGCACAGCCCTAAAGGAAAGAAACCAAACAATTGGCTACAAGAAACATGATGGTATATCCGCCTGTCTCAAGGCGTTTTTGTTGCTTTCACGTTGAATATTTAAAGAAAAAACTTGAATATTGAATTTTATAATTAGATTTAACAATGCAGTTACTAGTATTTTGGCGATCTTGGCGGCATTGGATTTAAATTTGGTCGCCAATCTCGGGCTGCGAAAATACAGCCCTTCCTTTATCTGCAGGTTGCAACAGTAAGCTGATGAGCTGTCTAGGGTTGGCGTTTGAAGATGGAGGGCAGTAGCTGGTGGAGATCATTCTTGGACAACAAAAGGTGCGACTGATTAAATGAGAAAAATTTTAAGCATGAGAAATCCGGCAAGTATATAAGCGCTCAAGTAGACCTTTCATTTCTTGGTAAGGTGAGTATTGCATTGCAGCTGAAATTGATTCAGGATACAAACTTTTACTGGAAAAGCATAACAATTAAGTTAAAAAAAACAGAAATTTTGTCTGAAATCATACATATTTTGGAAAATTTGAACTTTCTTTGAGAGGACATGATGAAAGTACTAGCTGAAAGGAAGTGGCTATATGTCTGCTGCTTTGACATGGTTTGAATAAAAGGCTAAGTTTGTCTTTCTGAAGGTAACGTCATAGGCAGTCTAGCGGAAGCGTTCAAGTTTCCGGTGCCAGTCGTATGGGTTCGGCTTTCACTTTGGTGGTAGTGGTTATACTTTTGATGGGACCGGTTTTTATTTACTTTTGTTTGAGTTTCCAATTCTTTTGTGTTTCTGCTTACGCTTTAGGCTCTGCGTTAGGTTTAGGGTTAATTAAACTGAAGTGAATGTTTGCTAGGTATCAATAAGAACATCTGAAAATTACGAATTTGATAAGATTAGGACTGCTGGAGTGACTCGAAACCCCACTAATGATTAAAAACAGCCAGGGCGACAATCCTAGATGTTCAGCCAGAGATGAAATTCGCAGTCCTCCCGGCCATTTTCACCACGAGCCGCCACTGGCAGGGACATATTGTTGATAAGTATTAAAGGCATTGCTTTATCATTCGTAAATTCATTATCATTTCACTACAAACGCCATAATCAAAACAAAGCAGAAAGTACAGTGAACAAAAACCGAGACCTCTTAAACTTCCTTGTTCAAAGTTGGATTTATGAGTAAAGACGCTTCATGTTTCGATGGTGTATTGTCTGTTTGGTTTCATTTTTTGTGGCAGTGTAAATTTTGTCACAGGACTATATCATGCGTGACGATTAGATTCTTTGCTTTCAATTGTTGTAAAAAAAATAAAAATAATTTTTCAGAAAAACCATCGTTCGAAGTTGTTAAAAGTAACACTTTCAGCGCTATATGTACGATATGTTCAAATCATATTGTTCTTTGAGCAGTGCGCCAGCGTTCTTTCTGAATCGTACTTCACTTTTTTCTCACCAAAAGTACCATGCAAAGTTCTGTGCCCTAGCACGTACGTTTCGCAACGTTCACATCCCTTGCTATTGTTGCGTAAACGTGGTACGAGACTTGTACAGTTTTTTCTCTTATTAATTCTCACTTGAGGTGAACTTTTTGTGGCGTAATCATTTTGCACGTGGCAAAAGTCTGGGCAGGTAGTTTTTCTGTGCCTGCACACATTCCTCAATCCTCGAATTTGGTAGGGGGGGCATACAATTACGTATTCACCCCGAGCATCATCAGACCTCTGCATGCCCCTGTTACAGCATGAACTAACTTTCCAAGTGTACAAATTTTCACTGATTTTAAGTAAAGCACAGCTCAGTTACAATAAAATATCATATTTTTCTGGCGGGCGTCAAACCCCAACAGTGTGACTGTGACACGAAAAGCTCAGTAATATACGAGATACACCTGGTAACTTTGATCTTTTCAAAACCTTGCAGCGCACAGAAAACATTTTTTCTGTTTTTGCAAATACAATTATTTCTTGCGTTGGATATTTTCTTGTGCAGCTTCGTTTGGATTCAGAAAAGGCACGTCACGTCATGCTTAAACTTGGACCTGGACTCATGTCCAATGTTTTGTCACTTGAACTTGGACTCGCCAATCAAACTTTTACAGGGTGGTCGTCATGCTTCGCTGGGTTTCGCGCATTTGGATAGTTAGAAGTACGGTTATTGCTGCTGTTGCGACTATACTGGGTGTAGGGAACTTTTATGAAAGATACAAAAAATTAATTTAAGTTTGCTAAAAAAGGCATTCTACCACAAAGAACTTTAAAACACCGTTCTATAAAAACCGAACTGTATAAAATGTAAGTTCGTCAACAAGTTTTGGTTGGTCGATAAAACAAAGCTGCTTTTACCAAAAACCTAAAAAATATAATCACTCATTTTGCGTAGGGGGCAAAAATTGCAAATTGTTTGACCCGGAGCCAGCAACCCCCAATGGTGACGGACCTGCACAATTGCAAAACTGTAAAAGTACCTGGTCTCCTTGTAATTTTGCATCTTTTTGCAAATTCAAACATGTGTTTTGTAGGTATATCAGAATTTAGTTAAGTAGTTTCTCAAGCTGGCATCCAAATAACACAACTAATTTTATCTGCATTCCTGTTTCCATAAATATGTCAAACAGATAAAATTATACTTCGCGATACAGATCTGACTGTGGAAATGAAAGAAGGGGGCGTCATCTTCACGGCAGTGAGTTTTTCGGCAGACAAATAATTTAGTAGCAAATCTTGGCGAGGACGCATTTGTTGGAACCTGCGGCAACTTGCAACGCAGCAACAACACTGGTGCTCCTAGAATTCGCGGAAACTTACTTCAGTATTGAAGAGAGGTATCTGAGGGTAGTGCTTATCGAGTGTTCAGTGTGCGGGTAGCGTTCGCCGACGCTCGGAATTGTTAAAACGTGTCCTCCCCGTTTGTCCTTTCCACCTGAAAGGCGAACAATAACAACAAAATCGTAACAAAGCGTCTTAATTGCTTAACAATTGCTTCACAGGACGCGATTTCGATTTTGATGAATAGGAACCTTCTCTATCGCGATTCACTTTCGAATGTCAGCAACGGCACTGAATGTTCGTTAATCTAGAACATTTGAAAACGACCACAGAAGATAACCGAGAAATACTTCGTGTCTGCTGGCAAAATAAATTCATTCATTCGTCTCTCACCTGATAAAAAAGCTATTTTCCTGCTCAAAATGTCTTTGATTTCATTAGCAGCCATAGCTCCTGAAACAAAAAGCCATAGGTCAGTTTGTTCGTTTTGTAGAAATGTTGAAAAGCAACTGTTTGGTTGCAAAAAACGCACAAAAAGAATTGTTGTACTTTACGTCTGTACGTTTTACGGTTAATACATGGCGAGGGCCAGCAACCTGCTAACAACTAAACTTCTGCGAGAGCACTAACAACTGAGGCGCTCAAACAGTTGGAAGAGTTGCTTGCTGGAATCAAGTCCATGGTGATTGTTTGCCTTCAGGAAGCTGTAGTAGCACTGACCAATCAATGCCCCCCTCCCAGAACAAAAAATCGCGCGCGACTTCGACCTCTGACAACTCATAGTTAATGAGGGAATACGCACGAAACCGAACCTCAACAGGCACTTCTCTTAAAAGAGGCCAGATGCACTTGAACACAAAAACCGTTAATATAAGCAGGTCAAGTGTCCAGGAGCTTTCAAGAAAGTCTGGCAGGAGTAGCTTGGTTCTCAACCATCCACTTCACTTAATACGTACCTGTAAGCAGAACCGTCGCCAGAAAGTTTTCAATAAGGGGCTTTGCAGTTCTGCGGGGGAGCTTTGCGTTTGTACGGGGGGGCTTGGCATTATAAAATTAACCAAAATTCCACTTATTTATAGTGTTCCACGTTTCAATTTGGGGGGACTTGGAGCTTTGCTTGGGGGGCTAAATCCACCAAAGCCCCCCCGTGGCGACGGGACTGCTTGTAAGTCAAACGAAGTTACACTCCATCACATGAAACCTTACTTGGTTCATCTGTGCTATCTGAAGTTATATGGCGAACAATTTTACTATCAACAAAAATTGACATGACAGAGTTTTTGACACATCGCCACAAAGAACTGCATGTTACAATTAAAACAGAATAAAAGTATAGAAATATTTTATGATTGCCTTGCGTTTCCCCAGAAATACCAGTTGAGAACTAATTTGCTAAATTTGAAGCTTGCCTCACAATAATTTTCAAACATCGCTCAAATGTCGGCGCTATTTTGTTTACAAAGAGTTGGCACGATATCTGACAAGCACTGCAATGACAGGGCTTTTTAGTTAACACAGTCTTCTTTTAGTTAACACACTCAAAATAATTGTGAAATTTCTTTCCTGTATGTTTCCTGAATTTTTAATTTAGTTTTAACGTCACAATAACCATCACATCAGATTGCTTATAGGAGTTCAATGTATAGTTTTATATATGAAATGTCAGTGAAAACTTGTCAGACATTTTAATATAACAGTCAGGCTGTGATTCTGCACCGGTTTGATTGTGTCTTTTCTTGAACAACGGTTTGAACAAAGTTTGAACAAAACAACAAAATAGCAATGCAAGCAACAGAGGTCAAAACTTTTAGCCAACTGCTTTCACATCACACAATCCGCGTGTTCTCCCTCCCAAGGCATATCTCAGCTCAATTGCTGTCAGGTTGCAAAGTGTTTCATTTTTTTCTTGTACAGTAACTCTTTGCATTCATCAAAAATGAAATTTGTGTCGCTCACTTAACGTGCAATGTATGGGAATATAATATTGTAAGTGTGGATTCTCATATCGCTTTGGTTTTCCAATGGCAACATTCACCAATACAAATTTTCGATCTCACTAAACTTACCAGGCTTGTACAGACTGTCTTTACTCTCATAGTTTCCACAACTTTTAGGAGACAATTGCTCGTAGGAAACTTCCAAGTTTCCTTCCTTCGGTTGTACAGTATACCAAAGCTTGCGATTTTGAGACATTTTCAAAAACCAGAAAGACTTCAAAATAAAGATTGCAAAACTGAAAGCATGCTTAAGGATTTAAGGGATCGAGCTGAAAATAAATTGCTTGAGATGATAAGCGCATAACTTTTTGCAAAAACGACAGTATATGCAGACAGTTGCAGTGAGTGGGATACTGTCGAGGCTCATTGATGAAGCCACCACCAAAAACTGAATGCACGAAAACATTTGAGGCAGGCCCCAACCAAAACATTCAAACTGATGAAATGGTTTTTCAGAAAGTAATGCAAAGTTCTCCTCAGAGGGTTTATTACAATACGTTTATTACAATGTTATGAATTTCGAAACCTTGCAGAGGACTGCATTCAATTTTATACGCTTTGTGCAATATTCAACTTCACTTTGATACTTTCATAGGTTTACGCCCAGTCGTTTGATACTATCTAACATCTATTGCCATAACATTATTATGAGTTCAAACCGCATACTCTAATCATAGCTTTCTTAGCCATTCACACAGTTTTTAACTATTTTCACGAAATGATTCCATGAAAACTTCCAGCTCCGTAAGTGACGAGACTTATCTGGAACAACCTTGTTGGATGTCGACAATGCGTTGACAATAGATAAAAGGTAACCTTATACAGGTATAAAAGGTACTTTGGTCATTGATGAATTTTTTAAGAACTGCGATTGAAAATAAATTACCAAACCACCACGACATAATGGACTAAAATTGTGTTACAAATAAAATTGAAAATAGTTTACTTTAATGTTTTGAATTTTTCAAATGCTTGGTGGTAGTAAAAGACCTTTATGAAAACGTCTTATATAAATATAATCAATACGACTAGATGCTACGACTGCACAGTATCGAGAGTACTTGCAGCCTCAACACAACAGTTCAGTTATACACCCGAAAGTAATGCGGCACTTAATATGACCTAAACCATGCAAAACTATGCTGATGAACTTCTTTCACGTTTTCGAAAACTGACTCAACAGCATCAACATCCATTCGCTTAAAACAATCAAACAGCTTAACCTCAAAGCTCGCTAGAAGTTACGTTGCTTGCAGTGGCTTGACTGTTCCACAATACAAGCACTGACGAATCGCAGTGAATGGCAACTAAACACTCAAATTCTTCACAAGCTTCCAGCAGAGCAGTTATTCAAGTGCTATTCGCGTGACTCTTGAAGCAGAAGTGTGTATGGCGGGTTTGGTAACTTAATTCCCAACCCATCACAGTGTGTTGGAACTTCGTACGAAGTGGCAATGGCGCCACCACACGGAGGGCATCTCTAACCTCCACCGGCGAAAGTTACAAACCTCAGCTCCCAGCGACACACACACGCTTTAATATTTAGAAAGGTATAAAACGTTGGTCTTCTGCAGTAGATTGCACTGTAGGGCGAGAACTATGAATTACCTCACGAGCTCGCTCGAACGAGGCAACAGCTTTGTGTGATTTTAGGAACGAAGTAGGAAGGCTATCTGAAATATTCAGAAAAATCGTATGTGTGAATTACATAGTGTGAACTTTAACCCGAAGGCTCTATGCACCACTGTACAGGACTGTTTGGGTTGCTTGGATTTCTTGGGCGGTAAGCGCCATCTTTTTATCTTCCTTTTCAACGCAGAGCTGTTGTTTACAGTGAAAGGGTCAGAAAGGGAAGTTTTTTTTTGGTTTGGTTAATTTCATGGTTTGGTTCCTGCAGCAAACCACAAAGCACAAACATTCCTCCGGTGCGCTCAGGTACATTGAAGACATAGTTTTCTGAAGCGAAGGTTACGTTTAGTTCTGTCTAATGTCGTAGAGGTGGCGGAACACTTTGAGAACAATGTACTGCCATTGTTGAGAACAATGTACTGCCATTGTTGAGAACAATGTGCTGCCATTGTTGACACCAGTTCGTAGTCGTCGTGAGGCCTGAGTCGATCGTTGTTTCGATACCACTCGGCCAAGTTCAACTTGGGGCCACGCCTTGAGACACATTTTCATTTTTTGCGGAACGAAATTGCAGAATTTTATTATCGAGAGTCAATTGAACAAAAAATGAAGAGTGCAGCTGTAAAATACTTTTTGGCTTGTCCCACAAACTTCGAACTGCAACTATACAAGCATATATCCTTTACCACAGCGTTAGGCTACATAGAACATTGGAAAAAATGCTCCACCGTTATTAAAAAATGCACTAACTGTCTGGAAAACTTCATCTTCTTTTTAGTCTAAACCAGCGGTCCCCAAAGTCCGGCCTGCGGGCCAGATCCGGCCCGCGAAGGGGTTAAATCCGGCCCGGGAGCTTTCCTAGGAATTTTAGTATTGTAACAATTTCGTGTAGATAAATTAATGTAAGATGTGATTACACAAAAAGAAAAAAGCAATGCTGTAATTGAGAATTTTATCCCGGTGAGCTTTGAAAACCAAAACAAACTAAGCTTTCCGTTTTGATCTAAAGCTCAACTACAAAAGTTTGAGTTGAAAAGTGATTTGATGAGGACGTAGGCCATTCGTCCGTAATGCCATAGTTTGCGAACAACACAGACAAATAAACGCAAACACAGAAAATTCTTGGGTCATGGCTGCATTTTTCATTGGACATTGCTGCGCACCAGCACCATAATATTGTACTAGGGGTTGCCAAGTCGGCATTTTTAATGCCGAATTGCTGACTTTCGGATTTATTTAAAGGGATTTGGCTTGAGCAATTGCTGCTTAAAATGTTTTGGCTTTTTTTGGTAGTGTTGGCAGAAAAAAAAGATGTTTTGCTTAAACTTTTTCTTAAATCTTGCGCTTAAACGTTTAGTTTTTCAGCCTTTTTGACATTTATTGAAGCTATATAGCAGGGTGCACAACTCTTATGGATATTCAGGCCAAAATTTTGCTTGAAACCTAGTTGCGGGCTACACCATGTCAAATGAATTGCTCATACAGTAAAAACGAACTTATTTATTACACAAAACAACAAACAACTGTTTGCATTTCCAAAAATATCCATAAGAAAANAGTTCGCGGAAAAAAACGCTGCGTTGGACACGTTTTCATTGGACCAAAGTTGAAAAAGTTTGTTTTCACGATGAAATAGCAATATGCATCACTGCTTCTAAATGTCCATCTGTTATCCTAGTTCGCAGCATAGATTTGTTTATTTTTATGATTGAGAAGTCTTGCTCACAACAATACGCGGTTGCAAATTGATAAATCCAGATTCTTGCATTATTCAACAACACCAGACACGTCTCTTATTCGAGTTGAAAGTAAAAATCAATTAATTAATTTCCTTCGATAGGGTTGTGCAAAGCTTCGTTTGACTGCAAGTCTTAGAAGTCAGGGCCATTAACATTTTCTACGTCCACATCGAATGTTTTTTTTTAAAAATTCATTTGCGTCTTCTGGCCATTAAGATCTTGAAAGCGTTTTGAAAAGTTTTCACGAAGGTCTTCACACATTTTCACGTATTTTTCAAAGTCAGGTGCCAAGTACGAGTTTTATTTATAAATGAAGACATGCTTTTGAACTGCATCATGTTGTCAATTGACAATTGCTGCTGAAAGTGCTTCAGTTTACCTTGAAAAGCGTTTGGCTGCATTCGGTAAATCGCTTGAGTGTTATTTTCAAACTTCTAGCAGGCCACATTTGGCCCGCGGGCCCTGTGTTCTGTACCCCTGCTATGTAGCATATTTGCCAAGAGTTTTGGCGCATATGGTCCATGTGAACCTGGAAAGCCTGATATTATTTCTGTGGCATGTGACATATGTAACATATCAATTGTTTATGTACCAGCTTCAAAGTAATTAAAACTGTGGCTTGGTGCATGTTTGCATTTCACTACCTCTTCCTGTATTGTTTCAAATAGTTATAGGTATTTTTTATTAAGGATTTTCTATGAGAGTAGATGGCACTGGAGATTAAAACAGCAGTTATATGCAATGCTTCGAGGTTTGGTTCCAAAAACTAACATCGCATTTTAGCCTTTACTCATCCGAGTAATTCAAAACGGACAGCCGTCGGCCTGCTTCGGCTTGTTTGGCATATTTTGACAAGCGATTTGGCATTTTCGATCCATCAGGACATGGCAACCCTGTATTGTACATGTGCTTAGTCTTGGTGCCTAAACTTCTGTCGACCCTACATTAGCTTGCATCATTGCTGTAAAATTTGTAAATTGTAGTGGCCCAGTGGGCATTTGGAGTGTGAAGCGTAGGCGTTATCTGGCAATTGTAAAAAGAATTTCAGATGCATATTTACACGATAATCTACTTATTGCAGCATCAAGCATGGAACCATATATTAACCTACAACTGTTATATAACAAAAGACATAATTTCATACATCAAATTGCAAACATGTTAACGAGCAAAGAAAATAAATAGAAAAATACAAACGTGACTGATGTTATGCGTGTTGTATCTTTTTTGTTTTCGATACACAAAATAGTCTGGCCCGCAGAGGCTGACAAGATCGCGAATTTGGCCCAGCATCCAAAAAGTTTGGGGACCGCTGGTCTAAACCAATAATAAACATTAAAATCACAGCACACACATTTAGAAAAAGTTCAAAAAAAAGTTTTGGTAATTTCAGAAAAAAATTAAATAATTTTTATATCAAATTCTATTATCAATGGAGCACTCTTAGGAAATTAAAATATTATGCTGATACTATGGAGCGCCGTTCGTAAAAATATTATATCTGACAGATTTAATACAAATACTGCTATCCCTGCGCATATTTAGCTATCTCTGCGCACATTTAGCTATCTCTGCGCACATTTGGCTATCTCTGCACGTGCACATTTAGCTATCTCTGCACGCATTTAGCTATCTCTGCACAGAGATAGCTATCTCTGAGCATATTTAGCTATCTCTGCACTAAATGCGTGCAGAGATAGCTATCTCTGTGCAGAGATAGCTAAATGCGCGCAGAGATAGATATCTCTGCACAGAGATAGCTAAATATGCGCAGAGATAGATATCTCTGCACAGAGATAGCTAAATATGCGCAGAGATAGCAGTTTTTGTGCTAAATCTGTCAGATATAATATTTTTACGAACGGCGCTCCATACGTATGGAGCTATAATATTTTTACGAACGGCGCTCCATGCGTATGAAACATCGTACGTACGATGTTTCCATGCATTTCAACATCTGTATACCAACAACTGGCATTCATTTGCTCTCTTTCCTTTTGTATTTACATTATTGCTCTTGATAAACAGAAACAGCCCTGACAAGTATGGGCTGTTGCGTTTTTGCAAATGTAATTTTTAGGAAACCATGGTAAACAGTAAACGAATTAATAACTTTAAAAGTATCAAAACATTAAATGATAAATCAGGCAAAATGCAGAAAATACTGAAGTACTAACAGCAATGAATACCTGATATATTTCATTAGTAAAAGTCGTTTATGTCAATTTCAATCCTAGACTTTAAATGCAGAACTAGACCAACAAGGAATAGTGAACTATCAAATAATTGCTCAACTGGTATAATTACAAAGACGCCGACATTTAAGCCAACAAGACAACGAGCCTTCATCAGAGAAATGACGCTGGAGTCGAAGTCAATAAAAGCACTGACACAAAAATAATGGTTGATCAGTGAGATATAGAAATGAAAGTCTACGTTTTGACGTTCATAAAAAGATCTCTTCGTCCCACCAGCATACTTTTGGTCAACTTTGAACTGATCACGGGATTTTTCTACGTAGGTACCTAAAGTGACTTTGAGTCTATGTGTCCTTTGTCATCAAGTGACTTTGTCTTTGACGAAGATCCCTTGTCTAGTTGGCTGAAACATCTGCATTGTTTTTTTCATATGGTGTCTTGCGTGCTCTACTGCCCATTTTGGTCGTAATGGTTTCTTTAGTTAGGGCACAGTCGTGATCGGTGCTGTGGAGTACCTGGAGTTTCCCGCACACAGTTCAGAATCTGATCGTTTATCGTTTCGTGTGAAGCTATCCCCACGTTAAAATTTTGGTCACGATTGAACATTTAAAATGTTGTATTGCGACATTCCGAATTGTAGTAAATAGGCTACATTCGAATTGTAGCAATTAGTGAAAAAAGAACTGCAAAAACTAGGCAAAAAGTTCCCTGACCATCTGCAAAAATCTGAATTAATTTTCAGGGCAGAATTTTATGAGAACAAAAATATTCTGATAACCCAGGATAAAATTGGCCAGAGTTACAGCTTGTTGTCTCAACCACGGATTTGTCAGAGCCTTTTGAAGATCCCGAATGCAACATACCCGACTGTTCTCCTCTCTGGTCAGGTCTGGTCACATCACTGCTGGTGCGACCTGTAGGGAAGGTCTGCACAACTCAGAAAGCTCGAAGGGCCAAACTGATCAACATAAGTTTGCCGCTGGCCGCAAAAATCTATTTTGTTGTGGTTTGGAGAAAATTCTGAAACGACAATTAATTATCCGAAGTTGTAAGCGACCAAAATGGCGAAAGCAAATCGATCACACTGTATTTCATAGGGAAACTTGCTTCGCGTTGGCGCATAAAAACGCGTAACTAGTTTCCCTGTGAAATAAAGTGTGATCGATTTACTTTCGCCATTCTTGTGGCTTCTTCGCAATTTGAGCGAGTTATTTCTATCTACTGCTTGGCCGCACTACATCTCGGGGCAGGTTTTGAGCAGCCATTCAATTGTCTCATCGTCCAGAACCGTCAGGCCGTGCAGTTCATGAAGAGGTCGATGGAATGGACATTGGAGGACAACATGGTCGACGGTTTGTTCTTCTGCGCCACACTCACAACCGCAGAGGAGGTCATACCCCATTTGTACAGGCAGGAGCGGAAACGTTCGTGTCGCTTCCAGTGGCAAGTTCAACAGAAGCGCAGGCTTTTGTGGAAACGTGTCTCCAGCAGTTTCATCAACACCAAGCTACTTCACCCTCAGCACTGTTGCCAGAAACGTCTCCAGAACGTCTTCGATAGGAGGGCCTTGCGTTTGTGCAGGCGGTTTGACATTCTGAAATTTTGATACAAACTCCATTGATTTACATGATTTATAGTGTTTCGTATTTCAATGTGGTGGGGCTTGGAGCTTCCTTTGGGGGTGCTAACTGACCCTCCCGACTTCTATCACGCCTAAACCATGCTCCATTGCTCTGAACATACTGTATTTGCTCCTGTTTTCTTGTCGTTCTTTTGCCACTGCATGCCATTACTCGTTTTTTCTCACATCCAAGTTACTTTTCGCCACCGTTTCAATCAGCGCAACAGCGGCATCAACCCTCTTGACTTCTTTTCTCACTCTTTCAACCACCTCCTGCTGCTTTCCTGTTCCTCCCTTTGTTTCCAATTGCATTTCAGTTTTTTTCCGTCTTTTTTCGTCGCACATGGGCTCCGGTTTGTCGCCTGCGATGCCTTTTCTTACGTTCACGACCCTCATTTTCTGTTCCGCGCTAAACTGTTTCTACTCGAAACACTCGTATGCTCTGCTCCACATTCTGCAGTAGTACTGCACGCACCCGCATCGCTCATCCTAGTTGTCTGTCATGAAAGCACAACAGATCGAATCCTCATCCTCGGGTCCTCCCAGGAGCCTGGGCTTGCAACCCACCTCCTTACTGCAGGTGAATGACTGCTCAGCTGCACCCGGAGCATTTTCCTCTTTCACAGTCCAGTCCCCTACAAGCTCTTCCAATGTACTTTGTCACCTCGATTTCAGTTCGGCAAAATCTCGAAACGCAGCTCGCATCCGTCGCAAGCGCAGCTCTCATCCCTTAGAAACTTCCTCGATGTCGCCGATTTTTTCAATCATGGTGGTTGGCAACTACCTCCCAGCCCTTCTATTATTGCATCGACGTTGGTTTCAGCGTCGCAACGGCGGACTGCTACGATACCCTGCTCTTCGTCGGTGTGCGTCTCGTCCGCCCAATGCCCCCACAACCTTTCTCTCTGCACATCTTTCTCTTTTTGTCCACACGGCCCACATCACTTTTCACTCACATTTCTCAATATGTCGACCACCGTAAATCGTTTCCCTTCGCCACACCTCATATTATTTCTCACTATTGCCACCGCGTGTATATAGACAGACAGTTCGTGTTCATTTTACATGTCCAACGAAAGGACCTGGAGGTCATCAGATCATCTGACCATGGGTCAGTCATTATGCTTACTCAGCTGTAATAGCAGCGATACACAAAACACAGACGCAACTTTAGAAATTCAGCAACGGCAAAAGTGAAAAATATTGACGTGATGAATAGATATTTCAAGATAGAGGTAACAACAACAAGGACCAAATACGCACAGAACATCCGAACACATAGAAAACTTATAACTCATTTTCGCCGTTTGCTCGCCCTTCGCCTGAATGCACTGCGTTTTGTTACGTCTTGTGCGTTCGTTACGCCGTGCACGTATCGCAGCGTTTCAAGCGTGTCACCTGTGTGCGTTTTTTAATGTTACTGTGCCATACGTGTTCGGTCGTGATCATCGTCGTTTTCTGTGTCGTGTCAGGTGCCCTTAACCTATCCACGTACGTTTTCACCCGGGGGACCCGTAACCCTGTAGCTTCTGTACACATCTTAACACTGCCTTTTATGCTGTAGTAGAGTGTAGGTTGTACTTTACTTTCTGCTCTGCGACCGCGAGCCACGTGGTGTTCACAGGAAGAGCCTTTATCGTTACTGCTGCGTTACCTCCTTACTGCTGGATGGAGAAGACTGATGTCAGCCAAAAACAAATCAAATGAGACTGGTTCTCATATCGACTCTATTGGGATAAAGGTCTTACGTAAAATTTTAAAATCACACCTACTGTAGATCACCTTCGAAGTCTTTTACTTTTGGCAGATACGTTGCTTCTTCTCACAAAGATTTGTACGGTGTTGTCTGACTTCACGAAGCATAAGCTTTTGACGCAAGGAGTTAACTCTACGCAGTCCTTGCAATATTTCAGTTCTGTTCAGTTTAAAACTTAGAAAAACTGGAGTTCCGTCTCCGTGGATTATCAGGCATTTCCTCAAAAACTCAACGTCGGCTGTATTNTCTCCTTTCTTGCGAAGTAGCCTCTCAAACTTCCTTAGTTGATATGCTGCTTTTCCCATAGTGGCTCTTGTTAAACTTTGAAGAAAAAATTGGCTCAGGTTTGTATACTCCAGCAAAGCTGCAAATGCTTCGAAAACGTTCTCATGGTTTGTTTCGAAATCTTTCGGATTGCTTCAGCCGCGCATTTGCACCATCTCATTACAAATCCTGTCCACAACTTATACTGTGTCACGACTATACACCCGTTTTTTAACATTTCCCAGGCGAGAAGTATCTGACACTTGTAGCAACATCGAGACAAACCAACTGCTGTACATTTGTTATTGACAAATGCTGCCGCAGGTTTTGCCTTACTTTCAGATAAAACGTATTTCAGACACTAAAAATATTATTTATTGCTGCTATACCGATAACCTGAGTTAGATTTAGTTTTCAAAACCGCCGCTTGCTACTGTACCAGCGTTCTACCGCTTTATACCGTTTTCATTTCAGCTGTGAGTTTATTACATGGTTTCATCATCCAATTTCGAGCAAGTGTGTGGAGACATGGAACTGCGGAGGATGTACAATTTTGCGAAAGCACAACAACATATTTGGGACGAATTAGCAGAAGGTTTATCAAGTGAGCATTTCGTTCCAGTCATGGCTACTTCATAAAGAAATGCGTTTGCGAAAAACGGCCTTTTAGTCGCGTCTCCGCGACTTGATCTTTTTTCACCGCTTTACAGTTGCTAACAACCGCAGGTAAACATTTGGATCTTTGAATGGCAACCAAACGCAGCAAGCAGGGGCTTAACGAGGTTAGATGGCGCCCGGGGCAAGAAGCAAGTTTAGCGCCCCCATGTTCGAACCTGAGATCTTTCGGAAGCAAATGTACTGTATTGAAGCAAGTACTTGTGACATTGTTGGGACTTTTTGGCGCCCCCTGCAGTGATTCGGCGTCCCCATAGTGATTCGGCGCCCGGTGAATTATGCTCCCCTTGCCCCCTTCGTTACGCCCCTGACAGCAAGGGAAAGTAACCTCCCCCTCTACAACGATGTTCCTTCTACATTGAAACGTTTATCTTTTTAAACTGCAATCATCTTGACATGATATACCCTGTAAAGCGTGCTTCCTGATGATAAGAGCAAGAAATAGGTAGAATCGTTTTGTGTCCTAGATGATCAAACCAGCAGGTCATCCACACACTTCGATCACTTTTGCTCTTCCTTGCTTTTCCAGCTTAAATCAGAGCTATCTTGTCCACCGCAAAAAATGTTGAAAAAAATGATTCAGTCAAAGAGTTTCACTTTAACTTTGCTTCAATTACCGAAACATTGATCAAAATTGCAATAACATCGACCGGACAAGAGTCTAGATTTTGGAGCAAACTACAGACAATATAAGTCGAACACAAAACAGGTTATGACGAGATATCAAATTTATCCTCGTATCCATCAACAAAAATTCCACAAAGTCGAGTCTAGGTGTTGAAGATCATGTCTTCAGAATGGACATTATTAGCGACTGACAGCGAAGATATTTGCGCTGGGAACATCAATGCTGGTCTTGCTGGTAAACAAAGTCATTTGTATGGTTGTCAGGACTTGCTTTCAGCTCAAGTTGCATGTAGCAAACAGCTCCAGCAATGTTGGTAAACAAACCATTGCCGCCGTTGATTGGTAAGTTGCACTTGCAGACAAGCCAGTGCGGCAACTGGTAACGACGCACCGCGCCTCTACAAAGACAAGGCGTTTGTTGCTGCGGCGCATCGCGTGCGAGCAATTCAAGATTTTCAAGAGGACGTCGAACAACTCGCTTGTCGTAATAGCCACGTCTCGGTGAAAGCATTTGACTGGAAGGTTCAAACCAGAAATCAATTCAATAGAGCTCCGCGCTTTTACAGAAGAAAATTTGACCTTTTTCTGAAGACCGCCTGAATAGACAATCCTGCCCCTGGTAAAGTGTCCCAGCTGAAGGTACTCAAGTTGATAAATACATCCGCCTTGCTACCTAACGCTGCAGTACAGTCTGGCTATTGTTTGATTTCAGCATTTAAGAGCGACGACCTTTAAGACATGTTTCAAGTTACCCGAACCATGCAGTGCTGTAGACAGCGGTCGTGCTGGTCAAAAGAAAAGGGGCGGCACCTGATTTGAATCGAGCTGATAGAGTGGGTTTCANAATGACTGAAATTCGATACCGCATCGCAGGCGCAGGCGAGCTACAACAGTGACAAATAACTTTTTTTACCATGTTCTTGGCTGCTTCTTTACTGCTGCCGTTGGATCGCGGCGCTCAGTGGAAAGCGTAGGCGCGAAGCGTTTGCGGGAATTTCTTCAGCAGCTCCTCACCCGTCACGCGAAGGTACTTTCCGAAGTCTTTTTGAAATCAAACTGATTGGAGCTAGAAAAGGGGAAAATCGTCAAAAAGAATGAAATTACCAGAAGGGACGGAACCCAAACTGATCGCTGAAGTTTATCCTTCAAGGCCTTCAGCTAACGCACGGCGCTTGATTGCTGCTAAAACTTGCTTGGGTGTTTTCCTGGTCGGGACTTTTGTCGTGCTGACCATTTACAACTTGCATCTTGCTGCAAAGGTGAGAATAAAATTATTCAAATTATTGTGATTGACCGAGAAAAGCAACACTTTTCTTGTTTTTCTGGAATAGTTAATCAATCGCCAACCAATAAGTCAGTTTATTGCCAAGGAAAAATGAAGGTTATGCCTCAAGCTTTGTGGTGTTTGCGGTCGCCTTGTGCAAAAAAGTTAAATGTAGACGGACGTGAAACTTTGGTTTTGAGATCAAACATCACTTTGTTTCAAATTAAGCAAGATTAAAATACGTTTATGTTCATGTTTCCTCTATACTTTTTATATGTTTTTTTTAGCCTTGCAAACCTTTCTTTGTCATCTACCTTTACCTTCCGCTCACCTGAATGCGCAAATAAGTGAACGATCCAAATGATTGTCAATGCAGGTTGCATATTTGGAGAAAAATCTTCAGGACGTTAACCAGAAATTGGACAAAATGTTCTACAATGATCACCCTGATGTTGTTTCTCGAGCTTCAGGTCCCTCGCACAACGTAAGCAAAAACGTTTTATTAAGGATTTCTTTCGCTTTCTTTGCGGTTCGTGGTGCGATATTTGACATAAAAGTAACGCGCTGTTCTTTTGTTTGTAGAAAAATTAAATCGAGATTTTCGTGACGTTGTAAATTTTTCACAGAAGACCAAGCACTTGTTTGTGGTAGTGTGCTCGCTGTTACTTTTACTGAACGCTATCGCAGAACATAGTTTAATTTATAAACAATTGTAACCTTAACCAATAAGCAAATGCAAATGTGAGTTGACGGTAAACAATGGGATAAATTGTGACTCTGTGGTTTTGTTAATGGGATTATTATTTTTGCATCTTCTGTCGTCAACGTACAAAACCTACATCATCAAAAGCCCCTGCACTGATGTGTTTTAAGTGAAACCAAAAAAACGACATGTGCTGCTTGGCTCAATGGCGAATTTTTTGAAGTTTTTTCTTGATTGTATTTTACCAGCGATTGAATTCTGATGCTGGTCATTACACATTCCGCAACAGTGAAGATGTCACGCATGATCGATCGCGACGAGGAACGAAAAAGTGCAGAGGATCCAAATGCAAAGGTTGTAATTTTCCACACACACTTAGTGAAGTTTTTAGTATTGCAAGCTTACAGCTATTTCAACAAGCTTGACAACGTAGTCAATGTTTCGTGGCTATGCTGTAACGGTTGCGTTATATAAACATAATTCTTTAGTGGCTTGCTGCCAGCCAATTTTTGTCGCAGAATATGAAAGTTGCAAAATGTGTTGAAGCCATTGGCAGTTTTTATCCAAATCGTGGTTTCCAATTTCACATACGACTACGTAAAAGCTGTGGCAACACCAGCCCATGTCATAAGAGAAAGAACAAAAATTTTTTACACGTCGCTTCACACCAGAGTTGGATCAATTATAATTTTAATCCTCAAAGCTGAATCAAATTTGTTACATATTTTCATGTAATTGTAATCATAACTGTAATTGGAAATTTTGCGTAATCGTGATGGTAATTTGTTAAAATGTTTAACTTAATTACAATTACATTTTGCTTTCAACCACTTCCCAAAGCTCGAAAAATTGCATTAACAAAACCAGTGGAACCGTTGCCATGGAAATTGTTGCAGTTGCTGAGTCACCGGCGAAACGTCCCCCCCTGTGCACTGAGGGCAGAGTTGACGTAGTGGACCAAATCCAAAAAACACCCGGGTTAAAAAGCCCACTTAAAAAAAACAAAAAAAAACACCAAAAAACGCTCCTCACTTTTCCTTTGAAAAATCTACTATGAAGCAAAAAGTAAAATAAGCAGCACACTTGTGCAGTTAACTGTACCTTTTTTTAATCAAACAAAACAAGCAGCAACGAAATTTGAAGGACTTGAAAAAAGAGGAGAATAATTCAAACAGTTTGAGTAAATTATACTGGTTATTTTCTTATGCTCTGTAAAATCGGTATATTTTCACCAATTTTTCTGCCTTATCTGCATCCAAACTCTTTCTGATGTTGAAACATACCAAACCATACGTTGAAAAAATACACTTTATAGATGTTGAACTAGCAGGGCATGCACACAAACTTAATGTGAAACTGCAGAGTTTGGGTGGAAGTGGCTTTTCTCTGTTTGCTGCGTGCATGCTTGCCAAGCCTTACCACTTTGGAGTGAACTGACCAACAACTTTTTGCGAAAACATAGATGGGGTACATTTCTTTACCCTCAAACTTGAATGCCATCATAGGCATAACAAATTATTATTGTGCAATTCTGAAAATGGCGATATTGCATGATGCAATAAAAACAATTGGAAATGGGTTTTTTGTTTCTTAAAAAAAGAAAAACGTGTTTTTTTAACCCGAAAAACACGTTTTTAACAAAAAAAAACAAAAAATCAGGTGGTTCGTTTTTTTGAAAAAACATGGATTTTTCTCAACCCTGGCTGAGAGTGTAACGTGGATGGTGTATGAGTCAGAATTGGGTCAATTACAATTACACATTTTCATTTAATTGTGATTATAAGTGTAATTGAGACTTTGTACTTAGGTGTAATTGTAATGTAATTGAAAAATGTGACGGGGTACTTGTAATTGCAGTTGTAGTTAAACTGAAGACATGTAAATGATCCAACTCTGTTTCAAACTGCACGCAGTAAATAGAATAAAAAATTAACTGAAAAGGGGCAAGTGTTATGTTATCGATTTATCAAGACACAAAAATTCTAGAAATTTTTCAAATTCGACCAGGTTTTGTTCCAAGATGAATGTAATTGTCGCAGACCGCCATTTCACTTAGCACCGTTTACGTCACAGTAAATCAATCAAGCAATGATAATGACTCATTTAAGTCAATTTCATGCACATACAATTAAGTTGGCAGACATCAATGAGATTGATTAAAATTGTTAGTTCAATTTAAGCAACGAAATGATATTCACATTCAACTGATCACAGTTTACCTGCTCTGTTTTGAAGCTGCCTCCTATCACCATTGTTAAAACCTTCGTACTGGACCTACTTTCGAAGGTTCAGGAAATTCTAAATATTTGCTGCAAATGACGTCACTGGATCTGTCACAAAGGATCTCTTTGGTTTTGGAGATAAGGAATAATCAATGTATATATAGGGGAATTCCCATCGAACTGAAATATCAAACTGCACCAACGCATAGTGAAGCGTAATATTTGACTATATTGCAAAGCATACTGTACACTAATGCACAAGCAAAATATATTATTCAACATAAAATTATCGAATTTCTATTGTATTCATATACGGTCTTTACATAATAATGCAGTAAACAAATAAAACGCATAATAGACAATTGTAAAAAATATAGCAATGAACTGAAAAATACTTGTTTAAAATACCAGGGCTGTGGAGCCGGACATCAAATTTCAGACTCCGGCTCTATCTCCAGGCATCTTAAATTTTTGACTTTGACTCCAACATCAAGAAGTTTTTGGCTCCGGCTTCAGAACGATTTGGTCCATTGAAGACTAAAAATCATTGCAATATTTGTGCAACTCGCTTTCCCCACAAACTATGTCCGTGCAACCGGATCCCAAATTTCAAGCTCCGGCTCCACCATCTACACGTTTTTGGCTCCGGGTCCAGCAATCCAAAACTGCTTGGGCTCCGGCTCCACAGCCACGAAAAATACTTCAAATCTATAGTTTGGCTAGCTACTGTAAAAAGTGGAACGCACAATATCACCATTTTTGGGACTGAATGGAATGAAAATTAATCTAGTACCTTGATCGTGGATATTTTCCTAATATGTTTTTCCTTCAATAATATTCTTGCGCTCAGTGGATACTAGATACTTTCAAAATTAAATATTCACAGCAAAAGGTAAAACAATTTTTTTACACATAATCTTTCTTACAAGAAAATTGGAACTAAATATTTCCCACAACCATAAAGACAAAAGTTAACTTTTCTTTTGTTGCTTTTCTAAACAAAATTTCTCGCGAACTCAATACTTAGCAAGTTCCTCCGACATGTATTTGATCGGTGTGCGATTGAGCTGCCTTGAAACAGCCGTGAAAAAACAGGTTTAAGGTGTCTTCGTGGTTTGAAAACTTTCCCTAAAAAGACGGAGGCATTTCAACCTTTCTAGCAATCCATCACAATGTTTTACACTACAGGCAAGGAACTGTACGTCGTAGTAGTTGAAGCTCAAGTACGTCAGGGTCAGGCGCGCAACCAGGGGGGGGG